>Ga0209606_1001023_pt1 | contig 38013 bp, 29 predicted proteins | sample AD_UKC057_MetaG_FD_184412 | JGI IMG/M metagenome (GOLD analysis project Ga0209606, IMG submission 184412) | Active sludge microbial communities of municipal wastewater-treating anaerobic digesters from USA - AD_UKC057_MetaG (SPAdes) (version 2) | ecosystem: Engineered > Bioreactor > Anaerobic >...
AGCCCACTTGTAGCCATAATAACCTGCAGCATAGCCGCCGGAGAAGAGATGGGCGAATGAGACGCTCATACAGGCGCCGTCTGCTGAAGGCAGAAGCTCGGCAGGCCCCATTGCTGACCGCTCAAAGGTCACGATGTCTCCTGTGTAAGGATCTTCCAATGTATGCCATGCCATATCAAGCAGTCCGAAACTGAGCTGCCTCATGCACGCGTATCCCTCGTTATAGGTCAGTGAGTCCCTGAGTTTATGAAGCATCTCACCGGGTATCTTTTCTCCGGTCTGGTAATGTGCGGCCCATGTGTCAAGCCACTCCTTCTCCCATGCCCAGTTCTCCATTATCTGTGACGGCAGCTCCACGAAGTCGCGCTTCACATTGGTTCCCGAGAGGCTCTCGTAGGTGCAGTCTGAAAGCATACCATGCAGGGCATGGCCGAACTCATGAAGAAAGGTGTTCATCTCGCTGTGCGAGAGCAGTGACGGACGTGCCGGTGTCGGGCGGGTGAAGTTCATAACCAGCGAAACCACCGGGATGATTCTCTCCCCGCCTTCTTTCCACTGTTCGCGGAATCCGGTCATCCATGCGCCTCCGCTCTTGCCCTTTCTGGGATGGAAGTCGAGCATAAGTATGGCTATTATTCCCCTCTCGCCGTCATGCACCTCGAAGGCAGAGACCTCCTCATTGTAAACAGGAATGCTCCTGTTCTCCCGGAATGAAAGCCCGTAAAGCCTGGTAGCCAGCCCCAGAACAGCTTCCCTTACTTTGTCCAGAGGCATGTATGGTCTCAGTGCTTCATCATCGATACTGTACCGCTCCATGCGAAGCTTCTCTGACCAGTATGCCCAGTCCCATCGCTCAAGCCTCCCTTCATGTCCGTTCCGGGTGGCATATTCTTCGATATCCCTGAGGTCTCTGTTGCCGGCAGGTGACGAAGCTTCAAGAAGATTGCGGAGGAACCTCTTCACCTCTTCGGGTGTGGAGGCCATGCGCTCTTCCAGTGCGTATGCGGCATAATTGCTGTATCCCAGGAGCCTCGCCATCTCCAGTCTGAGCTCTGTAATCCTGAACACCAGTTCACGGTTGTCATGTTCATTTCCGCGGAATGCGCGGCACGAGTAGGCCCTGAATAGCTTCTCACGGAGGTCACGACGGTCTGCATACTGCATGAACGGTACGAAGCTGGGCGCGTGGAGTGTGAACAGCCAGCCCTCCATCCCTTTCTCACTTGCAAGAGCTGACGCTGCCTCACGGACACCATCCGGGAGACCGGAGAGATCATCTTCAGCTGTCAGGTGGAGGGTGAAGTCATTGGTCTCCGCAAGAATATTCTCTTCAAACTTCAGGGATAAGGTGGAAAGTTCAATGGTGATGGCCCTGAAGCGCTCCTTGTCATTTTCTGTCAGGCCGGCCCCGCCCCTGATGAAGTTTTTGTACTTGCGGTCGAGAAGAATCATCTCTTCCTGGTTCAGGCCCAGAGAATCCCTTTTTTCGTAGACGCTCTTTACCCTGCCGAACAAAGCAGGATTGAGTGAGATGTCGTTGCTGAAGGCTGTGAGAACAGGGGATACCTCCCTGGCTGCTTCCTGCAGTTCCGGTGTTGTGTCAGAACTGTTCAGGTTGAAGAGCACGGGGGTGATGCGGCTGAGCAGTGATCCGGCCTGTTCAATGGCTTCGATGGTGTTACGGAAATCGGGCTCTGCCGGTTCGGATACTATATCGTCGATCTCCTTCCTGGCAATTGAGATTGCTGCTTCAACTGCGGGTTTGAAGTGTTCAGGTCTGATGAGGTTAAAGGGAGCGATGCCAAAAGGAGTCGGCCAGTCATGGAGGAGAGGGTTGTCAGGGGTCATGGGTCAGAGATGTGGTTTGGACAAATATAATGGTAATTGCGATTTGCGAATTGCGAATTGCGAATAGGGTATTAACCCCACCTCCGGTCTCTCACTGCAAAAAACAATGCCACACCTTGTGGGATGTGGCACTGTTGTGTCGTATGAATACTTATCAGAACGGCAGGTCGTCAAGTTCGGGACTGGGTGACGGGGCATCTTCAAGTTGCGGGTTGACAATTGCTTTCTGGCCATTCTCTGCCACCGCAATCCCGCGGGTAACTGAAAGTGCATTGAGGTTGGTGATGTAATTGGCCACCCCGTTCTTCTCCCAGCGGTTTCCACGGATATTGAAAGTCACCGTGACCTCCTGTCTCAGCCACGACTCGTCAATTATCTCGCACTTCTCCTGGGTCAGCTGGAACTTGATGAAGTCAATATAAGCCTGTCCGCCGCTGCTGTCCTTATGCTCGATGACGAACTCCCGCTTGCGGAACCGTTCATTGATCCTGTTGACCGGATAAACCTCCGCGACCCTGCCCGTGATCTGGTATTCCATTATTCAGATTCTGCAATGACTATTTTTTCGATCATGTCACCTGCCCTGATAAGGTCAATCACCTCAAGTCCTTCCACAACCTTCCCGAAACATGTATGCTGTCTGTCGAGGTGTTTTGTGTTTGTCCTGCTGTGGCAGATAAAGAACTGTGATCCTCCGGTGTCTCTGCCGGCGTGTGCCATTGACATCACACCGCGGTCATGGTATTGTTTCTGGCCGGCAAGCTCACATTTGATCTTGTAGCCCGGTCCGCCTGTTCCCACGCGCGGGTCACCCGGATTCTTCGAGAAGGGGCAGCCGCCCTGAATGACGAAGTCAGGTATGACCCTGTGAAATGCAAGTCCGTCGTAGAATCCCTCGCGGGCCAGTTTGACGAAGTTACTGACTGTACCGGGGGCATCGTCATCATAGAGGACTGCCTTCATAACCCCTTTCGGGGTATGTATCTCAGCTGATGTCATTGCTTTACGATCTCGATAAGCTCAACTTCAAACTTAAGAGTTGAGTAGGGCGGAATAGGGCCCTGTCCCTGCTCACCGTAAGCAAGCTCATAAGGAATGTAGAATTTGAATTTTGATCCTACCGGCATCAGCTGAATTGCTTCCTGCCATCCCTGGATAACCTGGTTTACGCCGAAGGTTGCAGGCTCGCCACGGTCAACTGAGGAGTCAAATGTGGTGTCATCAAGTAGTTTGCCGGTGTAATGAACCTTCACAAGGTCTGAAGGGCCGGGTTTCGGTCCTGTGCCCAATGTAACAACCTCATACTGAAGCCCGCTGGTGGTCTCCTGTACGCCTTCACGTTTCTTGTTCTCAGAAAGGAACTTTTCACCTTCGTCGATATTCTTGCCGTACATTGCTTTCATCTTCTCCATCTGCCTGTTCTGCATGTATGTCATTACATATCCCTGTGCCATCTGCTCGTCGAGTGTGTTCTTGCCTTCCTTTGCATCAAGCATCCCTTTTGCAAGTAAAACCGGATTAATGTCAATGCTGTCAGACATATAGTAAAAATAGTTGGCAATACCGAGGGCGTATGCGAGAGAGTCTTCGGGGCTCTTCACCTTGGTGCCGGTAACGCTTGATTTTGTATTGCATGATGATACGATCATGGCTGTTGCTACAGCGAGAATAACTAAACCTTTGATTTTCATTGTGTATGTTTTAGAATTAATTTTTGGCAAAGATAATGTTTTGGATGTCAAGTGAGGGATATTACTCTTCTTTTGTCACTTCGAGCAGTTCCACTTCAAATATTAGTGTTTCAAAGGGTTTGATGACGTTGCCGGCGCCTCTTTCGCCATAGGCGAGGTCATAGGGGATGTAGAGCATCATGCGTGAGCCTTCCTTCATCAGCTGGAGTCCTTCCACCCAGCCGCGTATGACATTGCTGACCCTGAACTCTGCAGGCTCGCCGCGGTCATATGACGAATCGAACTTGGTTCCTTCAATGGTCTTTCCGGTGTAATGTACTTTGACAATGTCTTCCGGTCCGGGAGTTGCTCCTGTTCCTTCCTGCAGAACCTTGTATTGCAGTCCGCTTGGTAAGGTTATGACTCCTTCCAGTTTGGCATTATCTGCGAGCCATGCTTCTGCGACCTCGATCTGCTGGCCGTACTCAGCCATGAGACGGGCTTTTTCGCGCCTCTGCATATAGCTGACAATGAAAGCGCTGGCGGCAGTGTCATTCATCAGTGCCCTGTCCTTTGAAGCATCAGTCATTCCTTTTGAGAACATTTTGGTGTTGATATTGATGCTGTCACCTGTGTAATACTTATAATTGGCCACCCCGAGAGCGTATGAGAGAGAGTCTTCGGTGCCGGCAAATTTTAACTTCTGGCCTGCTACGGGCAAAACTACGATTGCTGCCAGGGCTATGACGAGAATGAGTCTGATTACTTTCATTTTTTTCATTTTTATGTGATTACAGGAGCGGATTAATTATCCGGTCACTGTTTCAGTGGCGCAAATATACCATAAATCATTTTTTCACCGCCCGGGTAATGACTCTTTTTCCCGGAGGGCCGGGGAGGAGGGTGACTTCAAAACCGAGCGACCGCAGCATTCGTTTAAGATCACCTTTGGCTGAGTAAGTTACGAATACAGAGCCAGGGTGTGTCACGGCTGCGATCCTGCGCATGACCGTCTCACTCCACATCCCGGGTTGCTTGTCAGGCCCGAAGGCGTCAAAGTAAACCAGGTCATAAAGACCCTGGGGGTCTTCTGCTGTTAGGTCTGTCAACCTCTTTTCTATTGTGAACCATTCAGTTATGGAGCAAGGTTTGTTCCATGGGGCTTCATGAATTGCCATGAATAGTTTTTCTCCCCCTTCGCCCGCCAGGGTGCCGTAGTTAAGCCTGCTGATGACCGATGCTTCCAGTGGTTCTTTTTCAAGGGTGGTGAAACTGACATGGATCTTTTTATGTCCTGCATGGATGGCAGTCAGGAGTGCATTCAGGCCTGTGCCGAAACCAACCTCAAGGACGGCTGTGTCACGCGGCGCCAGGCTTGCAAGACCGGCATTGATGAATATGTGCCTTGACTCGGTCATAGCCCCGAACCGGGAATGGTAATGCTCATCCATCCCGGGCACGTAGAGAGTGTGGGAACCGTCTCCTGTGATGATTAGTCTTGTTTTCATATGTTAAAAGTCAGCAGTACCAGTTGGCAGCCGGCAGTAAAATAAGGCAGTAGGCAATGTTGCCCACAATATCGCAATTCTCATATCCTCAGACCTTCAGACCTTCAGACCTTCAGACCTTCAGACCCTCAGACCTTCAGACCTTCAGACCATGACGAGTCATACCATGTCCTGACGTCGGTGGCGATCATGCCGGCGCGCCGGGCTGCCTCGATGCCCAGGTCTCCGTCCTCAAAAACCTCGCAGTCTGCAGGAGCGACGCCCATCAGCTCCGCACACCTGAGAAAAGTCTCAGGATGGGGTTTATGCCTGGTGACATCGTTCGCAGTCACTATAATATCAAAGTACTGTCTGATCCCAACTATCTCCAGCGTCTTCTCTACCGCCTCACGGTGCCCGCCGGTACCTACAGACATCGGCAGCCTGCCGTAGTATTTTTGAACCAGTGCAGTCACCGGCTCAATCGGGGTGACGTTATGCTGTATCTCATAGAACTCCTCGAGCTTCACCTGCATGATCTCTTCTGGAGATACAATTCCAGTCTTGCCGTTAACCGCTATCACCTCCTCGGCTATCATCCATCCCGGTGCGCCGGTATGGGCCTGGAGGAATTCAGTTTCCATTATTATCCCGAACCGCGCGCAGGCCTTCTGCCATGCCTGGTAATGCCATGGCATGGTATCGGCAAGTGTTCCGTCAAGATCGAAGATGAGCCCTTTGACTCCGGGGGAGATGTCGTAGATTGGCATTTGTTATAAGGATGAAAGAAGTCAGCAGTACCAGTCGGCAGTTTGAGCCTGCGACTCTGGAGCAGGATCAATCCCGCATCCGCCGGTTGGCAGATCGGGACGGCAGGACCAGTTGGCAGTCTGTAGTTAGTAATTACTTAATTATTTAGTTTTCAGTTGCATGGCAATCTGGGTGAGGAGCTGGGCGGGATTGGTGGCGTCAGCCGGATCAGTGAGGTAAAACTCCCACACGGCGCCCGAGAGTTCAATCCCGTTCTCCCTGGCATAGTTATCCAGTTTTCCGTAGGAAACTGACAGCTCATCATATGGCCCGTTGTGCAATCCCTTGAGTGCCAGGAAAGAATTGTACTTCATCAGTCTGATTTCGCCGGCATTTCTGCCTCCGGCAGAGACAGGCATTCCTGCCGTCATGGTGAATTTGCCGGTGGCCGGATCATATCCTTCATACAGGGCGAAGGGAGCTCCCTGTGGCTGAAGGTTCTGCGCCTCGATGGCAGGATAGAGTTTGCCGAGGCTCTGACCATACCAGGCGGCCACTTCCTGCTGGCTGACTACAGCGCTGATAGTCAGTGCTTCCACGGCAGGATACTCTTCAATGCCGATCTCGGTGAGGTTGCTCAGCTGCACGCCATTGGCCTCGAGGTATGTTTTGAGGGCTTCCCTGCCGCCGTTCATGGTCTTCTGAATAATGCCCGAGAAGGCCTTGTTGGCCAGCCGGCCGAAGGGTGACCCGGAGGTCATGGTAATCGTCCACTTTACCAATGTCCCGTTCCCCGACGGGGTAAACATCCACTCCTCAGGGATGGATTTGCCGGGCATCAGTGAGACCTGGTTGAGGATGTATGATCCGAAGACAACGGAATCCACAAGCATCGATCCCTTGCCCACCACGGGTCCGTCCCAGTTGTATTTTGAACCGATGTATCCGGGCACGATGTCAAACGTGCATTGTACCGCAGTGTCTGCCTTGATCCACGGATCCCAGGCTGTACGGTCAACAAACCCTGCAACAAAATGGAATACTTTTGCAGGAGGGAGGTTAATCTCCTCGGTGGTTGTCATCTTAGTCTCTTTCGGCATGGCAAAGCCGATGACGATCAGGATTGCAAACAATGCAATGATTACGATAAAGATCCATTTCAGAACTTTCATTTGAGCGGGTTTTAAAGATTAGGCGTAGCAAAATTACACTAATAAGGATTATCCGGTTATAAAAAGTGCGGTCCCACGTGGAGACCGCACTCAGGTCCGCAGACCGCTATCTTCCGAGGAATTTCTTTACCTCTCCGGCAATGTTTCCGCCGGTAAATCCCAGTTTCTGGTCGAGGACACCATAGGCGGCAGAGAAGCCGAAGCTTTCGAGACCCCAGATCTTTCCCCGTGATCCCGCGAAACCTAGCATCGTCACCGGGAGTCCTGCCGTCAGGCAGAAGACCGGGATGTCCGGGGTGATAACGCTCTGGCGATATTGTTCATTCTGCAGGCGGAACAGTCCTTCCGAGGGGGCAGATACAATTCTTGTTTTGATTCCGTCAGCCATGAGGAGCGAGGCTGCCTCAACCAGTGTTGCCACCTCTGATCCGCTGGCAACGAGTATGACATCCGGTCTGCCGTCACTCTCTGCCACGGTGTAGGCACCCCTGGCAGCCATTGCAGCAGCTTCTGGCCGTGTCGTGCCTGTTGCCGGGAGAGTCTTGATGTTCTGCCGTGATAGTATCAGGGCCGTGGGGGTTGTACTGTTCTCCAGGGCCAGTTTCCATGCGATGTTTGTCTCGATGGCGTCAGCCGGGCGGAGCACCAGCATGCTGTTTTTGCCGTGGTGGTTCTTCAGGTGTTCCATGAGTCTTATCTGAGCCTCCTGTTCCACCGGCTGGTGTGTGGGACCATCCTCGCCCACGCGGAAAGCGTCATGGGTCCATACATATTTGACCGGCAGACCCATCAGCGCGGCAAGTCTTACTGCGGGTTTCATATAGTCAGAGAAGACGAAGAATGTTCCGCAGACGGGAATTACACCGCCATGGAGGGCCATTCCGTTCATCACGGCGGCCATGGTAAGTTCTGAGACACCGGCATGAAGGAATGCGCCGGAGAAATCACCCCTGACAAAAGGTTTGCTCTTCTTGAGGAATCCGTCAGTCTTGTCTGAATTGGCAAGGTCTGCAGATGCGACAATCATGTTGGGGATCTTCTCTGCAAACAGCGACAGGAGAACAGCTGAGGCATTCCGGGTGGCATCATTTTCCTTTTGCGCCACGGCAGCGAAATTAATTTCCGGGATGACTCCCGAATAGAAACTCCCGAGAAGACGGGCCTGATCGGGATTGGCAGCTGCCCATGTCTCCTTCTTCTGCTTCCAGGCATCTGCAGCAGCCTTTTTGCCCCGGATTGTCTCTGCGTACAGTTGCCTGACATCGCTGAAGATGGCGAAGGGATTCTCAGGATCGCCGCCGAGGTTGGCCACTGACTTTTTGAATGAAGCTCCAGCGTGTGTGACAGGCTGTCCGTGTGTTGACGTCTTTCCCTCGAAACTGTTCCCGGCTTCGTCAATAAGGCCTTTGCCCATCACCGTTCTGCCAATGATGAGGACAGGTTTTTCGTTTTCGTCAGCTGCCATCCGGAGTGCGCCCCGTATCTGGTCATGACTGTGGCCGTCTATCTCCATCACACGCCATCCCCAAGCCTTGTACTTGGCTGCGGTGTCTTCAGAAGTCACTGCCGAGGTCTCGGTTGAGAGCTGGATATCATTGGAGTCATAGAACATCACCAGGTTACTCAGCCCGAGATGACCTGCAAGCCTCCCGGCTCCCTGGGAGATCTCCTCCTGGATTCCTCCGTCAGAGATATATGCATAAATCCTGTGTTCAAACAGCCTTCCGAACCTGGCCGTAAGGAACTTTTCCGCTATGGCGGCGCCGACGGCCATGGTATGACCCTGTCCGAGAGGTCCGGAGGTGTTCTCTACACCCCGTTTTATATCCAGTTCGGGATGTCCGGGTGTCACGCTGCCCCACTGCCGGAACTGCATGATGTCATCAACGGTAAAATGACCGGTAAGTGTCAGCACCGAATAGAGCATCGGCGACATATGTCCGGGATCCAGGAAGAAGCGATCACGGTTGATCCATTCAGGATCAGCCGGATCAAACCTCAGGAATTCAGAAAAGAGGATGTGAATGAAATCAGCACCGCCCATTGCTCCTCCGGGGTGCCCGGAGTTGGCTTTTTCCACCATAGCCATTGAAAGGATACGGATATTGTCTGCTGCGCGTTCGTTTACATTTTTGATCATAATGATTCAGGCCTTAATGTTTAAGGTAAAAATATAGAAAAAAGTGTTACCGGCGCCTGTTCAGGCATTATAGGTTGAAGAGGCGGTATCACCTCCGCGTCCCGTCCAGTTTGTATGGAAGAATTCGCCTTCCGGTTTGTCGGTCCGCTGGTAAGTATGTGCCCCGAAATAATCACGCTGTGCCTGGAGGAGGTTGGCTGGCAACCACTCTGAACGGTAGCTGTCAAACCAGGCGAGGGCTGAGCTCATTGTGGGGACGGGTATGCCTGTTGCCACCGCATAGGCCACCACGCGGCGCCAGCTGTCACTGTTCTCCCTGAGTATCCCCGTGAAGTAATTATCCATGATCAGGTTGGGCAGGCCCGGTTCACGCCTGAAAGCTTCGTAAATCTTGTTGAGGAAGGCTGACCGTATAATGCAACCGCCCCTCCATATCATTGCTATCTCTCCGTAGTTGAGGTCCCATTTGTATTCAGCTGCGGCGTTCCTGAGCAGGTTGAAACCCTGTGCATAGGAGACGATCTTTGATGCATACAGCGCCTTGCGGATATCATCAACAAACTGCTTTTTATCCTTAATGGTCGTCCCGGCCGGATTGCTGAAGAGGGGAGATGCCTTTACCCTCTCTTTTTTCATTGATGAGATGAATCGGGCGAAGACCGATTCGCCGATGAGGCTCAGAGGCACCCCGTGGTCGAGGGCGCTGATGACGGTCCATTTGCCTGTTCCCTTCTGGCCTGCCGAGTCTAGTATCCTGGTGACCAGCGGCTGGCCGTCGGTGTCCCTGAACCGGAGTATTTCACCGGTTATCTGGATCAGGTAGGAGTCAAGCTCACCCTTGTTCCACTCGTCGAATATATCAGCCATCTCATCATATGTGAATGCTCCGGAGCTGAGCATCAGGTGATAAGCTTCGCATATCAGCTGCATGTCACCATATTCGATGCCGTTATGTGCCATCTTGACGAAGTGGCCGGCGCCGTTGTCGCCAATCCAGGTGACGCAGGGAGCGCCGTCAGAAGCCCTGGCCGCGATGGAATGGAAAATATCCTTCACATGAGGCCATGCCTCCCTGGAGCCGCCGGGCATCATCGAAGGGCCGAGCAGCGCGCCTTCTTCACCTCCCGAAACCCCTGTACCGATATAAAGGAGGCCCTTGCTTTCAACATAGGCAGTTCTCCTGATGGTGTCAGGAAAATGCGAGTTACCTCCCTCTATGATTATATCACCCTTGTCGAGCAGCGGGATCAGCAGTTCAATGAAGTCGTCCACCGGCTTGCCTGCCTTTACCATGAGCATTACTTTTCTCGGCCGGATGAGGCTTGAGATGAACTCTTCAAGAGAGAATGCCGCGATGAGTTTCTTTCCCTTGCCTCGTCCGTTCACAAATGCGGATACTTTTTCTGTTGTGCGGTTGAAGACCGCCACTGTATAACCCCTGCTCTCCATATTCAGCACCAGGTTCTCACCCATCACCGCCAGCCCTATCAGTCCAATGTCTGCTTTCATGTTGATATAGTTTGTCTATTTTATTTAGTTATCTGAAAACCAAGTTCTTTTAGAATGCGTTCCGTCTCCGGGTCATTGGTTCTGACCCTGTATGAGGAGAATTCGCGCCTGATTCTGTAGTTATCGCGAAGATACTCGAAATTTTCCCTGTGGTTTCTGAAGAGGAGGTCATCCTCCTCCACTGGGTATGTATGTTTTACTGCCTGTGCCACCATTTCGACAGGCGCGGCGCCGCCCTTGCCTGTGAGGTCAATAAGCGGCATGGCCGGCTGCGGCAGCTCCGCCGGGGCCCAGTCGTGCATTGGCAATCCGAGTTCATCGGCCACCACCCGGACGGAGCTGATGGTGGCGTTGGCCTTGCCGTCAACGGAGTAACCTGCAATGTGAGGTGTGGCTATGTCTGCCAGGTCAATCAGCTGCGGGTCGGCAGCCGGCTCTCCCTCCCACACGTCAAGGGCGGCGCCGCGCAGTCTCCCCGACTTAAGTGCTTCACGCAGCGCGAGATTGTCTACCACCTCGCCGCGCGATGAATTGATGATGATTTTCTGCCTGCCAAGCCGCGAAAGGATATCCCGGTCTACCAGGTGGAATGTTTTGTCATCACCATCGTGGGTGAGGGGAACATGAAATGTAATGATATCACAATCTGTCAATAATGTACGTAGTGAGTGGAACTCAGTTCCACCCCTGCCTGCCTCAGTATACAAATCTGTGCCGTGGTTCTCAGTTCCACCCCTGCCTGCCTCCGAATTCAAGGCTGTTGTCTGTGTTTCTGCACCTTCTTCGCGTCTCTGCCGGGGCGGGTCATTCAGCAGAACCTTCATGCCAATGGCGCTTGCCGCCCTTGCCACCTTTGATCCGACGTTGCCGACACCTACTATGCCAAGCGTCATGGAGCCGGGGTCAAACGAGTGCTTTTGCGCCAGGAAGAAGAGGAGGGAGGTGATGTACTGCATCACGGAGCCTGAGTTGCACCCCGGCGCGTTTGCCCATCTTATGCCATTCTGCTCCAGCCAGCCAGTGTCGATATGATCAAATCCTATTGTGGCCGAGGCAACTATCCTTACGCTGCTTCCGTCCAGGAGGGAGGCATCGCATCTGGTCCGTGTCCGCACAATAAGCGCATCTGCATCTGATACCATACGGGCATCGATGCTGCGACCGGGTGCATAAACCACATCAGCCCACCTCTCGAAGGCGCCCCTGATGAAGGGTATCTTTTCGTCTATGACAATCTTCATAATTCTATTCCTGTTTTGCCGCCTTCCAGAGCCCTGTAGCGGGATTGGAGATATAATAAAACTCTTCGCCGTCAGCGGTGGTGTGGAAACCAGTCCTGAGGCCCCGCGGATCATAACGCTTCATGAGCAGCGCAAGGTCTCCAAACCTGTAGCCAACAGACTCAACTTCTTCCCGGCTGAGGTGGCCGGCGGCATAGGTCACCCTGAAACGGTTTTCGGGCGAGCCATGGATGAGATGGGCCGCAGCGCTGAGGTTTTCCTTCAGGTCGTTGTTGGCCTCGGTGAATGCAAGTATCTCCGGGGTGGTCCGGTAACCGTATTTCCGGATAAGCCTGTCAATGGCCGGGTCTTCACCGAAGGTCCTGACGCCGGGGGCAAGCACCACCAGTTCGCCGTCATCGGCAATCATCATGCGGGTGCGGTAGATGCTCTTGTTGCCGAGCCATGTGCTTTTAAACTCCTCCGGATCGAGCCATACCACCACCTTTTTCAGCCTGTGTGGCATGGTGGTGAAGTTGAGCCTGTGCGAGAGTGCGGCAGCCTGCCTGAAACATTCAATGTCATCACCGGCAAAGAGGCCTCTTATTTTCAGCTGGCCTTGCGCATCAGGCGCCACAACTGTCAGTATATACAACAGCGGCAATCGCTGGGCGGCTATCTCAGAAGCTTTGTTCAGCACTGCCCTGACCGGGTTGTCAGCCGTACCCAGGATGTTTTCAATACCTTGCACCGCCCCGATGAAATGGCTCTTATTGATAGCCTCGCTGCCGCCGCAGCCCACGAATACGTTCTTGTTGTAGTTGGCCATGCCGGTCACCTCATGCGGCACCACCTGGCCAACGGAGATTATCAGGTCATGGCCACCTGATGACAGGAGACGGTTAACCTGCACCGGGTAGTCAAAGTTGAGGCGTCCGCCTGTCACCGATGACACGAATGATGCAGGCACCCTCCCAAGTTCCTCTATGTCTGTTCGCCAGCGATGCTCCCTGAAGAGTGTGTGTGGGGTTCCTCCGAACATCCTTGAAAGCTCGGCGGCCTCCATGGGCATATGGGTGCCAAGGGCCGGGAGGATGTCAGTGATCCTTTCACCCAGCTGTTCCCAGAGCAGTTCGGTAATCACCCCCGCGCCCGAGTGCGCCCTGGTAATGTCAGGAGGCAGTATCAGCATCCGCTTCCTTCCGCTGAAGTTGCTGAGGATAGATTCAAGAGCTGCCCTGACCTTATCCCTGTTAAGGCCCCTGTCACTGTCAGTTTCAGAATAGTATACCATGTCATTCCATTTTTTTGTCTCCTGCCGCTACTGCGGGTGGTGCCATTATTGCATCTACCCTTTGCAGGGCTCCGTTTCGTCCGCTCATTTACGCTTCCATGGCGGCACCTCCGGCAGTGACCGACGGAATTCACCCAGCAGCCTGTTCTGGTATTCACCCCTGAAAGTTCCGGTGATGAACCTGTTAAGGGCCTCATCGTGAAACAGTTTCCATGATCTGTCCTCATCACCGGGTATCACCGGAAAGAATAGGGCTCCGTTATCATCTGCCGCCTTCAGGTCACCCGGAGCGTCACCTATCATCAGCATCCTCTCCGGGGGATACTTCCCCACGGCCGCCAGGGCAATGTGTTCGCTTTTGGTCCCCTGCTCCTGTCCGGCGATTGCCTTTACGAAACCGTCTATCGAGTGCTCCTTCCACTCCCGCGTCAGGGCCTCAAGCGGGGTCTGCGACACAACCATCGTATCAGCCACAACGTCAAGCTTCTCAATGGATTTACGTGCATGCGGAAAAGGAGGGGTGTCACGCAACCAGGCTGCAATGTCTTCGTTTATCGCCAGGGTCCATTCCAGCACCTTTTGGAGGGCAGGATGGGGGTTAGCCTTAACATACTCCCTGAACAGGGGATTGCCAAGCCTGGTTTCTCTGCTTACCCATTCCCTGAGCGGTTCCATATCGGGAAGAGTCACTCCCCGTTCTGCCACTTCCGGCCTGTCAGCGAGCAGGTCCATGACCCTGATAAGTGCCGGGAAGCGGTTTATACCACGGGTTACAGAGTAGAGATTAACGAAATCCCATGTCTCGCGTACGTATTTGGCAATTGCAAACAACCCGAAAAATTTCACGGTAGCCGGGCAGAAGAACTCCTTATGCTTGACCTCCATGGTGTCAAAGACGCAGCCGTCGGAATCGATACCGATAAAAAAATCCTTTTCCGGTTTAAAATCTTCCAGGTACCCCATGTTGTGCTGATAAAAATTTTTCAAAAATAATACAAATGCCGGCAGAAAATGTTCCGTCAGACACCGCTGTAGGCGCTGAAGCCTCCATCGACAGGTATCACCACACCCGTCACGAATGATGAGGCCCCGGAGAGGAGGTATAGCATTGTACCTACCAGCTCTTCCGGTTCGGCATAGCGTCCCATAGGTGTAGCGGAGATTATTTTCTTACCCCTCGGGGTCATTCCGCCCGTTTTTTCGTCAGTAAGGAGGAACCGGTTCTGGTTCGTTAGCAGGAATCCCGGGGCGATTGCATTGACCCTTACTCCCGCAGGCGCGAAATGGACCGCCAGCCACTGGGTGAGGTTGTTGATTGCAGCTTTGGCTGCAGAATAAGCCGGGATCTTGGTGAGAGGCCTGTAGCCATTCATCGAGGAAATATTCAGGATCACTCCACTGCCTCTGCTGACCATATCCTCCGCGAGGATCATTGTGGGAAGCACTGTCCCCTTGAAGTTCAGGTCGAAGACTCCGTCAAATCCTTCGATATCAAGGTCGAAGAAGGTTCCTTGCAGGTCTTTTTCGCCTCCTGCGATGTACTCTTTTGCTGTCGTGGCAGTGGCTTTGTTCCCTCCGGCGCAGTTTATGAGGATGTCAAGGCTGCCGAATTTTTCCCTTATCCGGTCACGCGCTCTGAGCAGTGAATCACGGTCGATCACATTCGCATCGAAACTTGTTGCCAATCCGGATTCCTGTCCGGCGGTGATCTCTTTGGCTGTCATTGCTCCCCTTTCAGCCTTGTAGTCCAGTATTATTACATTCACCCCGGCGTTGCAGAGGCCCCTGGCGAGCGTCTTTCCGATTATCCCGCTGCCACCGGTTATGGCGGCCACTTTACCTCTCAGATCACTGAAATCATTCATTATTATATTTTTTATCTAATCAATTACTATCGGTTTGTATTTCGGAACCAGCATCTTCATCACTATCCATCCTATAAGATACGCGACGGCGCAGATGCAGAAGATGATGAAGTACCCTGCCCTTATGCCCTCAAACCCGAAAAACTTCATAGGGCCATTAAGATACTGCGCTCCGGCGGCAAGCAGTTCCTTGGTCATGACTGCAGCCTGGCCGTCAACCAATGTTGTGCCAGATGCGAAGTCAAACAGTGCTCCTGAGCCCTTGTTGATGATGAAGGCGCCTATACCGCCCGCCATTCCGCCAATTCCGGTAATTGTGGCAATAGCCGTTTTCGGGAACATGTCACCGATGGTGGAAAAGAGATTGGCTGACCAGGCCTGGTGCGCAGCTCCGGCAATACCTATAATTATTACCGGGAACCAGTAGGATGCGTGCCCCAGCGGCTGTGCCAGAAGTGCCAGCAGCGGGAAGAAAGCAAAGATCAGCATGGCGCGCATACGCCCGGCATAGGGATCCATGCCCAGTTTGTCAACAAAGTATTTAGGCAGCCAGCCACCTATGATTGAGAGCATGACAATTGCGTAAAGCACGAATATCAGTGTCTTTGCCATGGTGGTGTCTGATGTCAGTCCATAGACGTCACTCAGGTAGGCAGGCGTCCAGAACAGGTAGAACCACCATACCCCGTCAGTCATGAACTTCCCGAATGCGAAAGCCCATGTCTGACGATATTTGAATGTTTGCAGGAAGGGGATCTTCTTTTCCGGTCTGGCTACATTGTTGTTTGCCTTTGTCTCAGAGATGGTATCCTGGTTGATGTAGTCAAGTTCTGCCTTGTTTACCAGGGGGTGTTCATGAGGTTTTTTGTACATGAAGACCCAGAATCCCATCCAGATGAATCCAATTGCACCGATGACTATGAATGCCATTTCCCAGCCGTATTTGGCTGCAATGACCGGTACGGTTATGGGTGCTATAAGGGCGCCTACCTGTGCCCCGGAATTGAATATGCTTGTTGAGAATGCACGGTCCTTCTTGGGGAAGAACTCCGCAGTTGTCTTAATGGCTGCCGGGAAGTTGCCCGCCTCCCCGAGAGCCAGCACGAATCGTGCGAAAATGAAGAGAGTGACACTGACCGAAGTCACCAGCCCGATGTCATCCACCGTGCCTATTATCCTGCGTGCTTCCTCAAAACCCACTAACCATTTCCCGGCAGTAATCCCAGAGGTTGCAATCCCGCAGAAAGCATGAAGCACAGCTCCTGCTGACCAGACTCCTATTGCCCAGAGAAATCCCTTTTTGGTGTCAATCCAGTCGACAAACCTTCCTGCAAAAAGCAGGCAGACGGCATAGAAAATCGAGAAAAGACCGGTGATGGTTCCGTAGTCATTGTTGGTCCAGTGAAATTCCGGCGCTATAAAATCCTTCCAGGTTAGTGACAGTACCTGCCTGTCCATGTAGTTTATTGCAACTGAAAAGAATAGTAATGAGGTGATGGCCCACCTGTAGTTTGTCATCCCGGATTCTGAGGTTTTTAAGGACATATTGATTGTTTAAAGGATTAATACAAGTGTTCGTATTCTTTGTCAGAGCTGCCTGTCAGGTCCTGTCAGCTTCGGGTTGTCCGCAGTCTGCCGATGAGGTTGAGTGTGTTCCGCACTGTCTTCTCCAGGGTTTTCCAGTCACCTTCCTCAACAATCTTATCCGTCACCAGGGCCGATCCCATGCCGACGCATGTCACACCTGCCCCGAACCATCCGGCAAGGTTTTCTTCCGTCGGTTCCACTCCCCCTGTGGGCATGATGCTTGTCCAGGGGCATGGGCCCATGACGGCTTTGACGAACGATGGTCCGCCAACCGCGGTACCCGGGAATATTTTTACTATTTCCGCACCCAGCTCCTCGGCCTGTGAAATCTCGGTCATCGTTCCGCATCCGGGTATCCAGAGCACTTTCCTCCTGTTGCATATCCTGGCCACCTCGGGATTCAGCGACGGGGAGACAACGAAGTCAGCACCCATTTGCATAAAGATAGCGGCTGTGGGGGCGTCAGGAATTGATCCGGCACCGATCATCATGTCCGGCAGCTCGTTGAGAGCCCATTTCCTTACATCGGAAAAGACCTCATGTGCGAAGTCGCCCCTGTTGGTGAATTCAAATACCCTGGCTCCCCCGTCATGGCAGGCAGCGATTACCTCTCTGCACACCTGAGGATCACGATGATAGAAGAGTGGTACGAGACCGGTCTCTTCCATCCCCAGTGCAACATTTATCCGTTTAAAACCTGACATTGTCTTTTCTTATTTTGGTGGTTTCAGAAACCGAAATAGTTCTTGGCATTGTAATATGAGATCATCTCTACCATTTTGCCTATAGTCCCGATCTCTGATTCAGGAAGTTTGCCTTTTTCAATATCATCGCCCAGCATATTGCAGAGAATCCTGCGGAAATACTCATGCCTGGGGTATGAGACAAAGCTGCGTGAGTCGGTGAGCATCCCGACGAACCTGCTGAGGAGGCCCATCAGGGACAGGGTATTGAGCTGATTGATCATTCCCGTTTCCTGGTCAAGGAACCACCACCCGGCACCGAATTGGATCTTACCCGGGACTGAGCCGTCCTGGAAGTTGCCGATCATGGTGGCAATTAGCTCATTGTCCCTCGGATTGAGGTTATAGAGTATCGTTTTGGCGAGGTTTCCACCGGCATCCAGCCTGTCAAGGAACTTTGAAAGTGTTCTGGCAACCGTGAAATCACCTATAGAGTCATATCCGGTGTCGGGGCCCAGCTGGTTGAACATCCGGCTGTTGTTGTTGCGGATAGCACCGTAGTGATATTGCTGGACCCATCCTCTCTCGCTATCCATTACTGCAAGTTCATACAACATGGCCGACCTGAACTTTGATATCTCACTGCTTTCCAGGCATGATCCGGAGAGCACCTTCCGGAGGATATACCCCACCTCCTTTTCAGTGTAATCATCGGCATGAAACTGTTCGATCCCATGGTCACTGATGACGCATCCTGCATCAGCGAAGTAGGCGTGCCTGACACGCAAAGCTTCTATCAGTGAAGCAAATCCCTTTATCTCAATCCCCGAAGTCTCTTCAAGCTTATAGATATAATTAATGAATTTTGCCGGGTCTTCAGGAGACATTGCTTTGTCTGGCCGCCATGCAGGCAGGACTTTAATCTCAAAGCCCTGGTCCCTGATGGTCTTATGATGTTCGAGGCTGTCAACCGGATCATCGGTTGTGCATACCACTTCGACATTGAATTTTTTCATCAGTCCGCGTGCAGAATATTCCGGCTGCTGAAGAAGGGCTGTGCACTCTTCCCATATCGCGGCTGCCGTATCAGGGTTCAGGAGCCTCCCAACGCCGAATACCCTCTTCAGCTCCAGGTGAGTCCATGCATAGAGCGGGTTACGCATGGTCATCGGCACGGTCTCTGCCCACCGGTCATATTTTTCGTGGAATGTAGAATTCTTTCCCGTGATGTATTTCTCGTCTATACCGTTGGTTCGCATTGCCCGCCACTTATAATGGTCACCCTCGAGCCAGAGCTGACCCAGGTCTTCGAAACGTCTGTCGGTGGCAATTGCTTCAGGGCTCAGGTGACAATGGTAGTCAATGATGGGGAATCCTTCCGAGTGTTCGTGATAGAGCCTGCGGGCTGTCTCACCCCGGAGCAGGAAGTCTTCATTTATGTATTCTTTCATCGGCATGAATTTAATCTGTTGTAAAGAGACGAATGATATGGCGCCGGTAGATGTTTTCCCAGACACATGTTGAGATTATCGGTTCATTTTCCCTGAGGGCGTCCGTATAGCTATTCCCCAGTTCGGCAGCGACCTTGTATCCTACGTGTATCAACTGCCTGAAGCTTGGATTGTAATCAGGGTCTCCTGGCACATGTCTCAGGGTAGCAGCGAACTTAAGAGTCTCCCAGGAATCAACCTCATCAGGGTGGGGAAGAAGGTTCGGCTTAATGTCTATGACGTTTGCATAAGGCCCACAGAGCTCATCGCGTCTTTCGTAGGCGTTCCGGTATATCTGCCTGGCAAGGCCGAGTCCGGAACCGCCCGAGAGGGCAAGACCTATCACCTCCTCAAGCCAGGTGGTGCCGGCTGTTTTCAGATGCAGGCCGCAGTCGTGCTTCCGGATGAGGTTTCCGATAATAGGGTAGATTGAGAACTTGTCACTGCCGGAATGAACACTCAGTTTCAGGCCGGCCGGAAGACCAAACTGCCTGACTGCATATTTGATAACCAGGATATCCTCTTCGAACTCCGTTCCGAACCTCTCAGGGTCACCTTCATAATCTACTCCCTTGTTGAACCGGCCGGTGAATTTCGGAGCGATGGTCTGCACCGGGACTTTCAGATCTGCCAGGCCTTTCAGGATGAACAGCAGGTCAATGGGTTTCTGTGGCTGGTCTACTTCGTCCATCGATACCTCGGTAACGAACGTCCCTTCTCCCTTGATGGATGCAATATGGCTGTAGATGGCTGCAGCCTCATTAACGGCAAACAGGAATTTCCCGGCGAATTCCCTCAGATAGCTCTCAGTCACGATGATCCTGCCCCCGATACCTGGTATCCGGAGTTCCCCGATGAACGTGCGATGAGCTTCAACGAAGCCCTCGATATCGGTGTCTGATGCTTTCTTCCCTATATAGTCAGCAACGTCGAGCGTAAAAAAGTCTGAGTGAGGAATGAACCGGTCAACAGTATTGAGGTTGATATGATCGGCATCGACAAAGTACGGTCCGTTGTAATTCATGGCTTTGACGGAAGCATCTGCCTCGGCACGGGTGTCAGCCGGCTCTGAATGTACAATGTTGTGTTCCCTGTTTGATTTATTCCAAACGGGAGTGATCTCAACACCCAGTTTTGATGCTGCATTCATCAGCGCTTCTAGCTGTGCTTTTCCCTGGTGCGAGAACCTGTCACCTATCCCGAACGAGTACTTTCCCGGATCTTTCATATTTATCTTGTATTGGTTTTCAGCTTTGTCGGAAAAATAGCAATAAAAAACTAAATTAGAGTCTCAAAACACCAATAATTCACACATGATAAAAAGGTTCGTATTTGCAGCAATACTGGCATTGCAATCGGTTGCTATGATCAGCCAGCCCAGACACATCACAGTGGCCTCTGACGGCACCGGTGAATTCACCTCCGTACAGGAGGCTGTAAACTCGATAAGGGCTTATATGTCTGACACTACCTTTATGCATATCAAGGCCGGTGTTTACAGGGAGAAGGTTGTCATTCCGTCGTGGGTTACCAACCTTTTCATGAAGGGTGAGGGCGCGGAAAAGTGTGTTATCACCTGGGATGATTATGCCGGTTTGCGCAATATGGGGACCTTCCGTACCTATACTATCCTGATTCAGGGTTCGGGATTCACTGCCGAGGATATCACCTTTGAGAACAGCGCCGGTCCGGTAGGGCAGGCGGTGGCGGTCCATGCTGACGGAGACAGGGCGGTTTTCCGCCGCTGCAGGATGCTGGGCAACCAGGACACGCTTCTCACTGCCAACCAGGAGAGCCGGCAGTATTACGAGGAGTGCTACATAGAGGGCACTACCGACTTTATCTTCGGTCCTGCAACAGCCTGGTTTGAAAGATGTCATATTCACAGCAAGAAAAATTCATATGTAACTGCCGCCTCAACGGTTGAGAACCAGGAATCCGGATATGTTTTCAACCGGTGCCGGCTCACTGCTGCCGACGGCATTGAAAGGGTATACCTTGGCAGGCCATGGCGTCCGTTTGCCGCAACACTCTTCATGAGGTGTGAACTCGGCAATCATATTCTGCCCGAAGGGTGGCACAACTGGGATAATCCTTCCAATGAGAAAAGTGCCCGTTATGCAGAATACAGGAACACAGGCCCTGGTGCAAATCCCGGAACCCGTGTGGGGTGGAGCCGTCAGCTCAGCCGCAAGGAGGCAAAATGGTATACCATTGAAAATGTCTTTACCCGCCATGACGGCTGGAATCCTGTAAGATAACACGTCAGCTCCTGGTCTTTTTACCGTTAACTGAGACATTCCGCAGCCTGATGTGTTCAGCGCCGGTGATCAGATTACCATCCTCCACACCGTTGAAGGTGCAATTTCTGACCGTCACATCCGAAACGTTGACCATACTGTCAAGACCTATAATATAAACGCCGTACCTGCTCCGGGCTGAAGTCACATTCTCAAGCGTCACATTCCTTACATAGGGCGGGAAGTCTCTCAGGCAGTTTTCCCGAGGCTCATACATGAGATTGATCTTCAGCACGGCCTCCTCACACCTGCCAACCTTCACATTGCGTACATTAATGTTCTCTATTACACCGCCCCGGCAGTAGGATGTCTTGATACGTATCACTCTCAGCAACTCCGGGCTGTCCATCTCGCAGTCTTCAACGAAGAGATTTTTAAATCCGCCGGAGATCTCGCTTCCGATCACTACCCCGCCATGACCGTCTTCCATCCTGCAGTTTCGTACGATAACATTCTGCGACGGCACTGACCATCTTCTGCCGTCGTTGTTCCTGCCCGACTTGATGGCTATACAGTCATCGCCGGTGTCAAAGCGGCAGTTTTCTATCAACACACCGTTGCATGATTCAGGATCACAACCGTCAGAGTTTGGACCTGCACTCCGGATGGTCACCCCCCTGAGGATGAAGTTGTCAGTCAGTACCGGGTGAATCACCCAGAAGGGAGAGTTCCTGAGGGTCAGGTCTTCGATCAGCACCGTGTTGCAGCGCATGAAGTTAATCAGTTGCGGTCTGAGCGCTCCCCCCAGGTCAAACCGGCGTTCCTCAACAGGAGTCTGGTTCTGTTCATACGCCAGCAGCCGGATCCTTCCTGAGAGTACCTGGTTGTTCATCCCCTCACGCCAGCCGTAATCGGGATTGCCGTTCATCCACCACCATGCCTCGTTTGAAGCCTGGCCGTCAATGGTGCCTTTCCCGGTAAGGGCAATGTTAGAAGCATCCCTTGCATAAATAAGAGGGTGAATATTGTAGCAGTCCATTCCTTCCCAGCGTGTCAGAACAGGAGGGAGGTACAGCTCATAATCAGTTGAGAAAGCCAGTGTGGCATTCTTGGCTATGTGAAGGTTAACGTTGCTCATCAATGTGATGGGACCGGTTGTCCATCTCCCTTCCGGGACGAACACCACACCTCCTCCTTCGCTGTGGCATTTCAGGATGGCAGCAGCGATGGCTCCGGTATTGAGGAAGGATGCATCGTCAGCCACAGCGCCGAAGTCAGTAATAAATACTGTATCTGCAGGAAAAGTCGTCATAAGGATTGACTCTTCAATCTCTGCAGCCATCTTCCAGTTGTCATCTTCAGTACAGGATGCCAATACGGCAACGAGGAAGATCAATAAAACCGGTTTAATACATTGCATGATCAGCAACCTGTTTTTTTTCTGAAACAAAGGTATATCTGCACCCTGCAGAGGCAGTACACTTTTTTGGCAAAAGGGTGGAGAATTTGGTCGGAGACTTTCAGACTTTCAGACTTTCAGACTTTCCTTCTACTTCCTGATCCTCTCGTGTTCCAGGCTGGCCAGGATAAAGGGTCCGACGCCCTTGGGGTCATTGTCACGGATCACCTCGCCGATATAGTATTCATACGAGCCGTCGCGGTAAGGATTGCCTCCCAGGCCGGCTACTCCGCAGATATTCTTCATGGTCACCGTACCATCCGGATTTGTAACGATGAAGTTGTCCAGGAGACCCTGGTACGCCTTTTCCGCGATATCAAGGTATTTACCGTCAAGATAGCCCATCCGCACCCCCTTGAAAATTGAATAGGCGAACATGGCAGTACACGATGTTTCAATGTAGTTTCCTTCAGCGCCGGACTGGTCAGGCACCTGGTACCATCCGCCAGTGGCAGGGTCCTGGATTTCTGACAGCTTCTGCACCATGCCCTGCAGTATCCCGGTCAGTTCATTCCTTCCGGGCTGATCCACAGGCAGGAAATCGAGTACATCGACTATTGCCATTGAGAACCACCCCATGGCTCTTCCCCAGGCGTGAGGAGCCTGGCCGGTAATGCTGTCGGCCCAGGCCATCTTCTTCGATGCGTCAAAGGCATGCCTGTAAAGGCCTGTGACAGGATCATATGTGCGGGAAGCAATAATCAGGAACTGATTCACCACATCACGGAAATCATCAGGATGGTTATACCTTAAAGCGTATTCAGCATAAAACGGTGCACCCATGTAAAGACCGTCAAGCCACATCTGGTCAGGGTAGACCTTCTTGTGCCAGAAGCCTCCTTCGGCTATCCGCGGCTGATTCTGCAACTGCCTGTAAAGGGTCTGAATCACCTTATCGTATCTCGGATCGCCGGTATGGTCGTAAAGGATGAACATCATCTTGCCCGGATTGACCTGGTCAAGGTTGTAGTTATCCATCCTGTACTTATAGATTATTCCATCGGCGTCAATCAGGGAATCGGCGTAACCTTTTGCGTAATCAAAATACCGTTTGTCATCAGTGACATCATAGAGCTTCAGGAAGGCAAGGCCTATCAGCCCCTGGGTGTAGTTCCACTTTTTTTCTGTCACGAAATCGGCCATCCAGAGCGAGGGGTTCCGGATCATCTCGGACTCGGCCATCCGTACTGACCAAAGCGGCGAGTCAAGCCCGCTGTTTCTGCTGCTTCCGCAGGAGAGGAACAGGGTCATGGCAAGCAGGCAGCAAATGAGTGATTGGACTTTTTTCATGAAGATGGTAAGATTTTGCCGGGCTCAGCCCTGCTTCTGTTTCACGTGTTTGTCCCTGTATTCCGTAGGGGTCATCCCGAAGCGTTGTTTGAAGATGCGCGAGAAATACCGGGGATCATTGCAGCCAACCATGTAGGTGACCTGGGAGATAGTGTATTCGCCTGATTCTATGAGCTGAGCGGCCCTTTTGACCCTCACTTCCCTGATAAACTCAACCGGGGCCAGGCCTGTGAGGCTCTTCAGCTTTTTGAAGAAGACAGACCTGCCGATGCCCATTTTCGACACAAGCTCATCAACGGTGAGCGCCGAGTTGTCAATATTCTCCTCCATTACCTCCATCAGATTTTTCATGAGCCTGTCATCATACGATTCTATTACCGGTTCCGACGGAGTGATATCAACAGGTTTATCGTTTTTCGGCCGGTGATAGTCATCAAGTGAGGAGAGGAACAGCTCCTGCAGTTTTTTTCGCTGCCGGAGTATGTTTTCGATCCTGGCCCTTAGGTAGGTGGAGCTGAAGGGCTTGGTGATGAAATCGTCAGCTCCCCGTTTCAGGGCTTCGACCTGCGTGTCAAGGTCTGACTTGGCTGTAAGGACAACAACCGGGATATGTGAAGTGGTGACCTCTTCCTTTATCCGCCGTGCCAGTTCAAGCCCGTCCATCTCAGGCATCATCAGGTCAGTGATAATGATATCAGGAAGCTGGTTCCGTGCAATCTCAAACCCTTCGATACCGTTGCCGGCCTCAATGACATGGAATCCGTCAGAAAGGATAATCTTTATGAAGCTCCGGAGCTCTTCGTTGTCTTCGATGAACAGCAGAACGGGTTCATCATCGCCTTCCACGGCCTCATTCTCCTCATCTTCTTCCTGCATGGCTGAAGGCGTCTGACGTGTTCTGAGAGGATTCTGCCCGTCAGACAGGACAAATTCCGTTTCGTTGTCAAAGTGGGAGAATCCAAGTCTGAAAATTACCCGGAAGGTGGCTCCCTTGCCCTCCTCACTCTCGGCAGTCAGTTCGGCACGGTGCAGTTCCGCCAGTTCCCTGCTGAGCGACAGTCCTATCCCGGTGCCGGGCTGGAGGGTTGTCACCTCCCCTTCATCACTGCTGAAACGCATGAAGAGGTTTTTCATCTTCTCCCTGGAGAGCCCGGTCCCCTGGTCTGCCACTATCAGCTCCAGAGAGTCACTGTTCTTTCTGACAGTGACAGTCACATTCTTTCCGCGGGGGGTGAACTTCAGTGCGTTGGTGATCAGGTTAAAGACGATTTTTTCCACTTTGTCTCGGTCAGCCCATACCTTTTCACCTTCAGAAAGGTCATCAACTGTAAACCTGATCCCCTTATCCTCTGCCGCCTTGCGGAAGTCAGCGCATATGCCCTTAATAAACGGTCCGAGCGGGAACTCCTCTATTCTCAGCTTCATCTTCCGGTTCTGTACTTTCCTGAAGTCAAGTATCTGGTTTACGAGCCTCAGCATTCGCTGGGTATTGTTCTGCACGAGGGTCAGCTGATCTCTTACCTCGGGCTCGAGCCGGTTGTTCTGCAGGATGTTGGTTACAGGCGAGGAGATGAGTGTGAGAGGGGTACGGAGCTCGTGAGAAATATCCGTGAAGAACTTCAGCTTCAGGTTGGTGATGATCTGTTCAACCTCCACCTTGTGACGAAGCTTGTACATGGTGAAGATGACATAAATTGCAAGCGCTATCAGTGCAGCACCGGCCAGTACGATCAGTAGCCTGGCAAAGAGTGTCTGCCAGAATGAGGGTTTCACCGTAACCCTGACCGTGCGTGTGTTGTCAACCCAGATGCCGTCGGAGTTGGTTGACCTTACGCTGAAAAGGTATTCACCGGGATCAAGATTGGTATATGAGGCGGTACGCTGCCCTCTTGCGATTATCCAGTCAGGATCAACCCCCTCGAGCCTGTGGGCGTACTGGATGTTTTTTGGATTCCGGTAATCGAGTGCCGCAAACTCAATTGTGAGACTCTTCTGGTCATGCTTCAGCTCAAGCGTGGCCTGCTCACCCTTTTCACCCGGCCGGTTGTAGTTGCCGCCGGTGGTATGTACATCGGTGCCGGCAACCAGAAGGCGTGTGAACTGAAGCGGGGGAACATAATTCACCTTCCTGATCTGTGCCGGATTAAAGCAGTAGATGCCGTTGTCAAATCCGAACATGATCTCGCTGTCACTTGTTCTGAGACCTGTTGCCTCGGAGAAATACCTTTTCTCGACGCCGCTCTGATCGCTGTAAATCTCAAATGATTCGGCAGCCTTGTTGAACTTCAGGATACCCCTTTCACTGCTCAGCCACAGATTTCCGTTGAGGTCATCGACAATGCTCAGGATCACATCATCAGGCGCCCCGGTCCTTACGGTGTACGATTTGAATACGGGCATTTCGCCGTTGCGGGTCACCCGGTTCAGGCCTCCGCCGAATGTGGCTACAAAGATTTCGTCATCGGGCGAGCAGTATATGTAATGGACATCGTTGTTGGCCAGGCTGGTCTCGACATCAGGATTAAAGAAGCAGGTGGTGAACTCTGCGTCTTCAGGTTCCGCGAAGTCCCTGCTGAAAATCACCAGGCCGCTGGTAGTGCCAACCCAAATCCTTCCATGGTTGTCAGAGGTGATATACCTTACCCTTTTATGGTTTGAATAGGGGTAATTCTTAAGTCTGTTGCCTGCGTTGATAAACCTTACCCTGCCGCCTTCCTCTGAGATGTAGTTTATACCGCCGTTGAATGTGCCCACCCATATCCGTCCGCCGCGGTCTTCATGCACAGAGTAGACATTGTCATGACTCAGGCTGTACGGGTCTGCATCGTCATGGCGGTATCCTGTGATCCTGTAGGAGTAAGCGGGCCCTTTCGTCACAGGCTCAAGCCTGAAGAGGCCTCCGCCTTTTGATCCTATCCATATGCTCCCCCTGCTGTCCTGGGTGATCACGTACACCAGGGCATTGAATGCTTCGCCCGAGCTGAAGGTGCCGTTGTCCCTGAGGTATCCCACCATTTTTTTTGCAGGATCGAACAGGTAAACCCTGCCGTCTCGCGTTGCGGCCCACAAATGGCGGTTGTTATCCTCGAAGATAGCCCTGACTTCGTTTTCTGAGTGGCTGGCTGCCACAGGTTTGGGGCTCAGCACCCTGAACAGGTTCGGGAAGAAAGAGACTTTTTCTATCCCTCGCGTGATGGTGCACATCCACAGGTTCCCCTGGTTGTCTGACAGGGCCGAATGTATCAGGTTGGGAAACCGTCTGTCAGCACCTCCCGGTTCATTGAAAAAGTATTCAAGCCTGCGCTCTACCCTGTTATAACGCGAGAATCCTCCTCCCCTGGGATAGATCCAGAGCATATCATTGACATCTTCAAATATGACGAAACTGGGAAGGAGCACATTCGGGTTTGTCTTGTCAACATTCATCCTGAAGTGCCGCACCGTTCCCGTGAACGGATCATAGTGCACCACACCGGCGGCAGCAGATTCGATCCACGCTTCGCCATACCTGTCCACGTATGCCGATACCATGCTGTTTGTCGGCATCGCCGGGTACCGAGACGTGTCGAATTGCTTTTTTTCTGCCGTAACCGGCGAATAGACGAAGAAGCCGTCGCCGGAGGTAAGGATCAGCAGATCACGCTGGTTCAGCTGCCTGATGCTGATAATGTCGGAGCGCACTCCCAGGCTAAGTTCCTCGTACGCACCGGCCTCAGCATCGGTAATAATGATGGTTCCGTTGCCGGTGCCGAACCATAACCTGTCTCCCGCCTCATGAATGCAGAAGAAACCGTTTCTGCCCTCCGGGCGAATGCCCGGGGTGAGTGCCCTGACGGGCACTTTATCATCTCCCCTGACCCGGAACAGTCCGACTGAGGTAAGTATCCAGGCCGTCCCGCGACTGTCCCTGCTGATGAGGTTGACCTTTACCGGAGTGTTATCACTGCCCTGGCAATTGAACCTGTCTATCGTGTAACCTGGAGATGAAGCCGATGAGATAACCCTGATGCATGTTCCGGCTTCGGCCTGCAGCCAGGTCTCTCCGCCGCTGAAACAGCAGATCTGGTTGACGGGGGAGTAGTTGCCTGATCCCGAGGAGCTTATCTCATTGAAGTTGATGAACTCCTCGGAACGGGTGTTCATACGGTACACCTCACCGTCATTATTCATGATCCAGAGATAGCCCAGGTCATCTTCGGTGATCCGGTCCACGCGGTTGTTTGTAAGTCCGTATGCGGAGTTGTATCCCGATTTGTAAACCTTAAAGTTGTATCCGTCGAACCGGTTAAGGCCGTCGAACGTTCCGAACCACATAAGCCCTTCGCGGTCCTGGTGCATGGTGAGAACAACTCCCTCTGAGAGGCCGTCCTCAACTGAATAATGGGTGAATGCACTCTTAAACTGACCGCAGCCTGTGCGAAGTGCCGCCGTCACCATCAACAGCAGCACCAGGGCCGTTTTACAGGCAGCGGACCGCATATCCTGTTATTCTGTTTTGACCTTCAGGGGAGAAGCCAGTTTCTGAGAGAACTCGTTTACATAGCGGGTCCAGGCAGCATCTGTTTCAAATCCCCACTTGCTCCATCCGGCCCCAGTGTAGTAGGTCAGGGGTGTCCCCGGGCGGTAGTGTGTGACAATCATAAGGTGATCAGCGATATCCTCCACTGCTGTGGCGGGTGTGGTCAGCACGGTGCCAATGTATGTTATCCCGCCCTCACCACCGTCAAGGCGGTAGGCGATTGCATTCTTCTCAGGAGGAAAGAGCAGGGGAGAGCCTTCCTCCCTCCTGACTATCCCTGCTGCCACGGTAAATTCCTTGTCAATCCCCGTGTATTCTTCAGTTATTTTGGTCAGCTGGCTGCCTGCATCAAGTGAGATTGTCCGTGTCTCGGTCACCATAACGTCACGAACCAGGAAAGGTGGGTAAGTGAGCCGGAACGAGGTTCTTACGGGTCCGTTGTCAAGGGTCTTCCAGTTTTCGAAGTTGATTGCCAGCCAGAGTGAGTCATCAACATACGGTGCCATGGCCCCGGCGCCGAGTGTGCGTCCCACCTTGTAGCAGTCACACCCTTCCCCGTTATCGTCATGGTAAGTGTTTATGCCCGCGAGGTAGTCGGAATACCATCTGTCTATGACCATTTTGCCGGTCCTCTTTATCCATACGTCGAGGCCGTTGCTCGGGCCATCCTTGGCGATGAGCGCCGGTCCGTAGATGCGGAAGGCGATACGGTCATTTTCCCAGGCGTAGTCATCGTACCTCTCCGGTACGAACCGGCCATAAGCCTTTGGTTCATAACTCTGCGGAGTCCCCGAAGCGATGTAGTACCTTGCGGAAGAGCCTGCTTTTACATCCGCCTGGAAGATAAGCGAGAGCGGTTCGGCCTGGCCCGCCCGGATGATCTGTGACGGCACCTCAGCGCCTTTGCTGTCGGTCACTACGAGTGCTGCCGGATCAATATCACCCAACCTGGAGGCAATGTCACTGATGGGAATCTCAACGGTTTCGGCAAACCGGTCAATGGAAAGGGCATTATCAAGGGTGACCTTCATCCGGTTGCCGCTGCAGCCGGCAAGGAGAAAGAGTGATATCAGGAAGAGTGAGAGCTTTTGCATAGTATCTGATCTTTACCTGGGTTGTTTTCCAATATATGCGAGTATTCCGCCGTCTACATAGAGGATGTGCCCGTTTACGAAATCTGAAGCAGGAGAGGCCAGAAAAACCACTGGTCCCTGGAGGTCTCCGGGTGTTCCCCAGCGTGCTGCCGGCGTACGGCCGATGATGAATGAGTTGAAGGGATGGCCTTCGGTGCGCAGCGGTGCTGTCTGGGGTGTTGCGATATATCCTGGTCCGATACCGTTCACCTGGATATTGTATTCAGCCCACTCGCAGGCGAGGTTGCGGGTCAGCATCTTAAGCCCGCCCTTGGCGGAGGCATATGCCGAGACCGTTTCACGTCCCACCTCACTCATCATGGAGCAGATATTTATGATCTTTCCGCTCCCTTTCCTAATCATGCCCGGAGCCACGGCTTTCGACATGATGAACGGGCCGGCAAGGTCGATGTCTATAACCTCGCGGAAGTCAGCAGCATCCATCTCAAGGGCAGGTATCCGTTTTATGATCCCTGCGTTGTTTACCAGTATGTCAATCACGCCGATCTCGGAGGTGATCTTTTCAATATACTCCCTGACAGCTGTTTCGTCAGTAACATCGAAAACATATCCCCTGGCATCGATGCCACTCTTTCTGTATCCGGCGAGGGCTTCAGTCACCCTGTCGGGATTCCGGTCATTGAACACAAGAGTAGCTCCTGCTTCTGCCAGGGCTTTTGCCATCGCCATTCCGATCCCGTATGAGGCGCCGGTGACAAGCGCCACCCGGCCGTCAAGTCTGAAAAGGTTGCTGTTCATGTCACTGCTCTTATTCGTTTTTGCGTATCTACCGCAGGTCAGTCTGCTTCAGAAAATCCTGGTCACCGTAATCGAGGTTTTCTCCTGCCATACCCCAGATGAATGTGTAGTTTGAGGTTGCCGTAGCTGAGTGAATTGACCACTGAGGTGAAATCACAGCCTCGTTGTTTTTCATCCATATATGTCTTGTCTCTGACGGCTGGCCCATAAAATGGCATACAACGCTGCCGTCAGGGACTTCAAAATAAAAGTAAACCTCCATGCGACGGCCGTGGGTATGGGGCGGCATGGTGTTCCATACACTGCCGGGTTTCAGTTCGGTCATCCCCATCTGCAGCTGGCATGTTTCGAGCACTTCCCGTACTATCATCTTGTTGATGATCCTGTGGTTGGCTGCTTCGGCGGATCCCATCTCTGCGGTGATGCAATCCTTTTTTGTAACCTTGCGGTCAGGGTAGTTGCGGTGTGCAGGTGCGGAATTGAAATAGAAGAGGGCAGGATTTGCGGCATCACTGCTTTCAAAAGTCACTTCCCTGTCACCGCAGCCCAGGTACAGTGCCTCCTTGTATTCCAGTGCGTATTCCGCTCCGCCGGCAGTTACCCTGCCAGGCCCCCCCACGTTGAATACCCCCAGCTCGCGTCTGTGCAGGAAGAATGCGGCTTTCACCTCATCAACAGGCTCAAGCTTAAGCGCTTCGCCGGCCGGTTTGGCGCCTCCCGCAACCATTCGGTCATAAAGAGAATAAACCATTGTCACGGCATTGTCCTGAAAAACCGCTGATACCAGGTGTTCCCGGCGCAGCCGGTCTGTGTCCCAATGCCTGACATCATCAGGATGAGCTGCATATCTTACTTCGATATTGGTTTTCATATTTATTGTTTTGTTAAACACAAAGATGGCTTAAAATACAAAAAAATGGTGGACGATTCAGGTAAAAGGGGTGGAGAAATTGGCATCATTGACGGGATAGCATGCGCACTTCAGCATTGCTCTGCATGGCCGTGAGAGGTGTTGCATAACATTTATTTTAAAAAACATGACATAAGTAAGGTTTTTTGAAAGTTTATTGTTATTATTTTCACAGTTGGAATCTTAACACAAATGCAATAAGAAATAACCACTAAAACCCAAACAGAAATGTATCAAACTGGTAACATGGTGAAGGAGCTGGCAGACAAATACGGGCGGAAGAGAGAGAGCCTTATGCCGATCCTTCAGGACATTGTAAAAAAACACAATTATCTTACTGATGAAGCGATGGTAGAGGTTGCCACCGAGCTTGACATCTCGGCGGCAGAAGTATACGGAACGGCATCGTTCTATACTTTTCTTGACACGGAAGAGAGGGGGAAGAATGTGATCAGGGTCTGCAAGACCATCACATGCTCAATGAAGGGGAAGAATGACGTTATCAGCACGCTGGAGGAAATACTGAAGATAAAGGTTGGCCAGACCACCCCTGACAAGATGTTTACTCTGCTTGAGACCAATTGTATAGGATGGTGTCACAAGGCGCCTGCAATGCTGGTCAATGACATGCCTTACACCGATCTCTCGTCAGAGACGGTGATAGATGTTATAAAAGGTTACATGCGTAAATAAAGAGGAGGCACTGCAATGAAAAGCAAAGGACTGACCAAAGTTGATCTTATATTCGAGAGCATAGATGCAAAAGAAGTGCTGGCGAAAGCTTTCTCGATGACCCCGGAAGAAATCATAAACCAGGTACTGGAATCAGGGCTGAAGGGCAGGGGAGGTGCCGGTTTCCCGACCGGGATGAAGTGGAAATTCACCGCTGCCGAGAAGGATCCGGAGAAATATATAGTATGTAATGCCGATGAGGGAGAACCAGGCACCTTCAAGGACCGTGAGATCCTTGACCGTGTAGTATATAAGGTATACGGCGGCATGGCTATAGCCGGCAAGGCCATGGGAGCAAAGAAAGGTTACATATACCTTCGCGGTGAATACAGGTTCCTTCTGCCGCAGCTTTACCTCGAACTGCATAAGTTTCAGAAGATGATTGCAGAGATCGGGTACGACTTCACCATTGAGTACCGCATGGGAAGCGGGGCATATATCTGCGGTGAGGAGAGCGCACTGTTCGAATCAATTGAAGGATTCCGCGGCGAGCCGCGAAACAAGCCCCCCTATCCGACCACATCAGGGCTGTTCTCCAAACCGACATCAATCAACAACGTGGAGACCCTGGTGACTGCGATGATGATCATCGCGAAAGGGCCGCAGGAGTACGTCAAGCTTGGGACCAAGGACTCACGCGGATCAAAGGTCTTTTCCATATCGGGTGACACGCCCATTCCGGGAATCTTCGAGCTGGAACTCGGCATGACCGTCCAGGAGTTTGTCAATGAGTTCGGCGATGGCGACACGAAGGCAGTGCAGGTAGGAGGAGCATCGGGCTTCTGTGTACCGCGCAAGAAGTTCGAGGATACAATCATCGGTTTCGAGGGAGTACCTACGGGAGGTTCGATGAAACTGTTCAACAGTTCCCGTTCGATGTACAACGTTCTCCACAATTACCTGGATTTTTTCACGGAGGAGTCATGCGGACAGTGCACACCCTGCCGTGTGGGATGCCAGCAGCTGCTCAAGGGAGTTGAGAAGGTTAAGAAGGGTGAAGCCAAATCTACCTATCTGAATGAACTGGTCAAGCTTGCCGATACCATGAAGGTGGCTTCCAAGTGCGGCCTCGGTCAGTCGGTTGGCAATGCCTTCAGATCAATAGTTGAGAATTTCAGGGAAGAGATAATTTACTAATACTAGCAAAGAAGAAAATGGTAACTCTAAAAATAAATGATCAGGAAGTAAAGGTAGCGGAGGGAACGACAGTACTTGATGCTGCCAAACAGCTTGGAATAATCATTCCCACCCTTTGCAATCACCCCGATCTCTGTGTGGCAGGCAACTGCCGTGTGTGCGTGGTGGAACAGAAGGGAGCGCGCACGCTGATCGCCGCATGCGCAATGCCGGCCGCTGAAGGGATGGATATCCATACCAATTCGCTGAAGGTAAGGAATGCCAGGAAACACATTGTTGAGCTGCTTCTCTCAGAACACAGGGCAGACTGCACCAAGTGTTATAAGAACCAGAAATGCGAGCTGCAGACCCTGGCAAATGAATACGCTTTCGGTGAGCATTTGTTCCTTGACCTCGTTGAGGACCATGCATATACCATTGACCGATCATCTCCTTCTTTCCTTAAGGATGACAGCAAGTGCATAAGGTGCCAGCGTTGCGTGCGTACCTGCGCACAGCTGCAGCATGTGTCTGCAATAGCAGTGGCAAACAAGGGCGCCCATATGAAGATCTCGTCGTTCCATGACAGGCCGATGAGCCATGTTGTCTGCACCAACTGCGGCCAGTGCGTCAACCGCTGCCCGACGGGTGCGTTGACGGAGAAGACCTACATCGACCAGGTGTGGGATGCCATTTATGATTCAGAGAAGCATGTGGTTGTACAGACAGCCCCGGCTGTGAGGGTGGCTCTTGGCGAGGATCTGGGATATGATCCGGGCGAGAGGGTTACCGGCAAGATGGTCACCGCCCTGCGACAGTTGGGATTTGATTCGGTACTCGATACCGACTTTACGGCTGACCTTACCATTATTGAAGAGGGAACCGAACTCCTCACCAGGCTGAAGAAAAACCTTGTTGAGAATGACCACAGCATGGCCCTGCCGATGTTCACCTCCTGCTCACCCGGATGGATCAAGTTCATCGAGCACAAGTACCCGCATATGCTGTCCAATCTTTCGACGTGCAAGTCGCCACAGCAGATGTTCGGAGCCCTTGCAAAGACATTCTATGCGCAGAAGAGGAAACTTGACCCCTCGAAGGTTGTCTCTGTTTCGATCATGCCCTGCACCGCCAAAAAATATGAGGCTGACAGGCCTGAGATGAGATCAAGCGGATACAAGGACATTGACTTCGTTCTCACAACCCGTGAACTGGCTGTGATGATCAAGCAGGCAGGGATAGATTTCCGCACGCTGGAGCCGAGCCATTATGATTCAATCATGGGTACATCCACAGGCGCCGCGGTCATCTTCGGAGCCACCGGCGGTGTGATGGAGGCGGCACTACGCACTGCATATGAACTTGTTACCGGCAAGCCTGTGCCGTTCAATAACCTGAATATCACTCCTGTCCGCGGCATGGAAGGGGTGAAGGAGGCTACAGTTAAGATTGAGGGTACCACCCAGGAGTGGAGGTTCCTTGAAGGAGCTGAACTGAAAGTTGCGATTGCACACGGTCTGGTGAATGCCAACAAGGTAGCGAAGGCAGTGAGCACCGGCAAGGCTTCATATCACTTCATTGAGATAATGGCCTGCCCCGGTGGATGCATTGGAGGTGGCGGTCAGCCCATACCCACCAACGCTGCTGTCCGCCAGAAACGAATGGATGCAATCTACTCGGAAGACATGCATATGGATATCAGGAAATCTCATGAGAATCCCGAAATAAAGGCTATCTACGAGGAATTCCTGGAGAAGCCCAACGGCCATAAGTCGCATGAACTCCTGCATACCCATTACATAGCCCGGGAAGCTTACTAATCAGATAGACAGTACAATTGTCAGGCGGAGACGTTTTGCATGGCGTCTCCGCTTTTTTTCTGTTTTTCAACACAAAAGTTGGCTGCTAAGGAGTTTTTTGCCATTTTTAGAAAATCAGACAGATAATTGCTGAAACTGAATAAAAAACATGAGCGGATTTGACTTTTCAAAGAGGGATTCCTTTGGCAGCAGGCTGGGAGTTATAATGGCAGCAGCCGGTTCAGCCGTTGGTCTGGGAAATATCTGGAGATTTCCCTATATCCTGGGTGAGAACGGAGGAGGTGCGTTCCTCATAGTATACCTTATTATTATCTTTTCCATTGGCATACCGGTGATGATGTCCGAACTGGTTATCGGCAGGAGAACCCAGAGGAACCCGGTGGGCGCCTTCAGGATGCTTTCATCGCGCCGGCCCTGGTATCTTGTGGGGATGATGGGTATAGTGGCTGCATTCATGATACTTGCCTTTTACACTGCTGTGGCTGGTTGGACGCTTGAGTACATCTACCAGATCCTTGCCGGGGGCATAAAGGGCAGGTCATCTGCTGAACTGACGGTAATGTTTGACACTTTCAGGACTGATTCGCTCAGGCCTGCCCTCTGGTTTTCCGTTTTTCTGCTTGCAACAGCGGGCATAGTGCTGGGTGGAGTGCGAAAAGGGATAGAAAAATCAACCAAGGTGCTCATGCCGCTGCTTTTCATCCTGCTGATTTTTATGTGCATAAAAGCCCTGACACTTCCGGGTGCCGGAAAGGGAGTTGAGTTTCTCTTCAGGCCTGATTTCTCAAAGATCACGGGAACGACGGTGCTGATGGCCCTGGGCCAGGCATTCTTTTCACTTAGCATCGGGATGGGAACCCTGATCACATATGGTTCATATATACCAAAAGACAACAACCTGGCGGGCACAGCGGTGCAGGTCTCTATGATTGACCTTCTGATTGCAGTGCTTGCAGGCCTTGCCATCTTCCCGGCAGTATTTGCATTTGGCATCTCGCCTGCTTCCGGAGAAGCACTGACATTCATAGTCCTTCCGGGGATCTTCCAGCAGATGACCGGGGGAATGATTTTTGCCTTTATATTTTTTTTCCTGCTGGCAATTGCCGCGTTGACCTCGACCATATCAGTTCTGGAGGTGATAGTGGCGTACTTCTCAGAACAGCTGAACCTGAGCCGCAGGACGGCAATTATAATTGCCACTGCCTCGATGTTCATTCTCGGTATAGCCGCGTCGCTGTCATGGGGTGTGATGAAAGGGGTCACCCTGTTCGGCCTGAATATCTTTGACCTCTTTAACTATACAACAGCAAACATACTTCTTCCCATAGGAGGGCTGCTAATTGTGGCATTTCTCGGATGGTTCTTCCCGGGCAAATCGGTCAGGGATGAGCTTTCAAATGATGGTTCCCTGAAAATCAGGTATTACAGCCTTTACAGGTTTATCATCAGGTTCATTGCACCGGTGGCGATAGCTCTTGTGTTTCTGAACGGGCTCGGATTACTTGCATTTTAATCATCTGAAACACTGACATGCACGGACTTAATGATTTTCTTGTAAAGCTTGACGGATACCTTGGAGGTCATCCCTGGTTCATGGTGCTACTGATAGGGACCGGACTTTTCTTTACCATCTACCTGGGATTTCCGCAGCTGAGGTATTTCCGGCATGCGATACGGATAACACGTGGCAGGTACGATCATTCGCATGATGTGGGTGATACTTCGCATTTCCAGTCGCTTGCAACCGCACTTTCAGGCACGGTCGGAACAGGGAATATTGCAGGGGTGGCCCTGGCGATACATCTGGGCGGGCCTGCAGCGCTGTTCTGGATGCTGGTTACGGCAGCCATCGGGATGTGCACGAAGATGGTGGAGGTCTCGATATCACACAAGTACAGGGATATTCTTCCTGACGGTTCGGTGTCAGGCGGGCCGATGTATTACATGAAGAAGCGGTTGAACATCACAACCCGCAGCGGGAAGGTGATAAAGACAGGGGTGATAATGGGAGCCTTTTTTGCCGGAGCAACCATACTGTGCTCCTTCGGCACCGGAAGCCTGCCCCAGATAAACAGTATCTCAAACTCGGTCTTTGCCTCATTTGGAATCAAACACATTATAACCGGTGCGATTCTTTCGGTACTTCTGGCCCTGGTGATCATCGGCGGGATAAAAAGAATAGCAAAGGTTACCTCGGTGCTCGTGCCCTTTATGGCGCTGCTCTATCTTACCGGCGCTCTCCTGGTCATCTTTTCCAATCCTGAAAACATCATCCCCTCGTTTGTTTCGATTTTTGCCGATGCCTTTACCGGATCGGCGGCAGCAGGGGGCTTCCTCGGAGCATCCTTTGCTTTTGCAATGAACAGGGGAGTGAACAGGGGGCTCTTCTCCAATGAGTCGGGACAGGGATCGGCGCCCATAGCTCACTCGGCAGCCCGTGCCCCGGAACCTGTCTCGGAAGGGATGGTGGCCTTGCTGGAGCCTTTCATTGATACGATTTGCATCTGCACCCTTACCGGCCTGGTGCTGCTGGCCTCGGGCGCCTGGAATACCAAGACTGACAACCAGTTTCAGCCGACTGATGTGCAGATTCTGGCCGGAGTGTATAATGATGGCAACAGTGAGGATGTAATGAAGCTTGGGAACCATATGCGGGGAGATGAATTCCTTGACCTCTACAACGGAAAGCTCAGAATTGAGGAAGGGGTGATAAGCACCGCCGGGATATCCGTCATTCACGCCAGGTCACTGGCAGAGAATGTCCGGTTCCTTTCAGGCAGGGATCCGTTCAATGGTGAACTGGAGGTCGTGGCCGGTAAACTGGCCCCGGTGTCAACTCTCACCGTGAGAGGGGAATCGCTTATCCACAGTGCTCCGCTCACAACCTACGCATTCAGCCGGAGCGTTCTGAAGGGCTTCGGGTCGTATATAGTGACCTTCTCATTGCTTCTGTTTGCATTTTCCACAGCAATCTCATGGTCATACTATGGCGACAGGGCTACCACTTACCTGTTCGGCCAGAAGTATGTGCTGATATACAGGCTGATCTTTGTGGCTGCCTTCTTCATAGCCTCATTCACCGATACCACAATCATCTGGTCGCTTTCATACATTGCCATTGTGCTGATGGCCGTCCCCAATCTTGTAGGAATACTACTGCTAAGAAAGGAAGTAAAACAGTCTGTGCGTGATTACTGGCTGGCATTTTCAAACCAGTACCCCGGCGAAAAGATCTCGAAGAAGATGTCCAGAAGGTTCGGAAGAAAACAATAGTCTGATCTGCAGGCATTTGTCACAGAACACTTTTTTTTATCGCTCAG
>Ga0209606_1001026_pt1 | contig 37898 bp, 20 predicted proteins | sample AD_UKC057_MetaG_FD_184412 | JGI IMG/M metagenome (GOLD analysis project Ga0209606, IMG submission 184412) | Active sludge microbial communities of municipal wastewater-treating anaerobic digesters from USA - AD_UKC057_MetaG (SPAdes) (version 2) | ecosystem: Engineered > Bioreactor > Anaerobic >...
ATTATTTAAAAAGGAATCTGCCAGCCGGACCCGGGCCAGAATAATTTCGCTTGCCTCCGGAAAATTTTCTTGACAGCTGGAAATGATATTTGTTAGGTTAATGCTGATATGTTCTGATATATTAAATCTAATGTGAAGTATTTGAGTGGGCGGCCAATCTCATGTGGTTGATGACATAAAAGACACAAAAGAAAGGCATCACGAGTATGCATCTCGGTCAGATGCTCGGGGATGAGCCTCAATGTGAACAGTTCCTTTGATTTCCCCATGCAGAAGTTCCTCTCAGGCGACGGCTTTTGTTACTCAGGGTGCCTGCAGAGACCACGCTTCGAGTGGCTTCACCTTTACCCGTGGGAAATGAGTGAAAAATTGAAGAAAATAAAATTTAAAACTTTTTCGATATAACAGAATGTGAAACCGAGGAGGCCACATGAAAAACAAATTGAAAAGACCCGGATGCAAAATGACCGGGCCACTGGCTTTGCTTCTGGCTCTCTTTATTTTTTCATCCATTCTCTCCTTTACCCCACCGCCGCTCTGGTCGCAGGGAAAGGTTGAGGACTACGATCGGTCTTTCGCCCTGAGAGAAAAATTTGAGGGGCAGGCAATTAACATTCCCGACCGTCCGGTCTGGATCGAAAAAACGTCTCGTTTCTGGTATCGGAAAACAGTGCAGGGTGGTCATCAATTTATTCTGGTTGACGCCGACCAGGCCACCAGGCAACCGGCCTTTGACCATGAAAAGCTGGCGGCTGCGCTGAGCAAAGAGGGCGAGGAGAAGTTTACAGCTATTACCCTGCCTTTTAGAGCTATTAAATTCATTGACGGTGAAAAAGCCATTGAGTTTGAGTTTAAAGGCTCCACCTGGCGTTTCGAGCTGGCGACCTATGAACTCAAAAAGACAGGGCCCGCACGCGAATTTCGAGGTCAGCCGGACGGCTGGCAGGACGTTGGCGGTCCGCCGGCTCAAGCGGCTTCGAAGGAATCAAAAGCATCCCCTGACAAAAAATGGGAAGCCTTTATCCGTAATTACAATGTCTGGATTCGCTCGGTTGAAAGCCGTGAAGAATTTCCGCTGAGCTGGGACGGGAATGAGGGCGATTATTATACTTTTCAGTCGCTGCTCTGGTCGCCTGATTCCAAAAAGCTTGTCGCTTTACATATCCGGCCGGGGCTTCATCGCAAAATTCAGTATGTTAATTCATCACCGACTGACCAGCTGCAGCCGAAATATTTCACCCTTGGCTATACCAAACCTGGCGACCCACTCGACATCGAACAACCGGTTCTTTTCCTGGTTGAGAGTAAAAAGCAGATAAATATTGACCGGGCGCTCTTTCCTAATGCCTTCGACCTTTCTAATTTCTCCTGGTGGAAAGACAGCCGGGCTTTTACCTTTGAATACAACCAGCGGGGCCACCAGGTTTATCGGATAATCGAGGTGGACGCGACGAGCGGCGCGGCTCGAGCTCTGGTCAATGAAGAGTGTCCGACTTTCTTTTTCTACTCCGGCAAAAAATATCGCCATGACCTGAACGACGGTCAGGAAATCATCTGGATGTCCGAACGCGATGGCTGGAACCACCTCTATCTTTATGACGGCCGCACCGGCCAGGTGAAAAATCAAATCACCAAAGGCGAGTGGGTGGTGCGGAGTGTGGTTCAGGTGGATGATGAGCGGCGCCAGGTGTTGTTTCTGGGAAGTGGCATGTATCAGGGTAAGGACCCTTATTTTCTCCATCTTTACCGCGTGAACTTTGATGGCTCAGGACTCGAGGCTTTGACGGAAGCCGATGCCAACCACGCCATCAGCCTTTCGTCTGATCTGAAATACTATGTTGACCTTTATTCGCGCGTCGATCTGCCGCCGGTCATGCAGCTCAGAAGAACCGAAGATAAAAAAGTCGTCATGGAGCTGGAGAAAGCCGACATTTCAGGGCTACTCAAAGCTGGCTGGCGGGCGCCTGAGGTTTTCGTCAGCAAGGGACGTGACGGCAAAACCGACATCTGGGGAATCATCATCAGACCGACCAATTTCAGTCCGAAGAAAAAATATCCTGTCATCGAATATATTTATGCCGGGCCGCATGATTCTTTTGTGCCGAAGAATTTCTCAGTCTGGAATCAGATGATGGCTCAGGCCGAGATTGGATTCATCGTGGTTCAGATTGACGGCATGGGGACGAGCAATCGCTCCAAGGCTTTCCATGATGTCTGCTGGAAAAATCTCAAAGACGCCGGCTTTCCGGACCGCATCCTGTGGCACAAGGCAGTAGCGGCTAAATATCCTTATTATGATATAACGCGGGTCGGGATCTACGGGACCTCGGCTGGCGGGCAGAATGCCCTGGCTGCGCTTCTCTTCCATCCTGAGTTTTATAAAGCAGGATTTGCGGCGGCTGGCTGTCACGATAACCGCATGGATAAAATCTGGTGGAATGAGCAGTGGATGGGCTGGCCGCTCGGACCTCAATATGAAGAGTCTTCCAACACGGTCAATGCTTATCGCCTGCAGGGCAAGCTCCTGCTGGTTATCCCCGAGCTCGACACCAATGTTGATCCGTCAACCGGTTATCAGGTGGTCAATGCACTGATCAAAGCCGGCAAGGATTTTGACCTGCTGGTAGTGCCTGGAGCGAATCACGGTTCGGGTGGCATATATGGCGAAAGAAAGAAGAATGATTTCTTTGTGCGGAATTTGCTCGGTGTGAACCCGCCTGACTGGAACCGGCTCGGCAAGAAACTCCCCGAGCCACCCCGGATGAGCTTCATGCCCCGTGCCCCGGAGGAAATCGCTGCTGGTGAGGACGAAGAAATTTACTGATGAAACAGGGGACACAAACTATATTTCCTGATTATTTAGTCCAGCGCTTTATAGATGAGTGCCAGGTATTCATCTGGCTGGGTTTTGGATAAGTCCTTATTAGATTAGTAGGTTAGTGCGGGCCGATCGCTGCGGGCCAAACCGAAAGAAAAAATAGCAAATATAGTTTGTGTCCCAATTTTTATTTGTGTCCCCATTTTTATTCTTCGGTAAATTGCCCGGTTTCGAGGAGCTTAGCTATCTTATAAGTGCCGAGCTTTCTGGCCTTGATGAATCCTGCCCAGGCAGCCTCCGCCAGCCGTCCGTTTTTTCTTAGATCGCTGAGCCATTCAGCACAGCATTCAGGCGGACCAGGAGGGACAAGGCCGGCATGGATGTCCATCAACCAGCGTCTGTTTCGTTCTTCCTGCGGCCCAATGGGGGCAGCCATTAAAATTGGTATCCCCAGTCCGCAATAAAAGGATAATTCACTGGGCTTTGTCCAGAGAATGTCAGTTTGTCGCAACCAGCGGTTGAACTGGTCGAAGTAATTAAAAACATCATCCTGATAGATAAGATATATGTTTCTCCCTATTTGAGGTAATAATCCTTCCTGATTAATGAATTTTAAAATTTTTTCCAGGACTTTTCTTTGAACTCCGCAGGCAAAAATTAGTCGGACCTGAGCGGAATTTATCTCTTTATTAAGGCTCTTTAATATCTTACCTACGATTTCGACTTGAGCCCCCGCTCCTCCTATGGCGAACATAATGGTAAATGGCCTGCTGGCCGAACCTGGGATTCTGTTTAGCCCGAGCAGCTGATGGACGGTCTGGCCGTAGTAAGCAAAAAATTTTCCAGAAGGGTCAAGTTGACCAAGCCTGGTCATCAGGTCAATTTTCAGCCCTTCCATTCGCTCTTCACTGCCAATATTTTCAGTTGGCAATGGAAAACCAGTGACAAAAATGTTTTCTTTTTTTACGCCGTAATTGATCAATCTAGCCTTAGCCCGGGAACAGGGAACCAGGTACCTCAACTGGCTTTCCGCCGGCTTTTCTGGAACCCAGACTCTATTAACATCAGCATCGCAGATGATGACATAATTTTCCCGTAGAGGTTCTTGCCCTTTGACGTTCATGTCCAGGGCAATAGCAGTAGCGTAAAAAGTATTAATGACAGGTAGATTGTCTCCTTTAAGATATTCTGGAAGACTTCTGGCCAGATTGGCTTTTCTTATAAAAAACTTCAGAAGCCTGACCCCGACAGTCGGCCGGGAGAGGTCCCTTTGTGGATAAAAAGGTGGGATCCTCTCAGCTGAGATAAGTATTTTTAAGGCTAATTTACCAATTACTGGATAGGATCCAACTCTGGAAAGATGATAATATATCCTTCGCCAAAGTCGCCAGTATTTCTTCTCGCCCCGGCTGACATGTCCTCTTGAGCCCCAGACTATAATCCCTTCCGGGGAGATACTTCTCAGTGGATAGGCCGCTCGCAGGTGCCCCAGCCCCATGTGAACGGCGACGAGATGCGCCAGCTCAGGCTTCTTCATAAATTAACTTTTCTAGATCGGTTTGAGGAGTAATCAAAGAATTTTTTCCTATCTTAAAATGATGTCCGCGCCAGTCAACCGTGTTACTGAAGAAAGGCATGAGATAAACAGCGAACAGCAGCAAATCTTTGGCAATAACCATAGCCGGGAAAGACAGGTGATTGACCAGCCGCTTTCTGTCCGGAATATTAACGGCCAGAAAATTCACATATTCGAGTATGATTTTGCCCGCGGCCACAGCCAGGGCCAATTTCAGGAAAGGAGCGCCAAAAGCAGCCATAGCAGCCAGAGCTATAACTACCGGATTTAGAAGAAGCTCAGCCAGATAAGCCGGGCGATTTAGCTTTGATCTCATCCTGGCCCATCTGGCCGTTCTTTTGAAAAAGCTTCTCAAGCTGGCTTGCTCACTGATGTTTTTAATCCAGATATAATTGGTGTCAACCTTAAACCCACTATCCTGGAAAGATTTGCCGATCAGATAATCTTCGGCCAGATAATCTTTAAAATATTTGAAACCGCCGAGGGCCTTAAGGGCACTTCGGTCGAGAAGAATAGATTTTCCCATTACCACCGGTTGCCTGAAGAGTTTCCAGAGGGCAATGATGTTACCCGAAGTGAAGAAATTAAGATAAGTGTTCTCCATCAGACTGGCCAGGGAGCGGCTGTTGGTGCCCAGCACAGGTGAAAATATGAGTTTAGCTTTGCTGCTTGAGTATTTTTCAACCAGGAGGCGGAGTGTCTGAGGCTCGACTCTGACGCTGGCATCGGTGACCCACAGAAGACGCCCGCGGCTTTCGCTCTCCAGCCAGGAAAGCTTATGGATCTTCGGATTTTCGGCGAGAGGATCCCCGGTGGCGAGAATTTTAGTATGAATGCGGGGGTATCTGGCAGCCAGTTTTTTGATTATGGCGAGGCTCTCATCCTGCCAATCATCAACGGCAAACAGAACCTCGTAGAGCGGGTAATCGAGCTGATAAAAGGACTCGAGGTTGGCCTCCAGGCCGTCATCCATTCCCTTGACCGGCTTGAGCAGGCTGACGAGAGGATAATCCTGGGATGGAGAAGGAGAGGGAGAATCGAGCGATTTCTTCTGGCGGGTGGTGGGACGATGCCAGATGACCAGAGCCGTCATAGCCAACAAATACAAACCTGACAGACTAAAGATTATTAAGATTATCAAATTTAACAGTTTCATCGAGTTCAGATTATACGAGCTGTTTTAAGATTGAGAAAAGGGTTTGTTAGTTTTAGGTTAAAAATTATAGAATGGCGTCGGGGAATAATGGCGTCTGGCCAGCCGATTTTATTTGTTATCAATTAGTTAGCTTGCAGGCCAGGGCGAGACCAGTCAAGTAGCACTGTTATAAATTATCGTGACAAAAATTGAAGGTCAGAGCAACCATCTGGTTGCCCTGATTGAAACTGGGGGACATAAACTATATTTCCTAATTATTTGGCCAGTGCTTTATAAATGAGTGCAAAATGTTTGCCTGGCAGAAAGAGAACATGCTGTCAGGCGCATTTTTTAATTGGATTTAGTTACGGGGGAGGCGAGAGCAAAGTTGGTCTAAAAGATAATTTGCAAACAGTTCGGAACTTCCGTCATAAATTAAGGCGATAAAGGTTAACACCAGGTCAGGATAGCCATAGCCATCTGACTGGCTTAAACCTATTTATTGTGATATCGAATAAAAACAGCCTTTTAAGAAGCCTATGAGCAAGGCAGCTTGTTTCTCATATTGGTCTTCTGAACCATTAAATCCGAATATCTTATAGACATTGATCTGGCTGTTCCCAACAGGCAAAATTCTGCAGATTGCTTTTTCTATGTTTCCCCATTGTCCTGGCTTTTTTGTTTTATCGATCTTAAGCTTTGATTCGTCCAGCACTTGAATGAAGGCGATTGGGGCGTCGAGGGGGGCAGCGCTGTCTTCCTCGCCTGAATAGCAAGAAGCCAGCGCCGAAGTCAAAAACTTTCCACAAATCTGATTTGGCTTCACATCTGATTCTTCAATCTCAATTATCGCCCTAACCTTTCCATCCTTGACAACGAGAATATCCACATCGCATATTTCAGTGTCGCTTCCTATTAACTTAGACATAAAGAGCGGTAAAGTCCTGTTGCCTCCACAGGCTTTATCAAGCATCACTTTATATCCCGGCTCACTGGAAAAAGATTCGCTGATTGATTTCCCTAATTTTTCATGTAATACGTGATTCACTAGGCCCTCCTTTATCTAATCTTCAGGGAGATGTTTTTTCATTCCCCTTTCACTATTAACTTAATTAATTATAGTTCATTATCTCCATCCAGGTAAACCGATATTTACCTCTCTCACTTTCTGCGTATTTTATTCACGGCTTCTACCTGTTATTGACATAGCGCAGCTATATATGTTAAGAGAAAAGTTGAGTTGACCGGGTCTTGCAGATAACAGGTAATTTAGAGCACTGTGTGCAGTGAATAAGAATCAGACAAGAGTCACAAGAAGGGCAAATAATAAAAGTCTGGGGGAGTAAATCCTAAGTCTTGAAACGATAAAAACTCTTCAAACAATAAGCGTGGGAGCAATAAATGAGGCAAAGCAAGGTTCTTATAATTACCATCTGTTCTAATGAGAAAAATAAAGGAGGAGATGTCTATAAGCTGGAATCCCCTTCAATACTGAAAGTCTTACCAGAACATTCTGACGGGATAATTCAGCGAAGGCTTAAAGCTCTAGAATTAATTCAGAGTGGCCCCACAGGTCGGGATGGGCTACCTGCTAACGAGTTGCCTTTTAATTCAAGCCTCAGGCTTGGCCCCGAATTTGGCCCGGGCAACCCGGCCGTTGCCTTATACAAGCCAGCCTTGGATAGGTATGCTGGGAGATTTTTTACGGCCTTGAAAGGCAAAAATGGAGTTCAACAAATATTGGAAGGAAGCCCTCACCATCTGCTCATTTTTTCTTCTTTGTATGGTTTGGTTTTACCAGATGAGCTCATTCAGTGTTATAGCTGCAACCTGGAGGATCATCCAGAGTTTGCCTCAATATGGACAGATAACGGTTTTTTGACTTCAATAGTCCTGGCCTATATCAGGCGATTCAACATTGATACTGTTTTTGACCTGACTGCGCAGGATGCTTATCGAAGCCTTCTGGATTGGGAGCGAATAGATAAAAAGGCCAACGTATTACATGTGTTTGGTGAGCAATTGGTTGGGCCAGCATTGCTCTTTGCCTTAGGAGAATTGGCCAGAGAGCATTTACTTTTTGAGCCTGAGGAAGCGCTCAAATCAATAGAACCTAACGAGAAGAAATTCCTCGATAAAGATACATTGATATTCACTAAAGAACCATTTCCGCCGCCAGGCTTCCCCAGAGAGGAAAAAATGAAGCCATTAGAAAACACTGCGGTAGAAAATCAAATTGAAATACAAAACTCTGAAACTCAGAAGATGGGAGACGTCTCTCGCACAGAGGAAGGCAAAGCAGGCATATTAGTCCTGGACCACAGCCGCGATATCCGTGTTACGTCAAAAGGTCATAAGACTATTTTTGAAAAAAAGATTAATAGCCTGGACGATTTGCCTGCTGAACCTAGAAACATAATAAAAGAGCTGAGCCGGTGCCCTGATGTTCTCGAAATTTTTCTGGGGAAAAGGAGAAAATCCGGGCAAGGTGCGAATGCATTTAAATTTCGACTGCTTGGCACACAAAAAGGCTCTGGGTATATAGAAGCTAAAGTGGAAGGAAGCGGCCAGGTTTGCCATACCCAGGAAGTCAGAATCAGGGTAACAAAAGGCTATGAAGAAGAAGTTTTAAATGTCTTAAGAAATCTGTTAGATCAGAAAGTGTGAATTCAAAAATAGAGGAAGAATAATTCAATGACCAAGAAAGAAAAACTGATTGATTATCTTAATAAAAATCCTGGCTATGCTTTTTGCGATGATTGCCTGGCGAAAAGAACTGAAGTATCGCGTCGGCAGCAAATAAATTCGTTGTGCAGACAAATGGCAGTGGATGGCTTATTGCTTCGAGAAAAGGGAATATGTTATCTTTGCCACAAAGATAAATTAACAAATATGATAACCCAGAATGCTCATAGAAAAAACAATTATAAAAGTAACTATATGAAATACGGGGTACAGAAATCAGAAAAACCATGGTTCTGGGAAGGCAATGTACAATCGGCGATAATCCGATGGCTAGAAAATCATGGTTACAGAATCTTAAGTACGGCAGAAACAATTGCTCGCACAAAAGGCATTGATATTGTAGCAAAGAGCCCAATGGGAAAATCTCTGCTGATAACTGTTAAAGGATACCCAGAAAATAAAAAAGCAACTCAAGCCAGGCACTATTTTGCCGAGGCAATATTTGATTTGGTGTTGTATAAGGGGAAATATGATTATGCCAATTTAGCTGTAGGGTTGCCAGCAGGCTTTTCAACCTATTCTAATCTCGCTAAAGAGATAGAAAGGTTTAGACGTGAACGGCTGCCGTTCGACATTTTTTGGGTTTATGATGATGGGAAGGTCCTTCTTGATAATTAACAGGGAACCATTTCATTAGATTGTGAAAGGTCAGCTAATGAGTATATTCAAACTGCATGATGCCGTAATCGACGATTTTTCAAGGTATGTCCAGAGCTTCTTTTCGATTAAGGACAATAGAATAAATTCCTTAGTCGAACAAGAGTTATTTCTAAACAGGCAACTCTGGCCGGATGTCCTTATACAGCTAAATCCATCTTACCTTTATGCAGAAACGGTCGAAGATATGGTTAAGTTAGGTAAATTGAATAAGCTATGCGCAGAGGTATTCAGAACAAAGCAGAATCAATCTATTAAACTGTTTCAGCACCAAAAAGAAGCCATAGAGAAAGCTCTTGGGAAAAAACATTTTATAATCACAAGCGGAACGGGATCAGGAAAGACCTTGACTTATTTGATACCAATATTTAATAGAATCGCACAATTACAGAGCCAACAAGTTAAGGCTATCATCATTTATCCGATGAATGCACTTGTGAATTCTCAATATCAAGCTTTAAGGGAATATGCTGAAGCTTATAAAGATAGAACACGGCGAGAATGCCCTGTAAGGTTTGAAAAATATACTGGCCAGGAAACAATTGACAAGAAGCTCGAGATACAGAAGAATCCTCCGCACATTCTTCTGACTAACTACGTTATGGCAGAGCTCATGCTGGACAGGCCAGCCGAACATAATTTTGTAGACAGGGCTACTTCTGGACTTGAATTTCTTGTTATAGACGAATTGCATACATACAGAGGAAGGCAAGGAGCAGATGTTGGCCTATTGATAAGGCGCTTGAGAGAAAAATGCGGTAACCCGGGCTTATTATGCATTGGTACCAGCGCAACCATGGCAGGTGGTAAAAAAGATTCGAAAAAGGATAGGCAAGAAGCCATCGCCAAGTTTGGGGAGAAGTTGTTCGGGGTTCCATTTGGAGCTGATAATATAGTAGAGGAAACGCTGGATAGATCTACGGATCATCGGATACAGCCAACCCCAGAAGTCCTGAAAGACTCAATAAACGCAGATTTACCCCTGATGAGTGCAGACTTTTTGGTTAATCCGCTTTCCGTTTGGATAGAAGAGACTTTTGGAACTGAGATTGAGGCAGACGGTACTTTGCGACGGAAAACTCCGATAAGTTTAAAACAAGGCGCTAAAAAGTTGAGTGAGATTACAGGTGTTTCTGAAGAACTATGTATGAAACGACTTCAGGAGTTTCTATTAGCTGCTATCAAATTATCTGCGAATCAAGAAATGCCATTATTTGCTTTTAAGCTTCATCAATTTTTTTCTCAAGGGCAGACTATTTATGCCACTTTCGAATTGCCTGAAGTCAGGAAGCTGAGCGTAGAAGGAGAATACTACGCATCCGATGGGTATTCAGCGAGTTTGTTCTATCCGCTTCAATTCTGCCGCACCTGTGGCCAAGAGTATTATGCCGTTTATAAGAGCGAACAAGATAAGGTTTTTAAACCATATTATCCTTCTATGGAGACATCTCCATTAGATGATTTAGTTTCTGGCTATCTTATGATTGTGCCTGAGGCACAGGCTATCCCATGGAATTTTGATTCGCTCCCTCCAGAGTGGTTTAATCAAGATGGAAGATTAAAGCCCGATTATAGAGACTATTATCCTCAATTATATTGGGTAAGGCCTGATGGCTCTTACTCTGAAAGCAAAATACCAGACAGCCGCCCGGGGTTTTATCAGCCTAGACCATTTCTTCTGTGCCTCAATTGCGGAGAATTTTATACTAAGAGAGAAAAAAACGACTATAAGAAGCTTGTAGGTCTATCAACAGAAGGAAGGAGTAGTTCGACCACAATAATCTCATCATCTGTTTTAAAGCATGCTAACGAAGGCGGAATTACTAAATCAGGTCAGAAAGTTTTAAGTTTCACTGATAACAGGCAAGATGCTTCGTTGCAAGCTGGCCATTTTAATGATTTTGTTATGGTATCTCTGTTAAGAGCAGGTATCTTAGCCGCTATCCGAAAATACAAGAAACTTACTTTTGCCAATGTTGCTCAGGCAGTTGATGAGGCTCTGGAGACGACACTATCTGATATAGCTCAAAACAAACAGCTGGATCCAAGTAGCCCTCAGGCAAAGGAAGTAGTGGAGACTTTTGTAGAACTTATAGAATACCGAATTTATGAAGATCTAAGGAGAGGATGGAGGGTTATGCAGCCAAATCTCGAACAGTGTGGCCTCCTGGCTATCGAATATAACGGACTAAATGAGCTTTGCGCCGACGATAATAAATGGATTGCCATAGAGCCTATGGCCCCCCTGACCTCAAATAAAAGAAATGAGACATTAAAAGTTTTACTTGACCATTTTCGCCGCAAGCTGAGCATTTATGCTTCATGCTTTAATCAAACTAAGCAATCACAACTAAAAAAGAAAGTTAATCAGTATATAAACGAAAGATGGGGTTTTGATGAAAATGAAAGGTTAAGGCAAAGTTCAAGGTTTATCCTACCACAGTATCAGAGGATAAATGAAAACGATTTAAGCTTATCTAAGAGCTCCCTTCTTGGGCGCTATCTTAGGAAGACTCTTGATATCGGAGATAATTATGACGAAATTGTAAATAATATATTAGGTAATCTTACCAGTGCTGGGCTGTTAAGAAAATTCAAAGATAGGGAAACTGAATATGTTCAACTTGATGCCGCTTGTCTTATTTGGAAAGAATGTGACTTAGAGAAGATTCCTTTCGATCCAGTCTATTCCGGGAGGGTAATTCATTCTCAATATGATAAGGAAGCTTTTAAAAAAGCGAATAAGTTTTTTAGAAGTTTTTATTCCCAGGGAATTTTATATTTGAAAAATCTTGAGGGCTTACCACACTCTGCCCAGGTTAGCTATGAAGAAAGACAGGAAAGGGAAAAGAGATTCAAAGATGGAGAGCTACCATGTCTTTTTTGCTCTCCAACTATGGAACTGGGGATAGACATTGCCGATCTCCAGCTTCTTCATTTAAGAAATGTCCCACCAACTCCTGCTAATTATGCTCAAAGAAGCGGTCGGGCTGGTCGGCGAGGGGATCCAGCTTTGATTCTGACTTATTGCGCTGCCAACAGTGGACATGACCAATACTTTTTCCATCACCAAGATGACATCGTATCTGGAATAGTACGACCGCCGCAAATAGATTTTAATAATGAAGACCTTATCAAAGCACATCTCCACGCCATATGGCTCGGAAAGGTTAATTTAGATCTCGGCGATTCGATAATTGAACTTCTTGTCACGGCTGATCCGAACTATCCCTTAAAAGATGCATTGAAGACACTTCTTATGCTTTCCGAAGGTCGATTTAGGGAATGTGTGCAAGAAGCAAAAGATGTGGTTGAAAGTTGTTCTCTCGATGATTCGGCGACCAGCTGGATGCAAGATGAGTGGATAGAAAATATTCTGAGAAGATCACCGGAAGAGTTTGATAAATCTTTTAACCGCTGGCGAGAACTTTACCGGGCAGCTGACCACCAATGGCAAATAGCATGCGAAAAACTTCGGCATCCTCTTCGTGATAGAGATGAAAGAAAAAAGGCAGAGGCCCAACGCACTGAGGCTGAACACCAAAAAGACTTACTCTGCAATTTTGGCACAACACGGGAAGAATCGGACTTTTATCCCTACAGATATCTGGCCAGCGAGGGTTTTATGCCAGGATACAATTTTCCCAGACTGCCTATTCGTGCCTATATACCTAGAGCTAAAGGCGAATACATTTCCAGGCCTAGGTTTCTGGCTATATCTGAATTTGGACCACGGAACATAATTTATCATGAAGGCAGCAAATATGAGGCAGGGCGACTTATCGTGCCACCTGGGGGCTTAGAAAAGAGAACATTGAAAGCAAAAATTTGCTCAGTCTGTGGATATTTTCATGATAGTTTTTCTGTCGATGTTTGTGAAAACTGTGGTTCTGTTCTGGATGGGTCAACATCTGAAATTATTAATTTGCTTGAAATGCAGAATATCGGAACTTGGAAAAGAGAAAGAATTTCCAGCGATGAGGAGGAAAGACGCCGCTTTGGCTATGATATAAGTTCCCATTTCAGGTTTTCACCTGAAGCAGGTGGAGAGCAAAGAAAACGAGAAGCATTTGTTATGGGTGAATCATCCGATGTTCTCCTTAAGCTGGTCTTTTCTTCGGCTGCAGAATTATTCAGAATAAATCATGGTTGGAGAAATCGTAGAGAAAACGGATTTTGCCTGGATATGATTAAAGGCGATTGGGTATCTCACGCTACTGATACCAACTCAGAATCCCCCTCACCCAGTACCATCCAAATAGAGAACATAGAACTCTTCGTTAAAGATTATCATAATTTATTACTTTTTTACTTGCCATCCGATTTAGGTAATATTGATGAGTCATTTCGGGCCACATTGCAATACTGCTTGCAGCGCGGGATAGAACAAGTTTTTCAAGTGGAGGAATCAGAGCTGGCATCAGAACGTATCGGGTTAAATGATAAAAGAGCGATTCTTTTATATGAGGCTTCCGAGGGCGGCGTTGGTGTATTAAGACAGCTTGTTACTGATAGAGATACTATTTCTAAGGTTGCTAAGGCTGCCTTAGAAAGATGTCATTTTGACCTAGAGACCCTTGAGGACAAAAAAACCAAGTGTACACACTCTTGCTATGAGTGCCTCCTTTCTTACAGTAATCAAAAAGACTACCCATACTTGAAAAGGCATCTCGTTAAAGATTTCTTGAAGCGATTAATGATGTCCACTATGCAACCGATAACTGCTGGACGAAACTATGAAGAACACTACCATTGGTTAAGGTCGTTGACAGATACAAGATCAGATTTAGAAAGGAAATTTATTGATTTCCTCTATAGTACTAAGAGACAACTGCCTGATGATGCGCAAAAAGCACTGGCGGACTACCAGACTATCCCAGATTTCTTTTATAATCCTAATTGTTGTGTATTTTGTGATGGTAGTGTCCATGATGAGCCCGGTCAGAGAGCCAAGGATGAAATAATTCGAAACGACTTAAAAAACTTGGGTTATAGAGTGATCGTTATCAGATATGATCAGGATCTTGCTGCGCAGATAGAAAAATATAGCGAAATATTCGGAAAGGGCAGAGAGGATAAATGAATGAACTTAGTATAGGCTCTATAGTCAAATGTCGTAATCGCGAATGGGTTTTACTTCCCTCCTATAACAAAGACCTTTATCTGCTTCGTCCTCTTACTGGAAGCGAGGAAGAGAGCTGTGGTATAGATAGACGGTTTGCTAATTTTGGGTTTGATAAAGTCGAGCCGTCCCATTTTCCATTACCTAATCCACAAGATAGTAGTGACTTTGTTGGTACTGAATTGCTCTGGAATGCTGCGCGCTTAACATTAAGGGATGGTGCAGGCCCATTTCGCTCGTTCGGCAAAATATCAGTTAGACCACGTGCTTATCAGCTTGTCCCTCTTATTATGTCTCTCCGTCTCGATCCAATCCGTCTTTTTATTGCTGATGATGTTGGTGTGGGTAAGACCATCGAAGCGCTGCTTATAGTTCGGGAACTTATTGATCGAGGAGAAATTCGCCGTTTTTGTGTACTTTGTCCACCTTACCTCTGTGATCAGTGGCAGAGAGAAATCCAAGAGAAGTTTCATTTGGAGGCTGTTGTCATTCGTTCTGGAACCATAAGCCAACTTGAAAGTAATTTGCCTTCGCAGGATGAAAGTATTTTTGAGCATTATCCATATACCGTTATCAGCATTGATTATGCTAAATCTGACATGCATAAATATAACTTCCTAATTCACTGTCCTGAGCTTGTTATTGTTGATGAAGCTCACGGTGCTGCCCAGCCGGTAGGCAATTTAAAAGGCCAGCAACAACGACATGAGCTACTGAAATCTTTAGTTAACCATGCTAATAGTCCGGATCGTCATCTTATTCTACTTACAGCTACCCCTCATAGTGGTGTAGAAGAATCATTTTTATCTCTTCTAGGATTACTGAAGCCAAAGTTTGCTAGCTTTAATCTAAGTTCATTGTCAGATGAACAGCGTGACGAACTCGCCCGTCACTTTGTACAGCGACGCCGTGCAGACATACAACAATGGATTGGGGAGGAGACTCCATTTCCAAATCGAGAATCAGTAGAAATAACATACGAGCTTTCTGAATCTTACCATTCTCTTTTTGATCGAGTCTATGCTTTCAGTTCTGAAATTGTCAGATCTGGGGAAACATTGTCAGGCTGGAAGAAGCGCATTCGTTATTGGACGGCTCTGGCCCTTCTGCGGTGTGTTATGTCGAGTCCTGAAGCAGCTTATAAGGCTCTCTCAGCAAGGGGAAAACGTTCTGAGATTGAGGCGGATTCGAATGATGAAAACTATTCTCCTTATATCTTTGAAGATACACAGAATGAGACTATTGACATTCAACCAACTCATATTGTCGAAGAAGTAGAGGGAGATTTAAACGAAGGCGAAAAAAAGCGCCTCGCGAGTTTGGCCAATTTGGCAGCTGGCATAAAGGGGGAAGTTGATGCCAAACTTAAAAAGTGCACTGAGATCGTCCGTCAGCTTATTACTGATGGTTTCCAGCCAATCGTCTGGTGCCGCTATATAGCCACCAGTGATTATGTTGCCAGCGAAATGAGCAAGCGACTTGAGAAAGACTATCCCGAGCTGAGAATAATATCAATAACTGGATTGCTGACCGAAGAAGAGCGCCGCAGTAAGATTAAAGAACTGACTGGTTATAAAAGCCGTGTGTTGGTTGCAACAGATTGTCTTAGTGAAGGTATTAACCTTCAGGAGCATTTTAATGCTGTGATCCATTATGATCTCCCCTGGAATCCAAACCGGTTGGAGCAACGCGAGGGACGGGTAGATAGATTTGGCCAAACCACCAAAACAGTCAAGACATTTCTTCTCTATGGCCGTGATAATGCTGTTGACGGAGCTGTTTTGAACGTTTTACTGAGAAAAGCTAAAGAAATTCGAAACACTCTTGGTGTTAGTGTCCCGGTTCCAGTGGATAGTGAGACAGTTATAGAAGCTGTGCTTGAAGCACTCTTTTTTAGAGGAGCGCAGACCTCTGCAGAGCAGCTCAGACTATTTGAGGACCCGACAGTTCTAGAATTTCACTCAAAACTATATCAACAGGCAGAGCGGGAGAAATCGAATCGAACAAGGTTTGCTCAGCGAGCAATAAGACCTGACGAAGTAAAAAAAGAGCTTGACGAAACAGATTATATTCTTGGCGATCCGTCGGTTGTAGAGCGTTTTGTTATCAACGCCTGCCAACGATTTCAAATATCGATTAACTCAAAATCTAATAAAAGTTATTTATTGACGAGGCTAAATCTTTTACCCGAACCAGTTCGTTTCAATATCTCCGATATCGATAATTCATGGTTGATTTCATTTGTCTCACCACCACCCGAAGGAGCAACTTTTTTAGGGCGAAATCATCCCTTTGTTACATCTCTTGCTCAATTCTTATTAGAGGAAGCTCTGATTAAAGGGGGTTCTGCTCATGCACCGAGATGTGGGGTGATTAGAACTTTGGCGGTTAGTCGTAGAACTTTTTTATTACTTCTGCGAAACAGATTCAGCCTGATAGAACCGAATAAAACTCCCATCTTGGCAGAGGAAGCTATTATACTTGGCTTAAGTGGGTCGCCACCACAAAAGGCTGAATGGCTCAATGAAGAAGATGTTTTAAGCGTTTTATCATCTGTTTCACCACAAAGCAATATAAGCTCTGAGGAAAAACGAGAAGTCCTTGAAGAATTATTAAGCAATTGGCAAACAATTGAGCCTGGCCTCAAGCCTATCCTTGAAAGAAGAGCCCAAAAACTGGCTGACGCTCATCGGCGTGTCCGGGCTGCAGCCCGCCTTAAACTCCATGGATTTACTGTGACCCCTTATTTTCCTCCAGATCTCTTAGGAGTCCTTGTCCTGTTACCTGTTCCAAAAGGGGTTCTGAAATGAAAGGTTCATATTCAACGCTCAAAATTGAGGGCGGGCTTATTGGCTACGACATAATTGAACGGATTGCTGATGGATCCGAAATTGGTCAAAAAGCCTGTGATTTTGGATTAGATGCGAATACAAGGTTAATTGACAAAATTGCGGTAGATTGGAGCCGTATCAGGGAATCGTGGCGTCTTTTTGAGAAGCGCATAGAAAATATACCAGCTGATGATCCTGCTACCTCCATCACAAGAGATCAATGGGTAATTCCCCTTTTAAGATGTCTCGGATATGAAGAATTAGTTTATCAACAGCGAGCGGCCAATATAGATGGTTTGACATTTTATATATCTCACCGAGCTGGAAAAGAAGAAACCGCACCTCCTTTGCATATTGTAGGAGCTAGACAATCGCTCGATAAGAGACCAGATTCAGGAAAGCCTCGTCTTGCTCCTCACGCTCTGCTTCAAGAATATTTAAACAGGAGTGATCAGGTCTGGGGTTTAGTTACTAATGGTAAAGTGCTTAGAATACTCCGCGATTCTCAGAGAATGCGAAAACAGGCCTACCTCGAGTTTGATCTCGAACAGATGATGAGAGGAGAAAAGTTTGCTGAATTTGTCCTCTTATATAGATTAGCTCATCGAACTCGTTTTCCCCAAAAGCAGGCAGATGCTGGCGAATGCCTGCTCGAAAAATATTATTTTTTGACCGTTGAACAGGGCGGTCGTGTCCGAGATCATTTACGGGAAGGAGTTGAGCGGGCGCTAAAAAGTTTTGGCAACGGCTTTGCTAATAATCCACACAACGTTAATTTGAGGAAGGAAATTTCTTCAGGTAAGCTCACCCCAAAAGATTTATACAGGCAACTTCTGCGTCTAATTTATAGAATTCTTTTTCTGATGGTGGCTGAAGAAAGAAACCTGATTACTAACAGTCCTATTTATCTGGACTATTACAGTCTTAACCGGCTCCGCCGCCTGCTCGAAAACCGATCTGCCTGGACGGACCACGAGGATTTATGGCTCGGTCTGAGGACTACATTCGAGATTTTCCGCAATGAGAAACTTGGCGAATGTCTTAATATCCGTCCACTTAACGGCGATTTATTCAGTAGCTCTGGGATGGTCTCTATTGATAACGCCGTGATCACAAATTCAGAATTTCTTAAAGCCTTGTGGCAACTTGGAATGTATCGTGAAGATGAGCATTCCCCCTGGCGCCGCATAAATTACGCTGCCCTTGATGTCGAAGAGCTTGGCAGTGTCTATGAAAGTTTACTGGAATTACATCCTGTCTTATCGGAGATTGGCGACCAGTTCAATTTTGATTTTGAACAGGGTACAGAGAGGAGATCAACTGGCTCTTATTACACGCCGCCGGAATTAGTTCAAGAATTAGTTAAAAGTGCGCTTGTCCCGGTTATGGAAGATCGCCTTAAGGAAACTAAAACCAGTGAGGATGAAGAGAAAGCCCTCCTTTCTATGAGAGTGCTTGATCCCGCTTGTGGTTCCGGGCACTTTCTTCTTGCGGCTGCTCGATGCCTTGGGAAAAGGCTGGCCAAAATCAGAACCGGCGATGACGAACCCACACCTGAACCCTTACGCTTGGCAATCCGAGATGTTATTACTAACTGTATCTATGGGGTTGACAAAAATCCCTTAGCTGTCGATTTATGTAAAGTCGCCCTATGGATCGAAGGACACAGTAAAGATAAGCCTCTAACCTTTCTTGATCATCGCATTCGCTGCGGTGATTCTCTTGTGGGAGTTCTGTCTATCAATGTTCTCAGGGATGGTATCCCCGATGGTGCTTTTGAGCCAGTTGAGGGCGACGATAAAGTTGTAGCTCGCCGTCTTAAAAACCGTAACAGAGAAGAACGAAGTGGAGCGTCGTGGCTTCCTTTTGAGCTGGAGAAGGAGATCAGCAATTTAGATAGCCAGTTCCAACGACTTTATGAGATACCTGATAACAATGCCTATAATGTAAGGGAAAAAGCTGAAGTCTATCAAAGGCTTCGCTCCGATGAAACTCCCTGGTATAAAGAAAAGGTTGCCTGTGATTTATGGACATCGGCCTTTTTTGTGCAACTTACTCCGGAAAACGAAAAAGAAAGGAGAATTCCAACCCACAAAGTTCTGATGGATTACCTTGATTCAGATTCAATAGATCAAGAGACTAAAAAATATTCTTCTGAGCTCACTGAAAAATATACTTTCTTCCACTGGCCTTTGGAGTTTCCCGAAGTTTTTAAAAAAGGCGGCTTTGACGCTGTTCTTGGAAACCCACCATTTATGGGAGGACTAAAAATAAGCGCATCGTTTGGCGAAAAATATCGTCATTATTTAAAATTGGTTTATAAGCCTCTTAGCGGAATTGCTGACCTCTGTGCTTCATTTTTCCGCAGGGTATTTAGCTTACTCAAGGAAGAAGGAATGATGGGCATGGTGGCGACTAATACTATCGGGCAAGGCGACACTCGCGAATCTGGCCTTGAAGTAATATTAAAAAATGGAGGCGTCATAACTAGTGCTCATCGTTTTATCAAATGGCCAGGTGAAGCCAACGTTGAGGTAAATCTTGTTTCAATACGACGGGGTACATGGAAGAAGGAACGCATGCTCGATGGGAAGCCTGTCTCATTTATTTCATCACGTCTTGACGAGGGCCCCGAAGAACAAGCGCGGGTATTATCGCAAAAGGTAAACAAATCTTTCCAAGGTGACATAGTAAGAGGTATGGGATTCATAATCGAGCCGGAGGAAGCCTATTCATTAATAGCTAAAGATTCGAAAAACAAGGATTGTATTTTCCCTTATCTAAATGGTGATGACATAAATGACCATCCGGAGCAAAAACCCAGCAGGTTTGTGATCTGTTTTCATGATTGGGACTTGAACCGAGCCTCAGACTATCCGGAGCTTTTAAAAATAGTAGAAGAGCGGGTCAAACCTGAACGGGATAAGGTCAAACAAAATAAAGACAGAGAAAAGTGGTGGCTGTTTTCTGCCTACCGGAAAGAGCTGCGTAATGCCATTGAGTCTCTTTCTCGTGTTCTTGTTCGGAGTCGTGTGAGTGAGCTACATGCAATAACGTTTGTTCCCAAAGGCTGGGTCTATAGTGATGCGACAATAGTATTTGCCTACGACGACTATTATCACTTTGCGCTGCTCCAATCTAGTATTCATGAGGTGTGGCTACGAAGGAATGCTTCTACTATGCGTACTGATATCCGCTATACTCCTACAGATTGTTTTGATACTTTCCCATTTCCTCAGGATCCTGGTGAAGATTTGATAAAAGTAGCAGAGCTTAAAGGAGAAACTTACCACGAATATCGACGCCAAGTGATGATATCTCGACAAATTGGGCTCACCAGAACTTATAACCTATGTAACGATCCTGCATGCACCGATGAAGATATAGTTCAACTGCGTAAACTTCATGCCGAAGTTGATAGGGCTATCATGACTTGCTATGGGTGGGAGGACATTGGCCTTGTCCATGATTTCTGCAAGAATGATCGCCAGCAGATTCGCTTCGCAATTCCCTCTGAAACGAAATCAGAAATAATAAAACGTTTGCTGGCGCTGAATAGATCTTTGGCAGCACAATAAATAATAAATATGATGAAAACAATGTTGGATTTATCAAATAAATCCAAGTACGTCTATTTTGATTCGAGTGCCTATAATTGTCTGCTTGATGATGCAAAAAGAGGTCAGGTTATAGAGGCTATGAAAGGGCAAAAGGTACGCCATAATTCCGAGTGTTATTAACTTATGTGAATTATTGATGACCGGGAATAAAGCCAGGAAAGAGATATTGATCAATCTTTATAATAAGCTAAGGGATGATGCGAATCCTCTCGAACCACCAGTTTGACTTTTAAGAGATTCAATTAAGGCTGTCCAATCAGGCTTGGACGAATTAAAAATAAATTTTCCTTGCGACATAACAGACGATATAAGAAACTTATGTAAGAATGTATTCGAGGAACAATCGGGGCTTATGGTGCCTTATCTTGATGAAGCGAGGAATAGGATTCAGAGCGTATCAGTAGAAAAACAATTAATAAATGAAGAGCAATATTTTGCTTAAATCGATAGTGATGAGGGCCAAGCAATCTTGATATACATTTTTGATGAGATGTATAAGGCATTTGGCTTTTATGGTCTCCTTGAAGAAAAGAAAAAAGGTGGTTGATTAAGTCCGATACAATGCCCTGAAAATATTATCTTGAGGCTTATGCTTATCTATTTTATAAAAGAGCTTTCCTGCAATCCGGTTATGGAAGACGGGCAAATCCTGAACCATCCGATTTAGAGCAGCGAACTTATCAGTTCTAACCTGGATATTTTGTTACGAATGATAATGTGTTTCTTACCTTCTTAAAGCAACTAAAGGAAGTTCGAAAATATTCCGTTAAAATCATGGATTATGAGGAGTTCAGGCGAGTTATTATTTAAAGTATTTGTTTCAGGATTTGTATCTGCCACTCCAAGTTATTGTTTCTCATAATTGTTGCTGGCATGAAGAATCCGTTTCAGCTCTTTTTTCATTAAAGATTTACGTTCCTCAAAGAACTCTCTGAAATTTGAGAGTGACAGATCAACATCTGGAATGAAATGCTTTTTCATATATTCCTGCTTTTGCTCAGGAGTTCTAAACGAACTTTTCAACCAATCTTCAAAAGCCGTATTACTCTTCTCCTGATTGGGAATTCCTTCCAGTAGCTGTAAGTTAGGCATTTGGTCAACAGTTTCAAGGTAATATTCGATGTCTTCCTCTTGAATACCTCTGCGCCGCAGTTTTGACTTGGTAAAAAGACTTCTGGGGTGAATATGATCGATATGAAATTTATTACGAAAGTCCAGAGAAGGATAAAGCAGGCTAAGAATTGAAAAGGTATAACCCTGGCCATATTCATAATGAAGCAGGTTTTCAACGTCATCATCGGTAAAGATCAGCGATTTTGGCGTTCCCTTGAATTTATCAATTATCTCCTGCAGCGGAAAAGCGTCCTTTGATTTATTAATTATATCCCGTATGGGTCTGAGCACTGCGTCAGGCTGACCTCCGAAAACACGCTTTACCAGAGATAAAATAATCCATTTCCTGATTACATCTCGTTCGGAAGCATATCTCCTTGCGATATCAAATGACTTTGGTAATCCTATTTTTTTTAGGTGATTGGCGATAGGTATAATTGCATAATTAGCTGTTAAGGTTTCTCTATTATAGCCAAAGCTCCATACAAGCTGAACAGCTGCGCGGAGTGCCCCTGTGATATCATCCCATTCCTTTTCGATTTTTGACATATTTGTCTTATTAAAATTATCAACCTTAAAAGCGATGTCTGTAATTCCAGATAAAACAAGGCTACTTTTCAAGACCAAATCTTTGTCAAAATTAAATCCGTCCCCTATATGATTCAGGTGTTCTGCGAGAGATATTATTTCTTCTCTCGCGTCTCTATTTTTCCACTGGGCAGAAGCAATTGAAAGAAGCAAGTCAGAATAGCTAAGAACTGTTCCCCCGCTGTTAACACGGATAAAGATGTTTAAAACTTTATCAAGCTTCTGTTCTTCCTCTTCGAAATAATTTATTATTCCTGCATCATGTACAACGGACCAGAGTTTAAAAATGGTTCTATTTGCAAAAAGGCACTGTTCTTTTGGCTTTTGCATTAATTCGTGTTGCAGCAGATAATCGTTTACTTGCCATTGTTCTTTAAGATTTAGAATTTCTCCAACTTTAAACCAATAACCGTCTTTATTGGGGTTTTCTACTTCTTCTTCAGTTAGAAATGCAAAATCATAAAACATATCGGTTTCATCTTCATTCTCCTTGGGTGATAACAGGTTAAGGTATAGGTACCTTTTTGGAAAAGCCTGAGGATTATCCCACCTCTTTTTAGGCTCTTTATAGGTGTAACTGCCACGCAAACCAATATACAATGAAGTCAGACGCTGCTGACCATCTAATATAGCAGTGATATCGTTTTCACCGCTTACATCTGCTTTTGGATTATGCCTGCAGTCTTTTTCATGATATTCTCTTAAAAACTCATAGAATTGGTATTTATGTACATTTTCCTTTGATACATGCCAAAATAAGAAAGTTCCGATTGGATAATCCCGCATAAGGGAATCAAATAGACGGGTGATCTGATCCACTCTCCAGACAACCTCACGTTGAATAGCAGGAAGTAGATATTTCTTGGTGTGAATATTGGTGACAACTTCTTTGACCGTTTTGGGCATTTGAAAAGACATTTAAAATTCCTCCTCTTTCATTTCATTAATATACCGTCCATTAAGGACGGAATAGCCATCCCCGAGCTTCCAAACAATCATCCTGAAAATCTCTTTCCACTCCCAGTGTCGATTATAAAATAATTGAAACTTGGCCCTCATCAATGATGAATGAGTATTCCTTCTGCGTCAATATGATTTTCTCTCTATTTTTTTTAATTTAAATAATTCTTGGAAGGAATGTCAAGAAAATTATGTTCATTTGCGAGATTTATTCTTGATTATAATTGATGCTTTTGTTAGCGTCTTAATATTTATGGCTTTAGGAACCACTCATTAAAGTCTATTTTGCCTATGTACAGATATTTGTAGCCATCTGGCTTATTGACTGGAGCAAATATTGCGTGAAACTCATTAACATAAAGGGATTGCCAGTATGACCCTTTTGCTGATTGAAAGTGTTTTTGGCGCCAGGTTTAGGGATAGAGAAGGGCTTGATATAAAACCTGATGTTCATACGATGCGCGTGCTGTTCAGGCTTGGACTCTCTGAGACTACTACTCCAGAGGCAGCCACCGCTGCAGCCAGAAAGGCCCATCCAGAATGCCCGGGAGAGCTTGATGCTGCACTCTGGATCATCGGCCAGAAATGGTGTTTTGCAGATAACCCTAATTGCTTCTTATGCCCTGTAAATAATTATTGCGAGAAAATTGCTACCTATTAGCACCAGCCTGCCTGCCTTATTAGCTCATCAAGTTTATTAAGTTATCAACTTATCTTTATCAAACAGAAGCACTCTCTCTCCGGTGCGGCTAAGCACGCTGGCGTCGTTAGCTTTCCTGGCTCGCTTAATCAGAGCCTCGGTAAATCCGCTCTTGTTGAAAAGGCAGTAATATTCTTGCCGCTCTCTCTGTTTCCAATCGACGTGCCTGTCTTTCATTGTCAAATTCTCTAAGAAGTCTACTCTATAGTAGACTTCTCTAAAGTAGACTTTGTGGCAGATTAAAAAGGAAAATATAAATTAAAGGGGGACGTGATATTCTGTCCCTTTTTATCGAGGGTAGCAATCCAGGCTGATTCTATCTGTTTCAATTTATTCTAACATTCATCTTTCATCGATGACATGATTTGGAGGCATCATTGCCGGGTGCCGGCTATACTCTATAAGTAGTTGATAACACTTCAAATCAGCTGGCCAGACCCCATTCCAGACCAATGGCGTCGCGTCGCTTTCAACTTATCCGTCCGCTCATATCCTGAAAATATTTGCGGATACAGCAAATGTATGAGGGGAAAGGTAGTTTATTTCAATGCAAATTCTTTTTCATATAGCAAACGTGATCCCAAAAGTCTTTTTCTTTTTTAATGAGGCTTTTGATATAGTCATCATCGCGATTGATGATAATATGAATATATGGTTGATCTGGCAGATAACACCAGAAATCAATCGAGGCCAGTCCGGTTAAAGCCAGTATGTGCTGCAGCTGGCCATAATAATAACGAGGGGGCTGTTTATATCTGGATGCATGGCGATAGACACTTTCTCCACATTTTATTTCAACTACTCTCTGGCCATCATAAGAAAGTCCATCAAGACTGGCTCTAAGCCAGGGGAAATACTGACTCTGAATACACACGGGCCTTAATTTAATACCGTTATGCTTTTGGTAAGCTATAAGTGCTTCAGGCTCCAACTTTATTCCCCTGATCATTCTTGCATTTTTTCGTTCAGCCGCTCCATAAACCTTTTCTCTTAGTAACGAATCGGGGGTTTTCCACGGCGTCTCTCCCATTATTATGGGAGCATCTGAGGCACCAATTCCATTATCTCTCCATTTTAGCCATTCGTCAGATCTCTGGGTTAAGTCCAAAATCTGATAATGCCCAACATTGCTTATTGTAAACGGCACAGATCCTCGCTGATGAGGAGCAGATTGGGTATTTGATAAGGTCACGGCATTCGCCGCTTTGCTAATTGGTGGGGGAGACGGGTAGGTTCTCGGAGTTGCAGGATTTGTGGGCAAAGTATAATTAGATAATCTGTAGCCATCCTTCTGGGAGTTTTCTCTACGATTAAATTTAGACAAATATTCATCGATTTTGCTAAGGAGCGCCCAAAGAATGATAATACAAAATATAACAGAGAGCCACATCCTGAAACCACCATTTATAGTTTTTTATAAATTCATAGCTAAATTCCAAACATTTGCTTGTTTATAAGAACAGATAAAAACTGTCAATCACCCTTTTGGGTGAATTTGCAAGTCGGGCTATAATTTAGCTCTTTGAAGGTAACGCAAGGTTTGTTACCTATTCTTTTTAAGGGAGTAGGAAAGCAATGTATTCGTCAATCATGGTCCATCAATTTTCTCACTTGGGCCCCCATGTTTTGAAAAAGCTTGGCGCAAGTTTTCGAAATTCTTCGTAAGTTTTCCTTGGCATTATTTTTTTATGAACCCAGCCATTTCTGTATTTATTTTTTATTACTCTCAAATCTTTGTTAAAGCTTCTCAAATCATTGCTGGTAATCTCGCAAAAACGTCCATGCTGTTTTAGACTGATCGTCTGACCAGGTTGAAGGTTATTAGCAACTTCATCTAAGAACTTTGTTATATCACCAAGAGAAGCCGCCACTGGGTGGATTTGATGACCTCCTCTATCTTGTAACAGGTCTGCCAGCCCTTCTATTTCAACTAAAGGTCTTACCACCTTTTCTTCGACCCATATTTCAACCGCCTTGCTCAGACAGATGCCAGCAGCTGTGAAATCGAAGTCCCGCAGATCGCAGTGATGTTGATAGCTATACTCAGAATTGGCTATTTCTTTTTTTACTCTGTCTGGCAATGGATCCCAGGAGTCTCCATAAAGTTGCTTGAGCTGCGGCACGTATTCGGCGATCCCTTCTCGGGCTACCTCTTTCTTTGTGGTTTTGGGTTGTGCTTCAAATAATATTCGCTCTTCAGGATCATCGAAATATTCCTTATGGATGAATTTATCATGGAAAAGCTCTGGAGGTGCTTTTTTATCACAAAGAAGTTCGCTCCTGAAAAACCGTGCCGAATTAATCAATGTCTCTGGTCCTGCTTTTAGCTTATAAGCCCGATTAAAGCAGGTAGCATGTTCGCTAATCAATCCCCAATCAAAAGCATCCTGATAGCTTTCTTCAGAAAGAAGATCAACCAGTCTTACCTTGTGCTCTGAACCCGCCTTTTTCGCCAGATGGCAAATTATATCGGCGAGCAAATCACGCCAGATTGTCTGAAGGCCTTTGCCATTATCCATAATTCTATCAGTAAAATGGCAGGTGTATTCCTGGATCGGATCGAAAGGTGAGACCAAACCATAAAGCCCTGAGACAATGAGTACCCGATAACGGCCACAACTTCTCTGCCATAATTTTAGAGTATCATCATCTGATAGATTTCCCCTGACTTCACGGAAAAATCTTCCGATGTATCTCAGGCAGGCTGGAAGGTAAAGGCCGCTATAATCGTCGCCACCAAAATCCGGTCCATTGACGAGATCTCTGTTAACCGGATCATTGCCGCGATTTCCCTGTTTTCTTTCCATATCGCAAAGCTTCCTCGCTTTGATGTAATGTAAGACCAGGCGCCGGTTCTTTAAGAGTCTGTCATGAAGCTTTTTATCCTGTAACCATGGGATCGGATCTGTCCCAGGCGCCATCGGCCGGCCGTAAGGCATCTTATGATCCGAGCAGGAGATTAAGATAAGGTCTGGCATGGCCCCCTCCTGTCAGTTGATAAAGGCTTTATCAAGTCAGACCAAATTTAACACCCTGCGACATTTTTTTCAAATTCATCCGGAATGCCCTGGAGAGCTTGATGCTGCTCTCTCTGTTTCCAATGTTTCCAATCGACGGGCCGGGCTCACATTGTCAAATTCTCTAAGAAGTCTACTCTAGAGTAGACTTCTCTAAAGTAGACTTTGTGGCAGATTAAAAAGGAGAATATAAATTAAAGGGGGGACGTGATACTCTGTCCCTTTTTATCGAGGGTAGCAATCCAGGCTGATTCTATCTATTTCAATTTATTCCAACATTCATCTTTCATTGATGACATGATTTGGAGGCATCATTGCCGGGTGCCGGCTATACTCTATAAATAGTTGATAACACTTCAAATCGGCTGGCCCGACCCCATCGACCATATAACCTTTTCCTGAAGGCACGGGAAATTAATGTTAGATTAAGGGAAAAAGCATAAAATATAAGCTGTGAAAGCCTTTTTTACCGCTCAAAAGTAACTGCCATGAGAATTCTCATCATTGAGGACCACCGGCCGCTGGCTCAGAGCCTGGCTCGCGGCCTGCGCGAGGAAACCTATGCGGTGGATACTGCCTTCGACGGAGAAGAAGGGTATTTTCTGGCCGAAAGCAACCCCTACGATGCCATCATCCTTGATTTAATCATCCCGAAGCTCGACGGCCTGGAACTGCTTAAAAAGCTGCGTCAGAAAGGTATCTCGACTCCCGTCTTAATTCTGACTGCCCTCGATGCACCGGAGCAGATTGTGGCCGGCCTCGAAACTGGAGCCGATGATTACCTCATCAAGCCCTTTCATTTCGAGGAGCTGCTGGCGCGAATCCGGGCCCTTATCCGGCGTGAGACACACCACAAAGATCCGCTGCTCAAAGTTGCTGATCTGGTCATCAACACCCGGACAAGACAGGTCGAACGCTCCGGCCAGGAGATTGTCCTCACGGCCAAGGAATATGCCCTCCTCGAATATCTCGCTCTTCACCAGGGTGAAGTGGTGAGCCGCAGCGAACTCTGGGAGCATGCCTATGACTGGGCAGCCGAGCTTAACAGCAATGTTCTGGATGTCCATCTCCATCACCTCCGCCAGAAAATAGACCAGCCCTTCGCGACGAAACTTTTGCACACCGTCAAAGGTGCCGGCCTGGTTCTGAAGTGCCCTGATGATGCAGTTGGAATCGAAGAGCTAGTCGAATCCAGAACTGAGTCTCAAAACGGACCTGCCTCTGAAGATTCATCGGGAGTAATGCCGCACCAGCCAGCCACCCGCTCTCGGCGCCGCCGCGACTCCGCCCGGGGTTCCCGATGAAAATTCTAAAATCTCTCCGGTGGAAATTAACGCTGTGGTTTGTTTTGCTTCTCATGGTCATTTTTCTGGTACTCGGCATTTTCGTTTATGCCAGTCGCCGTCAGGCCCTCTATGAAAAGTTTGATGCCGGGCTCCACCTGACCGCACTGTCCATTTCTAACTTCCTGGCCCAGGGGGAAGATAATTCTCTCGCCTGGCTGGAGTCCAAACTCAACTCGATTGAGCCGGCTACGAGCTTCTTTATTTATGATCCGGCGGGCAGAATAATTCTGCGGCGGCCGCCTGGGCCAGCACCAGAGCCTGCTTCTCTCCCTGAACCTTTATCAGAGCCGGAACCTTCACCAGCGTCTCCGTCGGTTCCAGCATCTCTCTCTGCAGCCGCGTCTCCATCTGCTCCAGCGTCTGTGTCTTCGCTCAGCCAGTCCAAAAATGAGCAATCTGTTTCCGCTGAGCTTTCAGCCGGTCAAAAATCCATCGACCCTCTTGAACAACGTCTGGCTGAACTTCTCGGCGATTACCGTGCTAAACAATCAGCCGGGCCGGCCAGCTATACGATAAAATTGAATGCGACTGTTAAGGACCATACTGAACGCGCCGACACCGGCCCCGACACTGCCACCGGTCCCCACAGCGACAGCGGTCTGCACTCCGACCGCGTCCCAGCCGAGTCCAGGCCATCATATCGCGTTTTATTTTATTATCTGCCCCTGCCGCCCGAGGATGAAGTGCCCGCTGCGCCGCGCTTTTTGCCCCAGACAGGGATTTATCTGGCCCTGGTCAAGTCGAGCTACCCGCTTGATGAAGATTTAGAGGCCCTTGGCCGGCTGCTCATAATTTCTGGCCTTTTCCTTCTGGGTCTTGCCACCGCCGGCGGCCTCTTCTTATCTTCACGGGCTCTCCGTCCTGTCCATCAGATAACCACTACTCTCCGGGAAATCTCCGGCAGTAACCTCGATATAAGAATAAAGGAGGAAAATTTTGACCGGGAGCTGATTCCTCTTGTTGAGCAATTAAACGCCGCCCTCGACCGCCTGCAGCTGGCTTTTGAGCGTGAGCGCAGGTTCACCGCTGACTCCTCCCACGAGCTGCGCACACCGCTGGCGGCCATGATTAACGAACTCGAAGTTTCAATCCGCAAGCCACGCTCGGCCGAAGATTATCAGCAGACAATAAGCGAGGTGCTGGCGACGGCCCAGGAAATGGAAAACATTCTGGAGGACCTGCTGCTCCTGGCGAGAATGGAGACCGGCCAGAAGTCTCTCGATCTCCGTCCGGTCAACTTGCGTCACATGATAGATGAAGTCTGGAACCGGCTCCAGAATGAAGCCCGCAGTGAATCAGCGGCAAAATCAGGGCGACCGGCACCAGCCGTGTCTCCAACCGCGACGGGAGAGGAAGTTAAGCTGGCTCCCGAAGCGGCAGCTGCTCACGGGCTGGAAAGCCAGATGAAAAATGATGTCAGTATTGAGCAGGATGGGGATGGTGTCGCTTTCACCGGGAAAGCGAGTGAACTATCTCTTGCCCCAAAAAGCGCCGCTTCAACTCACCCGGGCGAAACTTTCCCGAGAACTTCTGACTCTAAGACCGAAGACATTGGCCAATCCTTTCCGCCTGGCATCAAATTTTATAATGAGATTGACCCGGCCATTGTCATCCGCGCCGATTCTAACCAGCTCCGCCGGGCCTGGCTCAATCTTTTAAAAAATGCCATCAATTACAATAACCCCGATGGGGAAATACGTATCAGGGCCGACCGTCAGGACGATAAAGTTGTCGTTACAGTCTCCAACACTGGTCCAGGCATTCCGCCGGACAAACTGCCGTTTATCTTTGATCGCTTCTACCGCGCCAGTCATTACTATTCCGAAGCTGGTGGCGCCGGTCTTGGCCTGTCTATTGCTAAAGCCATTATTGAGCTTTATGGCGGAACAATCCGGGCTTCAAGCGAGCCAGGCTTAACCACTTTTGAGATTACTCTCCCGCTTTAGGCTATTAAAAAGCCTCGTTCTTACCTTTGACCGGTGCTTAAAAAGTAAGCAAAGTGAGCCTTGCTGATAGCTGAAAATTTTGAAGAGTCGGAAATCAGGAAAGCGACCGGACGTCTTAAAGGTAAATAAGGTAAATAAGGACAAGAATTGCCGGTGTGGTAAGTCCGGCCGAGCCCCGTCTTTTTTGTAGGCGCTAGCACCTCTCGTCAGGAAGATGGCGGTCGATATAAAATAGCAATAATTTATCAGTATCACTTTTTTGTTCTTCGCCAGCCAACTCTACCCGCTGTCTCAGGGAAAGGCAGGGAATCGGAAAATCAGATCCCTGAAGCAGGTAATTCTATCTCGCGAGACGAATAGATTTGAATAAAAAGCTCAATAAAAAAAGTTGTTAGCTACAGCGAAAATTAATCCTGGCTTAAGGTTCGCAAGCTTAAACTCAAATCATGAAAACGGGCTTTTGTCCGCCAGGCTAAGCTCTGGCCCGCAAAGTCTGATTTAAACAGAAAGGAGATTTTTATGAAAAAATCAAAAGTTTTCGAAGTCGCCATCTTGGCCGTGGCGCTCATGGCTATTCTGAGTCTGACTCCGAGCCTTCCAGCTCAGGAATCGAAAGAATCCAAAAGCCATGACCCGCGTATTCTGGCCGGTGCCGCCAAAGTCACCATGTTAGAGGCAGTGGTAACCGCTACCAGAGAAGCGCCCGGAATTGTAACTGCTGCTGAACTGGAGCGGGAAAAAGGACAGCTGATTTATAGCTTCGATATTTTACCCTCAGCTCAGAGTCAGAAAATAACCGAGGTTCACATTGATGCCCTGACCGGCAAGGTGCTGAGCAAAGAGGAAGAGAAGCTGTCCAGGAGTGAAGAGGAAGAGCAAGAGGAGGAAGCCAGCGAAGAGGCAAAGGAAGCCAAGGAAAAAAAGGTAGCCGCCACAACTAAGGAAAGCAAAGAAGCTGGAAAAGCCAAAGAAGCTAAGGCCGTCAAAGAAGCCGAAGAAGAAAAAGAAGAAGCTGCTGGCGAAGAGGAAGAGCAAAATCTGGGTGAGCTGGTTTCGGCGGTCAAAATCAATTTCGCCCAGGCCATCAAGACGGCCCTGGCTGATAGTCCAGGCTTTGTCCTCAGTGCCGAGCTGGAAAAAGAAAATGGCAAAATCATTTATAGCTTTGATATTCTTCCCTCGCCCAAAGCCCAGGAAATAAGCGAAATTCAAGTCGATGTCACCACCGGTAAAATTGTGGCCAGAGAGAAGGAAAAGATTAAATAAGTCTAAAGACGAACCCGGGGGTAGATAAATGACTGAAATCTCAAGCGTTGATTAAGTTGATTAATAAGATGTTAATAAAATAAAATAAGAGATTAAAGGGCATGAACATAAAAACTTCCTCTCGAGCGCGCCGGGTGATTAATGTCCTGACACTTACGGCGCTCTTTCTTGCTACTTCTTTCTCCTGTGTTCATTACCAGGCGCGACCCATTACCGTCCAGAAAAGTTTAGCCGATTTTGAAGAGCGGCGCCTCGATTCACCTGAACTCGGCCAGTTTTTAATCGCCAATCATGAAGTTGACTCCTGGCCGCCTGAGGTCTGGGACTTAAAATCTCTCACTCTGGTTGCTTTCTATTTTAATCCTCAGCTCGACACAGCCAGAGCTCAGTGGGCAGTGGCCAGAGCCGGCCGGGTTACCGCCGCTCAGATTCCCAATCCGGTCATCGGCCCGAAGATTGGCTACAACTCAACGACTCCCCGGGATCTGATCACGCCCTGGATTCCGGAAGTCTCGCTTGATATCCCGATTGAAGTCGCCGGTAAGCGCGGCCTGAGAATAAGCGAGGCCCGTCACCTGTCCGACGCTGCCCGTTTCAATATTCTGGCTGCGGCCTGGCAGGTGAGAAGCAACCTCCGCCAGGCACTTCTTGATTTATCTATCAGCCTGAAAAAGCTCAGCCTTCTGGACGAACAAATTCGGATACAGAAAGAGCTGGTCGAGCTCATGGAATTGCGGAAAGCCGCCGGGGAAGTTTCCGGTTACGAGCTGACTCAAGCCCGCCTGGCCCTCGAAACCAGCCAGCTTGATCTCATCGAAGCTCAAAAAATGGTTCGTCAGGCGAAGGTTAATTTAGCTTCAGCTTTAGGCTTGAGTCCGGAAATGCTTGAGACAGCAAAAATTTCTTTCGATGATCTGGAAAAGGTAGCGACCGATATATCCGCTGGTGAGCTGAGACGGCAGGCACTCACCAACCGGGCTGACATTCTGAGTTCTCTCTCCGAATATGCCGCCGCCGAAGCCAGCCTCCATCTGGAAATTGCCAGACAATATCCAGACATAACTCTTGGCCCCAGCTATCAGCTGGATCAGACTGATAACAAATGGACGATAGGCCTGTCGTTTGAGCTTCCTATTTTTAATCAAAACCGCGGGCCAATCGCTGAAGCCCAAGCCAGGCGCCGTGAAAAAGCCGCCTCTTTTCTGGAACTTCAGGCCACAGTTATTTCTGACCTGGAAAAATCTATTCAGAACGTACGGGCCGCGGGGCAAAAGGTTTTGCTGTCAGATGAGCTACTTCAGCATCTTGAAGCTCAAAAAGCCGTAGCTTCCAGAAAGCTTCAGGTCGGTGAAATATCTAAATATGATTTTCTCAATTTAAATCTGGAGCTGACGGCCACCTCTCTGGCCAGGCTGGAGACTCTGGCGGAAGCGCAGCAGGCTACGATTGAGCTTGAAAATATCCTGCAGAGCCCGCTTCAGATTAAAGACTGGATTTATACTCTCGATCGTGAGGCTGGTGAGGCCCATGCAGACCATGAGGCCCAAAGCCAGACCGCCACCGCCGCGGCCGCTAAAGAAAAAACAAAGGACAAAAAACCATGAGTCCGAAAAAGAAAACAACCACTATCCTTATTATTATAATCATAGCGGCGGCCGTGATTTTTCTGGGCTGGCTGCTCTTCGGCCGAAAGGGCCCGTCCAGCGAAGAGGCGGTCAATCCTGAAGTCTCGGTCGAGGTTGGTCAGATCATAAAAACAACGCTTCACCGCTATGTAAGTGCCTATGGACAGGTCGAACCCGAGCCGCCGGGCGAAAGCCAGAAAGGCGCCCTGGCTCTTATTTCCTCACCGGTCGGCGGCGTTCTGACCGAGGCTCTGGTGAGGGAAGGCCAGCAGGTAAAGGAGGGACAGCTTCTTTTTCGCTTCGATACGCGGATGGCCCGGATTGCTGTTCTTAAAGCTCAAAAAGAACTGGAGCTGGCCCGCGACACCTATGAACGGCAGAAACAGCTGCTGAGCGGCGAAGCCACCTCCATCAGGGATTTCAGGGCGGCAGAAGCGGCGCTCCACCAGGCGGAAGGAAACCTGGCCTCAGCTGAAACCGATCTGTCTTACCTTGAACTCAAATCGCCTATCTCCGGCTATCTGACCAGGATAGAGGTCTCCTTAGGGCAGAATGTCGAACCGAACCGGCCGCTGGCCGAAGTGGTTGATCTCAACCGGCTGGTGGTCACGGCCCGCGTGCCGAGTAGCGAAGGGGCCTGGCTCCGGCCGGGTCAGGAGGCTGAGCTGAGCCCGGCTGTAGCCCTGGCGAGCGGAAGCAGCACAGGAGTCATGACCGGGGGGAACGATGCTGAGACAAAGGGCAGCGGAAGCGTTAATAGGGGCTCCACTTCTCCCGCCACCGATGGCGGTCCCGGCGGTGATGGAAACGCGAGCCACAGCCAGAGTGTAATTCCAGACGTCGCAGTCGCTAGTACTTTGAGCACCAGCGGTGCGATCAAGGCGCGGGTGAGTTTTGTGAGCCGGGACATTGATCCCCAGACGGATACAGTTCTGGTCAGGGTGGCGGTTCCGGCCGGCTCCGGTCTTACTCCGGGGAAATTCCTGAGCCTTAAAATTGTGGCTGCTGTCCACGAAAATTGCCTGGCTGTACCGGTAGAAAGCCTGGTTCGCCTCGAAGGTAAAGAAGTCATTTCCATCGTTGAGAATGGCGTGGCCAGCCAGCACCCGGTTGTCTCCGGCTTTCGCGATGGCGGGTTGGTCGAGGTGAGTGGTGAAGGTCTTAAAGAAGGCCAGACGGTGGTGACGGTCGGTGCCTATGCCCTGCCGGAAAAAGTTAAGGTCAGGATTTTAAACAGGCAAAATTAGATAGCGTAATAAGCGTAATAAATGATGATAAACCACAACAGCCCAGTGATAGTAATCGCCGATAGCGGCTTGTTATCGGCGGCTGGGCGGGCTAAGAAAAAGCGAAAAAATTAGGAAGATTTAAGCATTTGGAAAAAAGAAAAAAAAGAGAACAGAAAAGATAAAAGCCATGGCCTCAAATCAGTCAGAACATTCTGGTTATTCAGAGCTTGATAAAAAATTCGAGAGATCAAAAACAGGACTTTCATTGGGCGATTTTTCCAGAGAGCACCGCTCGCTCATTATCTTTTTAGCTATTGCTCTTTGCCTGGCCGGTATTTATGCGGCAACCAATCTGGCTTCCTCCGTTTTCCCGCAGACCAATTTTCCACGGGTGGTTATCCTGGTTGATAACGGGGTGATGCCGGCTGAGGAAATGATGGCTTCAATCACCAGGCCGATTGAAGAAGCCATGAAAGATATCCCTGGTTCACTAAACATCCGCTCGACGACCGGGCGCGGTTCGGCCGAAATCAGTGTCTATTTTACCTGGTCAGCCGACATGATTCAGTCCGAGCTTTATGTGATGGGCCGGCTATCAGAAATAAAAAGCAGCCTGCCGCCGACGGCCGTGACAACTGTTTACCGTTTAACTTTCTCAGCCTTTCCAATTCTGGGCGTCAGCCTGATCAGCCCGAAGCGCGATATAACCGAGCTGTGGGAAATAGCCCGCTACGAGTTAAAGCCGCGCTTTATCCGCATTCCTGGTGTAGCCCGGGTGAATCTGGTTGGCGGCCGAACCCCAGAGTTTCAGGTGGTGGTTGATCCGGTCAGGCTACAGGCCGCCGGGCTGACCCTCGACCAGATTACCGGTGCGCTTGAGAAAAATAATTTAGTGACCTCGACTGGCATGCATGAGGAAAATTATTTTCTCTATTTGACCGTGGTTGATGGCCGTTTGCACAGCCTGGATGATATTTCTTCGCTGGTGGTGGCGGTAGTCAATGGCCATCCGCTGGCCATCAAAGATGTGGCCCGGGTCGAGCGGGGGCCGGCCCCGGTTTTCAATGTGGTCACGGCCGAAGGGGTCAATGCCGTTCTACTCAACATTTATAGCCAGCCCGACGGAAGTACGCTTCAGATTGCCAAAGAGCTAAGGCGGGAACTGGCCGATTTAAAGCAGCAACTTCCACCCGATATGAAGCTGGCTTTTTTCTATGACCAGTCTGAGATAGTCAGCGCCTCGGTCGGAAGCGTCTGGGAAGCAATTATCTTCGGCCTCATCCTGTCGATGTTTATAATGTTTCTTTTCTTGCGCAACTGGCGGACGACTTTTCTGACCATTATGGCTATTCCGGTGACGGTGCTGGTGACGCTGGCCGCCATGGAGTTGAGCGGTCTGACCTTTAACCTGATGACTCTGGGTGGAATTGCCTCGGCTATTGGCCTCATCATTGATGATGCGATTGTCGTGGCTGAAGCTATCCATACTAAAATTTCATTTATGCCGGATAAGGAGCGGGCAATCAGGGAATCAATCGGCGAGATCTTCAAGCCGCTGGTTGGATCGACACTGACCCCGGTCGTCGTTTTTATTCCGCTGGCTTTTTTGAGCGGCATTACCGGTGTGTTTTTCAGGGCGCTGGCCATTACCATGTCGGTGGCGCTGGTTACATCGCTGGTGGTGGCGATGACGCTGACGCCATCGCTCGCCGGGTTAATCATCCCGGAGAGGAAAAGAAAGGCGGCGGAGGGTGGCGAAGGTGAAAGCGGAGGCGGGAGCGAGGGCGAAAGAGAAGCGGGAGGAGATGCCGAAAGCCCCGGCGAGATAAGGGCCGAGGAGACCGAGGAAGCCGAAGAAGCTTTTTCGGAAAGAGGTGGCTTTTTACCTGCGCTGATTAAAATTTATGAAGCGGGTGTTCGGGCGGCCATCAAACATTATAAAATCTTTTTGGCCGGGTGTCTTCTCATCATTGCTCTTGGTGTCCTTATTTACCGCCAACTGCAGAGCGAATTCTTACCGCCGATGGATGAAGGCGGTTTCGTCATTGATTATTTCACGCCGCCCGGCACCAGTTTAGCCGAAACTGACCGCGAACTGCGTCAGGCTGAAGATATCCTGAAGACCGTTCCGGAAGTCGAGAGCTATTCGAGACGGACCGGGGCCAGGCTGGCCCTGTCGATTGCCGAGCCAAACACCGGGGATTTTCTGGTCAAGCTCAAGCCAAAGCGCTCAAGAAAAACAGCCGAGGTCATAGCGGAATTAAGGCAACGTTTTAACGCTGCTTTGCCCACCATCAACTGGGAATTTCCGGGTATTCTGAGCGATTTAATAGGAGATTTGATGTGGGCCCCGCAACCGATTGAAATCAAGATATTTTCGACTGACGTTAATTTTCTGAAGACGATGGCGCCGGCCATTGAAGAAAAAATAAAGCAAGTGCCGGGAGTCGTTGATACCTTTAACGGGCTGGTTTATACCGGTTCAGCCTTGAGCTTGAAGTTAAAGCCGGTTGAGGCTCAGCGATTTGGCCTGACTGCCTCGGATATCGGTGGGGCGGTCGAGACGGCTATGCTGGGCAGCACAGCTTCTTATGTCCTTCAGGGCGACCGGATTGTTGATGTCAGGGTGAAAGTTGACCCGGGCTATCTCCAGACAATGGAGATGCTGAAAAATCTCCCGCTGAGGACACCGGCCAACCAGTTGATCAAGCTTTCGCAGGTGGCGGATTTAAAGGAGGAATTGGGGCAGCTTGAGATACGGAGAGAGGATTTGAGGCAGGATGTGGCCGTGACAGCCAGGCTGGAGGGCCGGGATATGGGCAGCGCCATGGCCGACATCAAGAAACTTCTTAGTCAGGATAAAACTATTCCGGCCGGGACAATCGAGTATGGCGGACTTTACGAGCAGCAGCAGGAGTCCTTCAGGAATTTGCTGGTGGTTATGTTCATGGCGATTGTGCTGGTTTTCACAGTGCTGCTGGCCGAATTTAAAAATTTTCTGCAGCCACTGGCGATTGTGCTGGGGGCGGTGCTGGCTATGTTCGGCACGGTGCTGGCTCTGTGGATAACCGGTACATCGCTTAATGTGGTCTCAATTCTCGGGGCAATTATCGGCATCGGGCTCGTGGCAAAAAATGGGATTCTGATGATGGATTATACCAACCACCTCCAGGCGCGGGGCGTGCCGCTGGGGGAGGCGCTGGTCAGGTCAGGGCGGCGGAGGCTGCGGCCGGTGCTGATGACAACCTTAGCGGCGGCGCTGGGGCTGCTGCCCTTAGCCTATGGGATCGGCTCAGGAGCTGACATGCTGAAGCCGTTGGCCATCGCCGTCATCGGGGCCCTGCTCATCTCGGTTCTGCTGTCCCTCATCGCCACCCCCACCTTCTACTACCTTTTTAAGAAGGGGACGTGATACTCTGTCCCTCTTTTTCAGCCGATGCAATTTTTAACTTGCTGATAATAAATGAAATAAAAATTGGGGACGTGATACTCTGTCCCCATTTTCGTCAAATTTCAGTTCGCTTTTGATAGCCCAACTTGCAAATTTGCAAATTCATTCTTCTGATTTTAGTGTGCGGCTTGGTCAACAGCTAAGAACTACTAA
>Ga0209606_1001027_pt1 | contig 37858 bp, 32 predicted proteins | sample AD_UKC057_MetaG_FD_184412 | JGI IMG/M metagenome (GOLD analysis project Ga0209606, IMG submission 184412) | Active sludge microbial communities of municipal wastewater-treating anaerobic digesters from USA - AD_UKC057_MetaG (SPAdes) (version 2) | ecosystem: Engineered > Bioreactor > Anaerobic >...
GTAAAGACATTAGGATTCAAGGTTCAACCGATACGCTCCTTTCCTTGAATCAGAATAAACAATAAGTGAGCGTAATATACAAGAAGGAGGAGTATGAACAGTCTCTGACTGTATCATACAAGGGGTGATATGAGTCAGAAAGCAGATATCTATTTCATGACAAATCAGAAATTCTTTCCAGCTGAAAAATTGTATGCTGTGAAAGAGAGATTGGATTCCATGACAGATGATCAGATTCAGAGACTAATGTATGTCCAGCTTAAAGAACCTACAACATATCTTTTAATCTCTATTTTTATAGGGCAATTAGGTATAGACAGATTCCTTTTAGGCGATGTCGGTATGGGAATACTCAAGTTATTGACTGGTGGCCTTTGCGGTATACTATGGATATATGACATGGTAACCATACAGGACAAAGTCAGAAACCTGAATTTTGAGGAATTAATGAGGATAATGTAATATCCTGTGAGTTTTAAATTTGCGTTATTCATTATATTAGCACTAAGCATATTGTGCTTTGTATTAGTTTTTGTTGACAAGAAAAGAGCAATAGACGGGAAATATCGAATAAAAGAATCCCGTCTATTTTTAATTTCATTTTTTGGTGGAGCTTTAGGATGTCTTGTTGGAATGTACATTTTCAGACATAAAACGAAGAAGCAATCATTTACAGTGATAATACCTATCTTCTTGTTTGTGCATATTGTTTTATTGATATTTCTTTTTTTAAAAGATTATGTGAATATACTATGAGGTATTATTCTGCTATAACCTTTATTGCTCCATTTTTTATCCAGTAATCTTGCACTTTTTACCTGCATAGGACCTTTTACATATTCAGCTTTTCCAGGACAAATCGGGTATAGTCCTAACATACTGAATATATACCATGAAGCAGTTGCACCATTATCTTCATCACCAGGAAAACCGGATTCATCAAATCCGAATGCTTCAGCACATATTCTCCTAACCCAGTAGTCTGTTTTATACTGCATACCCATATATGCAAATATATATGGAAGATGAAAGGAGGGCTGGTTTGATATGGCACACTGTCCAAAATCAGCAGAAGCCATTTCTGTCATTTCATGAATTTCTCTTTTATAATACTCAGCGTAATATAAAGGAGGTGTCTCAAATATTTCATTTATTTTCCTTATAAAATCAGCTTCACCACCGTATAAGGCTGCTAATCCTTCAAAATCATGGTAAACTGAGAAAGAATTCTGATATGCTGAGCCTTCAGTATAATCTAATCCCCATCGGAATTTATTGAAATCCGATCGGAAGTTACCATTTCTGTCCTTTGCTCTCATAAATCCTGTTTCTTTGTCGAAAAGGTTTATATAATTTTTAGATCTTTTAAGATATTCTTCTTTAATATCATTCTTGCCTAGTTTTTCTGCTACAACAGCTATACAAAAATCTCCATATGCGGCATCTAAAGTTAGGTTTACATTTTCATTCTCGCTTTCATAAGAAACATAACCTATTTTTATGTAATCTTCAACTCCATTTCTGCCATGTCTTTTGTCTGATGAAGCTACATTGGCATGCTTAATCATTCCTTCTAGTGCTTTTTCTAAAAGTTTTTCATCAGCTATTCCTTTTACAGCTGCATCAGCAATAACTGCATCAATCAAAGTTGAAGGCATACAGCCTATCTCAACCATAGATGTCCATCTTGGTAGCCAACCCCAATGCGTATAATCGTTAATAAACCCTTCTAGCATACTTTTATATTCTTCTTTTGCTATAATTGAGAATAGCGGGAATAAGGTACGATAAGTATCCCAAAATCCAGTATCTGTGTATCTCACGCCTTCATAAACATTACCATCCTTCGGACAGTAATGAACAGGTTTTCCTGATTTGTCGTATTCATAGCATTTATGTGGAAAAAGAAAACATCTGTATAGGCATGAGTAAAAGGTCTTCTGATGTTTTAATGATGAAGTTTTAACTTTAACACGTGATAAAACTTCAGTCCAAATTTCTTCTGCTGTATCGTTAATTATTTTTATATTTTTGTCTTTAAGCTCTTGTAAATGATTGTATATAGCTTGTTCGACTGAGATATATGATGTACACATAGTTACAGATGTTTCGTTGTTTTTAAGGGCAATATGGATTGATGAATCTTCACCAGATATTTCTGTACTATTAAATAAATGCTTCTCCTTATTGCTCACGAGGATATTTGGCAGGTCGACATGATCTTTATTGAATTTGAATACAAAATACATTTTAAATCCTGCATCAGGCATTTTGTGAATATGCTCAGTATATCCAGTAAGTATGGCATTTTGTGGATCATATTCAAATTTAGTATTCCCACCTACAGACATCAAAGAGAAATATGGGATTCTGTAATCATCATAGGATAATTGAATAGCTGCCCCTCTTTCAGTCGGTGATAATGAAAATGTCGCATTGTATTTTATGAATCTGACTGACAGCAAGTTCGGAGTCATTATTGCTTTAGAAGGATCATAACCAGACCATATGGATCTAAGATCAGTTCCAGGCGTTCCGCTTTGTACAAGCATCAATAAGGCGCCATAATCACCAATCCATGGGCTAGGCTGATGTGTGAGCCTTATGCCTTCTACGCTTCTGTCATCCGGATGGAAAAACCATGATTCGCTTTCTCCTCTTGTCTGTGCAGAAAATGACGCCATCCCGAAAGGAAGTTGTGTTAATGGCAAAGTGTTGCCATTTGAAAATCTAGGTACAGATTTTGTTCCTTGCCTAACATTGACATAATTAAGATAATTCATGTTGTCACCTCACATATGAATATTATAACTTATAAAACATATGATATGAAAAGCAATTAGAAAGATATTAATTCTAAATGGTTTAATAGGATTTTAAATCCCATCAGCACTAATATAATGCCTCCTGCCATTTCTGCTTTAGACTTGAATCTGCTTCCAAAAAAACTACCGATATATACACCGAAAAAAGATATTAACAAAGTTACACTTCCTATAAGACTGATAGCAGGAAGTATTCGGACTGACAAAAATGCAAAAGACACTCCAACAGCAAGAGCATCAATAGATGTTCCTATAGCAAGAGGAAGCATTTTATTAAAACTTAAAGTATTCTCATTATTTGTTCCTGACATCTCGCAGGATTCATTTTTTCTGCTTTCAATAATCATTTTTATGCCTATTATCACTAAAAGGATAAAAGCTATCCAATGATCCCATTTTTCTATATATCCTGCGAAACCTGTCCCTATAAGGAAACCTATAAGAGGCATCATGGCCTGAAATATGCCAAAATATAGTCCCACTACAAAAGAATCTTTCCAAGTCGGTTTTTGTAATGATAATCCTTTACATATAGATACTGCAAAAGCATCCATTGAAAGTCCTACAGAAATTAAAAGCAATTCCCAAAGAGTCATAACCGCTCTCCTCACATTCATATTATTATACAATTGAGAAACAGTAGTGGCAATATAAAATTATCCTGCATTTTTCTTAATCGCATTGTTTTTAAACTGTCTGTATGATAAAGTAATAATACCAAGACTGAGAAGGAGAACAATATGGACGCATTCTTCCCACTAAATAAAAATGTGAAAAAGAATAACATCAGCTCATTGATAATAGCTATTTTGCTTTATGTAGTATTATCAATTGTTGTAGGGTTACTACAAAAGTTATTAGGCGCAATTCCTGTTGTAAACTGGGTTATGAGCTTAATCGGATGGCTCGTATGGGTTTATAGTGTAATTGGTGTTATTCTGGCAATAATTAAATTTATAAAGTAAGGATCAAGATTAAGAAAGCATAGAAATTTCTTAATGTGCTTTTTATGCATAACTATACTTTGATACGCTCCAAAAGAAGAACAATATCCTTAAGAATCGCACAAAATTGCGATGTAATTGTACGTGCGCCTTTATTTTGTTCTAAAATAACTATAGACAAGTTTGTAGCAGATCACGAGAGTTGGATTGAAAAACACATTAAAATTAAGAAAAATGAACCTTCTATTGAAGAATTAACCAAAGAACAGATAAAGTGCTTGAAAATTAAAGCAAAGAAAGAGCTGACTGAAAAAACGAGGATTTATTCCGAAAAAATTGGACTGTATCCTGCATATGTAAAAATCACATCTGCTTCAAGAAGATTTGGCAGCTGTACCCAAAAAAATGGTATTTGCTATTCATATAGGCTTATGTTATATCCTGAAAAAGCGATTGACTATGTCGTAGTTCATGAACTTTGTCATTTAAAACACAAAAATCATCAGAAACCTTTTTATGATTTGGTTAAGATGCACATGCCAGATTACAAACAGAGGGATAAGCTTTTAAAAACAGCTACCCGTATACCTTGACAAGGCAATATCCATAAAATGTGTTTTTTGGTATGGAGAAATGGATACGGTTGTTTATTTCTATAAAATGTATTACTTTTTCTTCATTAGATTCAGGAATGCATGCTATAATAGCTTTTGGTAAAAAATCCAGTTTTACAGATAAATCAACTGCAGCGGCTTTTTGGGAATTCAGCGTATAACCTTCAATAGGTGTCGAAAGAGATACTTGCTCGTTATTTTTTGAGACTGCCTTATCAACATTCATTATATTTATTGCAGCATTGTCACCATGTTTATACAAAGAATAAATAATCTGCATAGAAGATGAAGCTTCAATATTCTTCTGCTGGATAATGGAATAAAGGGCTTTGCCTCCGGTTTGTTTCAAAGCATCTATTACATAATCAGGAGTAGGATTTGTTAGAGCATATTCATCCATATAGTTTGGCACTCTTACAGAATTCTGATAGTGGTCAATGCATTCGCTATCTTCAATAACAAAAATGCTGCCTTTATTAATTTTTTTAATCCCTGGAGTGGAAGGAAGTTTAGTGAATACTCTTTCTACACGTTGCGGGTCAGATTGTCCCTTATCATCATACACAGCAAATGGGCCGATTATTATGAGATTACCTCCGTTCTCCACATATTTATATAGTTTGGAAAGCATAGAATCAGAAAGCATTTTTGTGTTGCATAAGACTATATATTTGAACTTAGAGTATATATCAATATCTTCATTCTCGAAAACCATATCTGTCATAAATCCATAAGCATAACTAGCTTGCAGCCATGTTGCGAATCTTCTCATAGTTACTTTATTTCCTATACTGAAATCTCTAGTATCAGCTGATAGTAAAAATGCAAGATCAGATATTTTTTGGGGAGCTTCATAAAATTGCTTATGTTTTATTTCAAAATTTCTATATATATATTCCTTCATCTGTCCTTTTAGATTTCTCGAGCATTGAGTGAAAAGCTGTCCCCATATTTTACATAATCCCCAAGCAAAATAAAGCGAATCATCTGTTCTAGGATAAAACATAGACATAGAAGGTATGCTTTTATGTCTTGCCATAGCGAATCTGTGTATTGCCTCTGTAGCTACATCATAAAAGGATTCCTTAATGACAATTAAAGAAATATTTTCCTGAAAAACAAAATCCCATAAGTCAGTACAATTTTCAAATGGGTAGGAAGTAGGATTCTCTCTAACTATACTTGATATGTAATTAGGCCTTAAAAGCTTGTATCCTAAAGATTCAAAATGCCTATTTACATCATGAGCGAATCTGGTTGTCGAAGCATGCTTGAATTTTTTCCATGCAATATAAACTGGATTAGAGTAATTCTCATAAAAATCATTCCATTGTTCAGGTTGTGGTATATCATATCCAGTCTGTTCTTTGAAAAGTTTTCTGCAATGGATGCAGGTACATGCTGACCAGTCGCCCCACCATCCTTGTCCAAAGTATTGGACATCGTCTGTCATTATTCCGTCAATATCCTGGTCATACACAGATTCTAGATATTTAAAATATTCCTTTCTGTAGTCAGGATTGTTGAAACACATGCAGTATCCTCTGTAGTTACTTCTTGCGAATTTACCAGTAGCACCGCTTATCTGGCGAAAAGTAGATATGTTTTTACCATTTATTACAGGGTCACCTTGTGAATATTCCAAAAATCCTGCCCATGACTTAGTGCTGGAACCATGAAATGCGAAAGCTTTTTCAACAGCATCAATTTGTTCCTGGCCTATAGGATTATATGTCAGATGTGAGCTGTGATGCTCTACATATCTTATACCGTATTTGTGGCATGCTTTGACATACCTTCCTATACATTCATTAATTTCTCTCCAGTTTAATACATGATTCCATCTGAAATGAGTACAGCTAAATCCTATTAATATTGTAATGCCATCATCCGCATAATTTTTCACCAAATCATCTATCTGCTTTTGATTTGAATGGAAAATCTCATTTTCATTATAGTAGATCCATCCAAATCTTTCCTGCCATTGTTGATTTTTGAGATTATTCATTTTTTCCTCCAGGTATCTAAGATGCTGTACTATTCAATTATATTAAATTAAAGCTTATTATCAAGTATTAACTCCTAATGGATAGTATTATATTTGGTTGAATTACTCATTACTCGCTTTATGGTATAATATCATTAAATAGGGGGGATTTAAGGCATATGAAAAGTAATAGTTGGATTAGTTTTGCAATTATTGCGATAATTTATGGTATAGCAGCTTTCTTTGGTATATTTGTATACAATCAGACAGATTCTTCAATATTCATAAAAGTCCTTGCGGGTGATGCTGCAGCGACAGTTACTGTATATTTATTCAGTCTACTTTTCAAAAATACATCGATATATGATCCTTACTGGTCAGTTGCTCCAATCATAATTCTTCCATTGCTTGCTTTGCAATCTTCAGACTCAGGACTAGGAACGGTTCTTATGCTTACTGCTGTTACTACATGGGGAGTAAGGCTTACGTATAACTGGGCTAAAACTTTTAAAAATTTAAATATTCAGGATTGGCGTTATGACATGTTGGAACAAAAATCCGGAAAACTTTTCCCTCTTGTTAGTTTTTTGGGGATCCAAATTTTTCCAACAGTTGTGGTATTTCTATGCATGCTTCCTGCAATATCTTTTTTACAGGATGATGCTTTTAATTATTTAACTTTAGTTGGATTCGCAATATGCTTTCTAGCTATTCTTCTTCAAGGGATTTCTGACTTTGAAATGCATGAGTTCAGAAAAAGGACACATGATAAGACAATGATTATGCGCGAAGGTTTATGGAAAAATTGCAGGCACCCTAACTATCTAGGTGAGATACTCATGTGGTGGGGAGTTTTCATTATTATGATGTCCAGCCAACCATCCAAATATTATCTAGCTGCTGGTCCTTTAGTGAATACATTAATGTTTCTTTTCATATCTATACCTATGGCTGAAAAAAGGCTAGCATCGTATAAGAAGAATTTTGATGAGTATGTAAAAGAAACAAGGAAGCTTATACCTTTACCAAAATCCTTGTTCAAGTAAGATTTTATTCTAAGGTGGCATATGCCTTTGCCATAAAATCGTCAATATAGGTTATTTCTGTTATCCAGTAGTTTACAATTATATCATCTACTTTTTTAGATTTAGCAAAGTCTATGATATTTAAGTTATCGCAATATGCTTTATTATATGTACGCGAGTCTACTACATATATTGTTTTGTAATGTGGAAGCAAAAAGGATATTAATGAGTCACCAAAAGAATCCTTAATAACCATACATGAAAGCTCAGAATCAGTTTCTGTGGATATAACACTGTATGTACCGAATCCGCCATCGGAAAACAAAAGATAGTAATCCTTATCAGGAGCGACCCGGTCCTTGTTTATAAGTCTTTTCTCATATGAATTATCCTGCCAGTAGTATGTGTATGTATAGTCAACAATAGGATAATATGCGATTATAGTGTCTGGGTTATCGTAATCAGCTTGAGTGAGATATGGTTTGTTGTAAAAGCCAAGATAACCTTCCACAGTCAGTTTTTCAGTATATTTGCTCAATGGGACTATATCCGACTCTTTTCCCATAGATTTCATAAGTTCAGTATATCCATAGTATGCGCCTAAATGCGTCCAGTGGTGATCAGTACGGTAATATATGTATTCGTCAACATGTTCCACTATTGATCTAAGAACATTGACATTTTTAACAGCAGGATCAATCTTACTGTTTATTTGTCCGACATTTGCCGCACGTGAACTTAAAAACTCATACTTAGTTAGTGCTAGATATGTGGAGCGGGATGGTGCAAGCATGCTGTAAACATTAATATCGTCGCCTGCCATCTGTTTAATCTTATTAATATAGGCAGCATAGTTGTCATATGCTTCTTCAGAGTATGAGTCAAGCTTAAAAGTTTCGTCTCCCACTGTGATATACATTCCTGTGGCAGCACCTGAACCTGTTGGTTCTTCTTCAATTGGGCTAGTAGAAGGAGAAGGTGATGAGGATGGCTGCTCAGAAGAACCTGGATTAGTACCTGGTATAGCCGATTCAGATTGGCTAGGTGTGGGTTCGGTAGTTTGAGAAGGCTTGGGTGTCTTCGTAGGAGTAGGATCATTTCCTACTACAACAATGGAAATCTGATTATTGCCAAGCCCGAAGCTCTTCTTTATATCTACATTAATCTGAATCATATCTTCTCTAAAAAATATAGTGTCTGCATAATAATTGTTCCAGGATTTTGTATAATTTTTATCGAATAAAGATTGGATAGAGAAAATCGGTTTTTTTGCAAGGACTCTGTTTTCCTGTAAAGATATGTCAGGTTTATCTGGGTTAAGCAGGTTTGCAATACCGAAAACTGTTATTAAAATCACGAATATTAATGCATCAAGTCTTATTTTTTTCATTAGAATACTCTACCTCTACTGTTTAATAAAATATATCATAAATAAGCTATAAAAACCAATACATAAACAGTTTACTAATGTATAATAATGCTCATAAACAAAGAAAGGTTGTATCATTATGGCAAAACCACATCTATTCACTAATCCTGAAGCAATTGCAAGAATTAAAGCAAACATAAAAAAATATGAATGGTACAAAAAGTCATTCTATAACATACAAAGCATGTGTGATGTTATGCTGGAAAAAGGATTTGAGGTACCTACTCAAAAGGGATATGTTTTCAATGAAACATGCAGAGCCCACAATGCAGCACTGTTATTTGATCCATATAACAGGGAACTATATATTTGTCCTGTATGTAAGGTAAATTATAAAGATGAACCATATAAACGAGCGTGGATAACTACATATCATGCATGGCTGTCACAGATGTCCATATATCTTGGGATATGCTTTTTTGCGACAGAAGATGCGAAATATGCTAAGGCTATTAAAAAGATACTCGATGGTTACATAAAATATTACCCTACTTATCCTAATGAGGATAACGAAATAGGTACAGCAAAGGTATTCCAATCCACATTCATGGATTCTGTATGGCTTAGTTATCTTTGTGCAGGGTACGATATGGTAAATGACTGTGATGTATTTAGCGATGAAGATAGAAAGGCTAGTCTGTCATTATTTCTAGATGTGGCAAAAGTAATAAGGGATTACGATGAAAAATGGAATAATCGACAAGCCTTCAATAATTCTGGAATGTGTGCTGCTGCGTTTTTGAGTGAGGATAAGGAACTGCTAGATTATGTTTTAAATGGAGAACATGGTTTTATCGCACAGATGGGGCATTCCATTTTAGAAGATGGTCTTTGGTATGAAGGAGATAACTATCATTTCGCAACGGTTCCTTCAATGGTTAATATTGCTGAAATGTGTTATTTTAACGGTATTGACCTGTACAACAAAAGCTTTAGCGGTCATTCCATAAAAGATATGTTTTATGCACCATTAAAATCACTTCTTCCAGATGGTACATTTCCTTCCAGAAAAGATTCCCCATATGCTAATTCTATGATAAATAGATGGTACTGCGGGTTGTATGAACTGGCTTATGCAAGATATAAAGATAAAGAACTTGCAGATTTTTTAAATCTTGTTTATGCATCTGTTCCGGACAAGAGCATGGCTTTATCTTCAGCAGCAGGTATAATGGATATTTTAAAACCAGCATATGCATCAAAAGAGGAAATGGACTGGAGAGCTTTTTTATCAGTACAGCCTAGAGAAAATTCAGATAAAGGTTTACCAGTCACTACGTCAATAAACATGACAGGAACAGGTTTAGCAGTTCTTAGAAGAAAAAATTCATACATAAATTTGGATTATGGTAATTATGGAGGAGGTCATGGACATCCGGACAGACTTAATATAACGTGCTTTCTCAATAATAGAAGATGGTTTACAGATTATGGTACTGGTAATTATTATCTCGACCATTTAAGATATTACAGAAGTACTTTAGGTCATAATACTGTCAATCAAGATGGCAAAAGACAGTCAGCAGTTTCTGGTGAATATGATCTTTTTTATTCAGGCAGGATGTTTGATGCCGCCAGTGGGAAAGTAGCGGATATATACCCAAAAACATTTGGCAGAAGGACAGTGGTGCTATTCGATAACGGAATTGCTTTTGACTATATTAATATAAAGTCTGATGAATCACATACTTATCATAATGTATATCATAGTTTTGGAAAGCTTAATGACGAATCATATCATAATACAAACGAGATATTTGAAGAAGAAGGATATGATTTTTTACATGATATAAAAAGAAATGTCGTCAAAGATGGGCAAGTTAACATTTTCGAGACAGATAAAGCATCACTTATCATGCATGGGGCGGTTCTCGGCACAATGGTCCAGTATAGCGCAAGGGCATATGGACCTCCAAAGAATATACCAGACCTGTTTCCTATACTTATACAGGAAAAAACCGGTGAAGAAGTATTTTTCGCTAACATATATGAGGATGTAAAAAGTGGTCAAAAGAACAGGATTAAGAGCCTGACTACCATAGATTCTCATAGATTTGAAATTTGCTTTAACGATGACAAAAAAATGATTATTGATGTTTCACAGGGCGTTGAGATTATTTATGATGGAATTGAGGAAAAAGCTATATACGAAAATAAACCTGAAATTGATACGGATATTACATATGAGTGTTGGATTGATTTTAAAGCAACAAATAATAAGCTCTTTTGTGTCGCGATGAGGAATAATAACAGCTATGAGAAAAAAGGCGATCTGTTTGATAAGGATATAGTGCTAGATGCATTCGGTTACGAAGTATTCAGATTCCCAATAACCCAAAAAGGTATTGTAATAGAAGATGGATATTTAAAAGCATATTATTCAAAAAATAGGAAACCATTTATAAAAAAGATAATCTGTACTTTTGAATATGATAGGAGTATGCCTATAAATGAAGCGGTTCTTCAAAAAAACATATTTATTAATGACATATCGGCAATATCTAGAGCTGAAAGAAAATGGAAAGGTGAAGAAGACTTAAGCGCATCAGGCAGTATATTCGTCAGTTCAGGCAGATCACTGTCAATCGTGCTTAATGTTAAAGATGACAAGGTTTTATTTTCAGGTGGTAAATATGAATATGATAATGATAACATACAGCTATACTTCAACAAAAGAAAAGAAGAATTTAGGAATGTGGATGTGTTGACTGATGAAGTATATTCTCTGATGCTAAAAGGAGGAAGTAGCGGTAATGTTTCAAAAGCAATTGCAATGACTAAATGCGTAAAAGATATAAACGGTATATCCTTAAGTATTAGCAATACAGATTGCGGATATGATGTTTGTGTGGATATCCCATTCCATTGTTTAGGAGGGAAGCCATCCAAAGGTGATATATGGGGATTTGACTTAACTATATCAGACCGTGACAGCGGTGTCAGAAGAGAACTTATCGCTTACTGGTCAGGAGCTCTTCCAAATGAAAGGACATATATGTGCGGAGAAGATGACCATGATCCGAGAAGATTCGGATTGTTAATGTTTTAGCATAAATCCGCAATACGTTTATAAATAAAAGTGGATGCTTTCCATTTAAATATTTAAGATAATAGGGTATAATTCTATTAGGTGGTATTTTTATGAATCTTATTCACAAACTAAATCAAAAGCTGGATAAGATGTTCAACGGGGCTGTTCACGCAAGAGAAGAAAACGGATGCGTTGTTTTGACAGGCTCTCTTGATTCATGGGAAGATATAGTTAAAGCGGGATATCTTGCTGTCAACAAAAAGAGATATTATGGTGTAATTAATGATATTGAATATACAAAAGAACCAATACCAGGAATAAGGCTGCCTGATTTTGAAGACTCTGTATATGATGATACACATTGCGATATTGCAATTATCGGAGCGGGAATTATAGGTTGTTCGATAGCAAGAGAACTTGCAAGATATAAACTTAAGATATTATTAATTGATAAGGAACATGATGTAGGTATGCACGCCTCATCAAGAAATGATGGCGAAATACATCCAGGAATCGATCTTATAAAAGGCCAGGTCAAGCAGAAGTTTAACATTAAAGGTAACGAAATGTATGACAGGGTATCTAAAGAGCTGGATTTTAAATTTTATAAGCCCGGTCAATACTTATGCTTTGACGATAAAAGACTGAAGTTTATAAGCAGTATTGCAAGGCTTTACTGGAGATTTATGAAGATACCCACAATATATTTGAATAAAAATCAGCTTAAAGAAAGGATTGACGGCATCTCTGAGAAGATGGAATATGCTGTTTTTTTTCCAACTGCAGGTGTAGTCTCTCCTTATGAGGTTACTATAGCGTACGCAGAGAATGCATGCGATAACGGGGTAAGAATCGCGCTGGATACGGCAGTTACCAATATGGAGGTTTCTCAAAACAATATAATAAGCTTAAAAACAAATAGAGGAACCATATATCCCAAGCTAGTGATAAATGCAGCGGGAGCATATGCTGACAAAATAGCTGGTATGGCACAAGATAGGTTCTATACTATACATGCTAGAAAAGGTACTAACGCGATATTTGACAAAAAAACTGTAAAAGATAAAAGATATATAGTATCTACATATGGAATGAGTAAAGTGAAAACTGTACACAGTAAGGGCGGTGGTATAATAACAACGGCAGATGACAATATGCTAATCGGTCCTGATGCTTATGAAACATTTGATAGAGAGGATTTCAGTACTGATGGAAAAAACATTGACCAGATTTTACAAAAACATAGAAGGACTCTTCCAAACCTTAAAAAATCTGATATTATAGCATATTATTCAGGTATAAGGGCAGCAACATATGAAGAGGATTTTGTCATTACAGAAGGAAAAAGAACAAAAAATATTATTCATGTTGCAGGCATACAGTCTCCTGGTCTTACAGCTGCTCCAGCAATAGCCGAGTATGTATCTAGAATGGCTTATAAAATGCTAAGCAAAAGTATATTAGTTGAACTTAATAATGATTTCAATCCCATAAGGAAAGCCATTCCTGATCTGTCTAAATTAAATGAAGAAGAAAGAGATAGATTAATAAAAATGAATCCGGATTATGGAGTCATAGTATGTAGATGTGAGGAGATCAGTCTTGGTCAGATAAAAGATGCATTAACAAGAAGCGTTCCTTGTGACACATTAGATGGAGTGAAAAGGAGAGTTAGAGCAGGAATGGGAAGATGTCAGGGTGGTTTTTGTGGACCCCTAGTTTTAAAAACAATAGCGCAAGTAAAAAAAATGGATTACGACCAGGTTGCAAAAAAAGATGATCAGAGTAGGATTCTGTTCGGAAAGACCAAAAAACATGATACCAAAGTCTGAAAACACATATGATGTAACGATTATTGGAGGCGGGCCTGCAGGTCTGTCTGCCGCATTGAGCTCAGCGAAGAATAATGCGAAAACGCTTCTTATTGAAAGAGAAGCAAAGCTGGGAGGAATCCTAAAACAATGCATACATGACGGATTCGGTTTAATTATGTTCAAACAAAAACTCACTGGTCCTGAATATGCTCAATATTATATTAACATGCTGGAAAAAACTGATGTTGAGGTTACTTGTTCTACATTCGTAACGGAAATGAAGAGAAAAGAAGATGGTACATTTCATTTGGTGCTAGTAACTTGTGATGGTATAAGGCACATTTGTTCAAAAACAATAGTGCTTGCTACTGGTTGCAGGGAAAGATCTGCAAAACAGATTTTTATACATGGGACTAGACCTGCAGGAATTCTTACTGCTGGAACAGCGCAGTATTATACGAATATATTAGGCCAGATGCCTGCAAAAAAGTGTGTGATACTGGGTTCAGGTGATATAGGGCTTATCATGGCAAGAAGGCTTACACTTGAAGGAGCAGTTGTGGAAGGAGTTTATGAGGCAAAGAAAGATCTGGGAGGTTTGTTGAGAAACTATTCGCAGTGTCTTATGGATTTTAATATACCGCTTCATACGCAGACTACCTGCACACGTGTTTTCGGGGAGAAAAGATTATCAGCTGTAGAGGTATGCGCTGTTGATGATGATATGAACCCATTAGAAGGAAGTGAAAGAATAATAGAATGCGATTCTTTGATTTTATCAGTTGGTTTGATTCCGGAAAACGAGCTTGCTGAGAAACTTGGAATTGTAACAGATAAAGAGACAAATGGTCCTGCAGCTGATCATTGTCATCAGACAATGGTAGATGGGGTTTTTGTCTGCGGAAATGCTTTTCATGTGAATGATCTGGTGGATTATGTTTCTTTAGGTGCAAAAACTGCAGGAAAATGCGCTGCCTTATACTCGAAGAAAATTCGCAAGCTGATACCGATACTGCATGATGGTTACTTTGCTTACTGTGTTCCTCAGTTTATTGATATGTCTGCTAATGAAAAGAAGGTTGATATATATTTTCGAAGCAGAAAAAAAGAAGATAAAATACAAGTGACATTATCAGCAGGGGATGAAGTTATAATATCCAAAAAATATGTACAGATAAGGCCGTCAGAAATGGAACTTTTGCAGATTGATATAGGGGAAATAGAGAAAATTAATAACTGGAAAAATGGTGTGAGTATAAAAATGGAAAAGGTGGAATAAATGCAAAAAGAGATAATTTGCATAGTGTGTCCAAGAGGATGTCATATGAATGTCCAAATACTGGATAATGCAATCACAGTTGAAGGGAATGCATGTAAAAGAGGAAGAGAGTTTGCTATTTTGGAAATGACAGCTCCGAAAAGATCACTAACAACAACTGTGAGAACGGTATATTCTCATTTTCCAGTACTTCCAGTAAGAACAGATACGCAGTTACCGAAGGATTTGCTTTTAGAAGCAATGAAGGTCATAGATGATACAATAGTGGATTATATGGTAAAAATGCACGATGTTATAATCAAAGACATATTAGGGACAGGATGTAATATTATTGCATCCTGTGACCTTCCTAGAATACCTGAAGAAAGGGCAGACATATGAAAAGACCGCTTGTTTTAGCATTTGATATCGGAACTCAAAGCACAAGAGTAATGCTTATAGATCAATTCGGTAATATACTGAACAAAATCCAAAAGCAGTATGAACAGCCATATTATTCACAGCATCCAGGTTGGGCTGAGCAAAAACCTTATGTATATTGGGAGACTATGAAACAAACATGTCAGGAGTTAGCAAAAACATCAAAAGATGACTGGAAGGATATAATATGCGTCACCTGTACGACTATCAGGGACACATGCGTATGTTTGGACGAGTTTTATATGCCATTAAGAGATGTTATAGTATGGCTTGATAAGAGGAAAGCATCATGCTGCAAAGATATTCCTCTAATCAACAGGATTCTTTTTAAACTAGTCGGAATGCAGGAAGCTGTCCAGCTTCAAAAAGAAGTATCATACTGTAACTGGATTGAGGAAAATCAGAAAGATATTTGGAAAAAAACCCATAAATTCGTGCTGCTTTCTGCATTTCTTAATTATCTGATGACTGGTAATCTTAAAGATTCAAAAGCTTCGTCAATAGGCCATATTCCATTTGATAATAAAAGAGGAGACTGGATGAAAAAAAATGACCTTACAAGATGTATATTTAATGTAAGGGATGAACAGATGTGTGAACTTACAGATCCTGGAGATATAATTGGTTACATAACAAAGGAGGCATCACAATGCCTCTGTGTTCCTGAAAATACTCCATTAATAGCAACAGGTTCAGACAAGGGTTGTGAGACATTAGGGCTTTCTGTCGTATCAGAAGATAAAGCTGCATTAAGTTTCGGGACTACTGCAACGATACAATTCATGACACGAAAGTATATGGAGCCGCTACCTTTCCTTCCCGCATATTCCGCAGTGCTTAAAGGTTTTTATAATCCTGAAATACAGATTTACAGAGGATTTTGGCTAATCTCATGGTTCAAAGATCAATTTTGTGAGAAAGAAAAAAATGAAGCGATGTGTAAATCATTAATTGCTGAAGATGTATTAAACGAAAAAATGAAGGATGTCCCCATAGGTTGTGATGGATTGTTATGTAATCCATATTTTACTGCAGGAGTGTCAATGCCTGTCGCTAAAGGTGCGTTTATCGGTTTATCTGACATGACTACTAAATATCATATTTACCGATCTATTATAGAAGGAATTAATTTTGCTTTGTATGAAGGAAAGCTTGTAATGGAGAAAAGAGGTAGGAAAAAAATAAATAGCTTATACCTTGCAGGAGGAGGATCAAAAAGTCCTGAAATATGTCAGATTACTGCTGACATTTTCGGACTTCCTGTCCATACTATACAGACAAATGAAGCTGGTGCATTAGGATCAGCAATAGTGGCATTTACTTCACAGAAGGTCTTCAATAGCATACAAGAAGCAATTGATGCAATGGTCCATGTTAAACACGTTTATATGCCAGATGCTTCAAATCACAAGAAGTATATGAAAATTTACCATACACAGTTTATAAAAATTTTCAGTAAACTTCTACCATTATACAGAAAAAATTTATAGGAGGGTACAATGTCGCATAAATACAAAGGTTTTGAACCAAAATGGCTAGAGGAGGAATTTCCTAAGGATTCATACAGATCCATTTTTAAATGGGGAGACCCATTGCATATTAAGGCTCCCAATGAAAACCTATACAAACTCATCAAACAGGTATTCCATATTGATGACGAATTTTTTAAAGATTACAAGGAAAATCTAGGTTTAGATAGAGTAAAATATGATATTCCTTCAACTATGGATGAAAAACATATAAAAATCTTTAAAGAAATAGTTGGAAATCAATACGTGCGCAATGATGATTATTCACGTCTTTCAGTAGCATATGGTAAGACGATGTATGATGTATTAAGGTTAAGAAATAAAAAAATCGAGAATCTGCCTGATGTCGTAATATATCCTGACACAAAAGAGCAGATTGAGAAAATTGTTGAGTATTGTACAATTCATAAGATACCAGTGTATGTATATGGAGGAGGATCGTCTGTTACAAGAGGAGTAGAATGTGTAAAGGGCGGTATTTCTCTAGATATGAGATTAAGATTCAATAAGGTTGTTTTTTTCAATGAAACAGACCAGACAATTACTGTTGAAGCTGGCATGAGCGGACCGAAACTTGAACAGGTATTGAATGATGCGGTAAAACTTTTCGGAGCAAAAAGAGCATATACATGTGGACATTTTCCTCAAAGTTTCGAATATTCCTCGGTAGGAGGCTGGACAGTCACAAGGGGAGCAGGCCAAAATTCTACATATTACGGTACAATATCTGATTTAGTAATACATCAGTCATATGCGACTCCTATTGGCATCGTCGAAACAGACAAATATCCGAGAAAAGCAGTAGGTCCTGATTTAGGGCAAATAATGATGGGTTCAGAAGGGGCATTCGGTGTTCTTACACATGTGACTTTAAGAGTGTTCCGTCACATGCCAAAAACTATAAAGAGATTTTCATATATGTTCAAAGACTGGGAAACTGCACAGCAAGCTGCAAGAGAGATAATGCAGTCAGAAGCGGGATATCCTTCAGTATTTAGGTTATCTGATCCTGAAGAGACTGAAATCATGTTAAGGCTGTATGGAGTAATAGAAAGCCCGCTAAAGCATCTTTTCAGTATAAATGGATTCAAGGAAGGAAAGATGTGCTTGTTTTTAGGATTTACTAATGGAGAAAAGGGATTTTCCAGAAATTGCGCTAAGAATGTCAGAAGAGTAGCAAGAAAGTTCAATGGCATGAATCTTACAGGAGCGGTAACAAAAGCATGGGAAAAGGGCAGGTTTACAGATCCATATCTTAGAGATACCCTCCAGGATTTCGGAATAGTGACAGACACTATGGAATGTAGCGTAAACTGGAGCAACATGTCATATGTTCATGAACAGGTTAGAAAATACTGCAAATCAAGACCAGATACTGTATGCATGACACATATGTCCCATGTCTATCCGCAAGGAGCTAATTTGTATTTCATATTTATTGCCAAGATGAGTGATCTGGATGAATACAAGGCTTATCATTCAGGTATACTTGATGCTATACAGAAATCTAAAGCTTCTATGAGCCATCACCATGGTATAGGTAAAATGTTCGGTCCATGGTTGGAAGGATCTATAGGAAAGAATGAGTATTCAGTGTTCCGAGCCTTAAAAAACCATTTTGATAAAGATAATATAATGAATCCTGGTGGAACTCTTGGGTTCGATATACCTAAAGAGGAATTAAGATTCTTAAAAGAAGATAATAAAGTTAATCTGTAAATAAAACTAATATAAGGAAAAAATTACTTTTTGTATTTTTTACCTATCATATCCTGAATAATCAAGTAACTACTATACCAGTCAATTATCGGCTTTAAATTATCGGCATCAACATAGTTAACACCTTTAAAAAAGGCATCCATAAGCTTTTTATCTTCATCAGACATATTTTTATTCTCTTTACTTTTTGTTTTTTTAGTCATATTCGCAATAGTATTAAAGAGCAGTTTATCAAAACCTTGAAGTTTTTCAGGAGCAGTACCGCCACGTAAATAGAAAAAAGGGATCTGCTTTAAATCATTGTTTTCAATAATTTCTAATTTATATTGTTCTGATGGAGAGTTCATTCCGACTCCGATTACTGCTTCAATATTATATCTGTTTTTTGCTTTTTTTATATCATAAAGCTTTGATGCCCTTATACCCGCCATATATAATATGGATTCTCCAGGTAATATTTTATCCTTCGCATCATCTAAGGATAAGCAAGGGAGACGGAATTTTGCAGAAAGCAGTTCAGCATACTTCTTTGTAAAATCTGTTTTAGTTTTGTAGACTATATATTTTAGCATATTTTACTCCATTTTTAGTTAATCTTTACTAATTGCCGCTTTTACAAATGCATTTTCCCAGTCTTCATCATATATTATCTTAGCGCCTTTTTCTATGGATTCTTTATAGATATCATTGTGAATATCTTTGTTAATTGTTTTCATATATGAATCAATTGGATTTATGCAAATAGCTTTTTTACCAAGATACACAAGTAATTCCGGTATATCTGTAAAAGTCAGTATGTTTGGTACTAAAATGCTTTCTGGCCATTCAAAACTTGGTTCAGTCGCTATTGACTCATAGGAGCATAAAGGTTTTACAGCGATAACTTTCTTAATATCATCCTTTGCAATAAAAGCAGCAAATAATGCGCTTATTGCACCGATTCCATACCCGGCGATTGTAATGTCAGAAGAATATTGTTTAGCATAATTTAATGCAATTAGTATATCCCTTACTCTGTAGCTCATTACCGGTCTGTTGTTATAAACAGAAATGTATGTCAGTATTCTTTCAATTCTGTTCCATGATGCAGCATCATAAGTGGAATGTTGCATTTCTAGTTCTCCAAGACCAGATATATCAAAAGACATTATGGAATGCTCATTTGCCAAAGGAACTCTTTCCAAAAACCCCGTAATTTTTGATAAAGGACCTTTTTTATTAAATTGCTCCCATGCACCTTGCTCTCCAAACCATAATAAAAGAGGTCTTCCTATCATATCTTCTCTAAAAGCATGTATCAAAGGAATCTCACATCCGGATGAATGATTTATAACAATATTTCTAAACTTATGACACCATCTGGAAGGTATTTCAGATATTGGCTGTTCATAAATGTTTTCTGGTTGAGTTGCCATTCTACCTATATCCAATATGTCTAGCAATTTTAGCTTTAAAAGCTCATAAGGCAAAATTTTTCTGCTATTTTTGAGATTGCATGCTATTTCTTTGTTAATGGTATGCATATTGACTTTTTGAGAAGGATAACAAGATAACTGCTCTCTTTTCAAATCTATAATTTTATCTTTACAATAAACTAAAGCTTTTGTTTCAGTATATTGTATCTTGTTCATTCTTTTAATTGCTTCAAGAGCCATAGTCGGACTGTATTTATGTCCTGTATTTTTTTCTATATATATCTCTATATTATCTTCTTTACCGTATAGTGAATAAATATGCTTGACTCTTTCATATATTTTTTGAGTGACACGATAATCAAAAACCTCATCTTTTTCACCTCCTACTATAAAAAGCTTATCGGGAGCAAAACAAGCAAGTATTGAAGTTGTGTCTATTCCATTAAAAGCGAAACCTTTTCCAAAAGTTTCTGGACATGCAGTATATAGATCGTTGAATCTGTCGTCCTGATTATTGTTTATGCAACATACAGGAGCTAAAAATGAAATTCTATCATCTAGAATAGCTGTGTACATTGATGTTGTCCCTCCGCCTGATACACCGCTTATAGATACTTTTTTTGAGGTATCACAGTAATCAAGGCTATAAACATAATCTACACAAGCCATCGCATCCGCGATAAAATAAGTTTGGCTCCACATTCCAACAATCCAACCAGAGTAACCGTTCACAAAATGATCATTTCTATAAGCGAGTTCACCTGAACATCCTGGTGGGCAGAAGGAAACTGCTATATAACCATTTGAAGCAAACATCTGAGCAGGAATATAATAATTCTCCGTAAATTTCGAACTATGACCGGTTGGGCATATAACAGCGGGAAAAGGACCTATCCCTTTAGGAATGTAAACAGAAGCATTTACCTGCCATCCCATAATAGAATTGAAAAGCACATTTTCAATACGGAAATTGTCGAATTCAAATGATGAAACTAAAGTAACATTTAATTTTCTTTTTTCAAAAAGAATTTTTGGAAAAGCATTTTTAACTATTTCTTTAATTCTTTTTTTTTCATTTTCCCAGTCTTGTTTTGTTTTTATTAAATAAAAATCCGTCTGTTTCTGGTTGAAAAGCTGTAAACTATAGCTGACTATCTCATTTTCCAGCTGTTTTGCAGCTTTGATGGAATCCTTAAGAATTCTGTATTGTGCCATATGTCTCTCCTATTTCAATTATTCGACTGATGAATACAAATCAGCAAGCCTTCTTGGTATATGTCCGCCTTTTTTACTTAATGAGTAATGTGTCCATTTTCCTTGTCGTAATTTGTCAATTAAACCTGCTTCAAACAGAATTTTCATATGATGTGAAAGAGTAGGTTGGGTAATATCGAGTTTTTCCAGAATAATGCAGGCGCATTTTTGTCCATCAGAAAGCAAGTCCAGAATTTTAAGTCTGTTTTCATCACTTAATGCTTTAAAGACAGCTATTTCCTGCTTGTATTTATCTTTCATGATTTTACTCCTATATCATTAATATCATAATTTTATGATTTGTATTGATACATGTCAATGTAAAATAGTTATAAAAAACCGGCCTTTAAGCCGTTCTAACAAAAATTACTATTTATTTATCGGAAGCTTCGCCACCACTTCACCAATATCGTTTATCATACCTGTCTCGGTGAATCCGTAGGAAGCATACAATCGTCGAGCAGTATCGTTCTTAGGGTCATATGACAGACATATTGCTTTAGCTTTACCTTCAGGAAACGTTTTAATAAGATCAATTACTCTGGCAAACGCTTCTTTTCCATACCCCTTTCCTTGATACTGTCGTCCTATCATAAAACTTACGACTTCATAACAGTTCTCATGATAAAATTTATTATCCTTAGCATATTTATGGACTAATATAACTATTCCTACAACAGTCTGATCGTTATATACCGCATATGCGATAGGGGGGAATTTGTCATTTGTCGCAGCTACATAAGCTTGTGCTAATGCATATACATTGCTATCTATAAAATTTTGCTGATTTTCTGTCACATCCAGTGACAAGCATTCATTAAAGTTTTCCCATGTTATCTTCTTTAATTCAACCATTAAAGGTCCCTATCCTCCAAAGCATTACGCTTAATGAATTGTACTTCTATATTTTAACTATATCAATATCAATTTTTAAGGCTTTTTTAAGCAAATTAAGCCAAAATATCGATTTGCTATAGATTATCAAAACATATTATTGATTTATGGTAATTATGTTTAAAACTGCGCATAAACCTTACATGTTATCCGCCGATGATTCCTGTCTGCTGCACTTAAACATAAGAACCTGCAGATAAAGACCATAAGTAATATTGTTTATACTATATGAACAATTAAAATACAAGATTGTTTTTCATATTTTTATTTTTATTTTTCATTTACAGTTTTTTTCCATTACATATTGAAAATATGTATAATGATAATGTGTGAGGTTGAAATGGGAACACTAGATGAACAAGTGATGCTTGCATCTACAGATGAATTGGAATTTGAAAAATTACTTACCGAGAATAAGGGCTTCATAATAAAATGCGCTTTTGAAGTATCAAATAAATATATTAGTGAACATGATGATGAATGGTCAATTTCCATTATCGCCTTTCACGAAGCTGTAAAAACATATGATATCAATAAAGGATACTTCATGTCGTATGCTTCCCTCATAATTAAGAGAAAACTAATTGACTATTATAGATCTGAGAATAAATATAAACAGGAAATATCAGTGGATCCGAGTATTTATGATATGGAACCAGTAGAAGATGATGAGAACGTGGTACTTAAAACACAGCTTTCTGAAAAGCTTGCTGTTAGCAGGGAAGATGCTTTGAAATATGAAATTGAAGCAGCAAATAATGTATTTACCGAATTCGGATTTTCATTTTACAGTTTAGCGGAAAGTTCTCCAAAATCTAAAAAAACAAAAAATGCATGCGCTTCAGCTGTAAACTATATTCTTGAAAACAGCGAAGTACTAACTGAGATAAATCAAAAAAAAATGTTACCTATAAAAAAAATCATAGAAAATACCAAGCTACCCCGAAAAATACTGGAACGGCATCGTATATATATAATAGCAGCGGTGCAGCTGTTGACTAGAGATTTTCCATGGCTGGCTGAGTATGTATCATATATCAGGAAGGGAGGTAAATGATATGAAAGCTGTTATAGTCGGAGTCAAAAGAAAAACTGCTGCAATGCTATGTGAAGATGGAAGCATCGTAAAAGTTGTAAATAAGAACTATTCGATCGGTAAGGAGGTTGATGCAGGAATGACAACGAAATTAATGACAATAAGAACAGCAATAACAGTTGCAGCTGCAAGCCTGTTATTTGCATTAGGCCTAGGTACTTCTTCATATTATGTACCTGCCAGATATGTAAGTGTGGATATTAATCCATCTATAGAATATTCTGTAAATATGTACAACAGAGTAGTTGATGCAAAAGGCGTCAATGAGGATGGAGAACACATATTACAGGAATTGAATATTAAAGAATTAAAAAACAAAAAGATTGAAGATGTAGTATCTATGACTGTTGCAGAAGCAGCTAAAGAAGGATATTTAAAAAATGAGGGTTCCGGAATAATGATAGCTACGGCAGCTAGAAACAATAATAACGCAGAAGAACTTGCTGCAAAGTTAAAAGAAGCTGTAACAGCAGTAGTCGAAGCAAGCAATTCTAATGCATTGGTTATGGGTGAAGCTGTAGGTCTTGAAAGAGTGGAAGAAGCAAAAGAACTGGGAATTACACCAGGTAAGTTAAATCTGATAGAAAAATTAATTGAAAGCTCTGAAAATCCTGAAAGTATAAATAAGGAAGACTGGCTGGATAAATCCGTTAAAGAGATAATGAAGCAAACCAAGGAAAATAAAGATATAGGCCAGGAAAATAGGCCATCTGAAACACCAGGCCAGGAAAATAGGCCATCTGAAACACCAGGCCAGGAGAACATGCCATCTGAGACACCAGACCAGGAAAATAGGCCATCTGAGACACCAGGTCAGGAGAACAGGCCATCTGAGACACCAGGTCAGGAAAACAGGCCATCTGAGACACCAGGCCAGGAGAACAGACCGTCTGAAACTCCGGGACAAAATAAGATACCGGACAGTAACAATGGTAATGGACGAGGATAAAACCAATATTCAATCTCAAAACCTCGTTTGTTATAGACAGAACAGATTTTCTCTGTTCTGTTTCTTTTTATAGAATTCACAAACTCTGTGTAAGTTAATCCTGAAGAGCGTGGACTTTTTAAGGCTTTCTGAAGATAAATGATGATGAGGCTGAATAAAATCCGTTAAAACTGGTCCAAGAGTAGAATACTCTGTAGTAAATAAGGTTTTCTGTACCGAAATCTACATTAAAGGATACTTTACCGTTGGAATACAGGCTTGTTTCAATCATTATTGGAAGTCTGACATCAACCATGCTTTCATATGTACAGTCATCTCTGTAAATTGTGACATTATCGGGATAAGGCTCACCAAAGTCAATGTTTATAAGTGTACCTTGCGGTACTACTTCACCCCACATTTCGTAACCATAGGGATTATCATACCTGAAATAATCATAATATTGCGTGCCGCTGTAAGTTTCTTCATATAGCTGGTCAGTTTCAGGAATAGAGTATGATTTCTTTTCCCAGACAAAAAAACCTGCTCCCAGTTCATGATCTTCCTTTAGTTGGTTGTCATAGTAGTATGTTCTCATATTTGTCTCGATCCACCAGAATTGTGTATCAGCTAAGGAATCATTATCACTGGAATTTTCCTGATTTGATGTGTCAGACGGACTTATAGAAAATGGGTCGCCATATTCGTCAAATCCGTTATTTGGTGGATTTTCATCATTACATCCAGTTGTAAATGACAACAAAATTATTAATACGCACAATAACAGCATGAATTTCTTCATTTTAATACCTCCGATACATTTCTTTTAAATTTATATAATATATTTTTTTTATATGAGGTTATATTACAGGAAGTATTATTATACATAACAAATAGATTAGAGCATTTTACCATGTCGAAATCCAATGATATCCCACATATCTTTGCACAATACGAATCCATATTGCTTCCTTTTCCTATAAATAGAATTCTACTACTTGTATAATACTTGTCAATAAGTAAAATTTATTACTTTACGGAGGGAATTATTAAAAAAGTATCTTTGCTACCCCAAAATTTATGAATGATGTTTCGTATATATATAGTAGTTGGAAAATTTAGGTTAAGCTGAAGATAACAGGAGATTGATTAAATGAGTAAGGAGAAAATGATAAGCATTAAAACAACAGGCATAATATTAGGAGTGATAATGCTGTTTGTGCTTGTATTCATGATAGTATCAATTTTCATTTAATAAGTACTAATGATGGAGCTTAATTCCCATATAAACTGCCCCGTTTATATGTCCAGAAGAACAGATTATATCTGTTCTTCTATCTTTATACGAGTTTTGTTATTACTATGAAATTTGATTCAGAAATTGATATTGACATAGTTATACATATAATGATATATTTACTTCGGTTTCTGAGTCGTGTTTAACAGGCTACATGAACTTCTTGACCGCTTCTCTTGGGGGAGCTAAGGCCAGACGGACAGCCGGGTCAACTGCCGATTGCAGCGCAAGCTGCTTATTGACTGAGTTAAGAGCTCAGATTTTGTAAGATGGCCTACAGGCCAAAAGTGTATAAGATACACACTTGTAAAACGGTCAATAAGAGTAGTAAAAGTAGTTCTTGCTATATAGACTCTGAAACAAAGCTGCTATGCACGCGCTCCCAAAAGGAAGAAGACTGTTTTAGGTGGATGTATCAGGAATGTAGGTATATCCAATTTTTTTTTGGAGGTTGATGTGGACGAAAAGATGAAACTATATGGATTCAATAACCTGACAAAGACTTTAAGCTTTAACATATATGATGTATGTTACGCAAAGTCGGAACGTGAGCAAAGAGACTATATTGCATATATTAATGAGCAATATAACTCTGAAAGGCTTACAAATATCCTAACAAAAGTCACTCAGATGATTGGAGCCACTATTTTGAATATAGCGAAACAGGATTATGAACCACAAGGCGCAAGTGCTACATTTTTAATAGCTGAAGAAGCTATGATACCACACAAGAATAATGAAATAGTAGGACACCTTGATAAAAGCCATGTTACTGTGCATACATATCCAGAGTATCACCCAGATACTTCAATCGCTACTTTCAGGGTAGATATCGATGTAGCGACATGCGGAGAGATCACACCTCTTTCTACATTGGACTTTCTTATAGGTAACTTTGATTCTGATATAATTACTATGGACTACAGGATTAGGGGATTTACCAGGGATATTACTGGGAGAAAACTTTTCATAGATCATGCTATTACATCAATACAAGACTATATAGACCCAAAGACATTAGAAAGGTATGATGCTGTTGATGTAAATGTCTACCAATCGAACATATTTCATACTAAAATGTTAATAAAAGAGGTGGATCTCCAGAATTACTTATTTAATACTGATGTATATGAGATTGCCCCAAAAACAAGACTGACGATAACTAACAGCCTTCGCCGCGAAATGATTGAGATTTTCAGCGGTATTAATGTTTATTAAGATGGAGGAAAAATGACGCTGACAGATCAAAACCGCGCCCCTTTGTATGAGGCGCTTGAAGAACTTAAATCAATGCATATTGTTCCTTTTGATGTACCAGGCCATAAAAGAGGTAAGGGTAATAAGGATCTTGCAGATTTTTTAGGTGCCAAATGCCTTGCAGTAGATATTAATTCTATGAAATATTTGGATAATATATGCCATCCTACAGGTGTAATAAAGGAAGCTGAAGATCTTGCTGCTCAAGCTTTTGGTGCTAAGTGTGCATATTTTATGGTAAATGGAACTACATCTGCTGTGCAATCAATGGTTCTTTATGTAGTAAAAAGAGGCGATAAGATAATACTGCCAAGGAATGTTCATAGAAGCGTTATAAATGCTTTTGTTTTATGTGGTGCAGTTCCTGTGTATATTAATCCTCAGATTAATAGTGATTTAGGTATATCTTTAGGAATGTCGTATAATGATGTAGTACGTGCAATAGAACAGAATCCTGATGCTAAAGCAGTTTTTGTTAACAATCCTACTTATTATGGGATATGTTCTAATCTGAAAAAAATAACTGAACTTGCTCATAAGCATAATATGCTTGTACTGGTTGATGAAGCACATGGCACTCATCTGTATTTTGGAGAGGATCTTCCCATTTCCGCTATGGCTGCAGGTGCAGATATGGCTTCAGTCAGTATGCACAAATCTGGCGGATCTTTAACACAAAGCTCTCTACTGCTTGGTGGAGAGAATATAAATACAGATTATTTAAGACAGGTCATTAATCTAACACAAACTACATCTGGTTCTTATCTTCTTATGTCAAGCTTAGATATATCACGAAGAAGGCTATATCTTCACGGAAAAGATATCTTCGGAAGAGTTGTAAAATTAGCACAGTATGCAAGAGATGAAATAAATGAAATTGGAGATTATTACGCATATTCAAGGGAATTAGTAAATGGTGATACGGTATTTGATTTTGATGTTACAAAGCTGTCTATTAACACATCAGGAGTAGGGCTTGCTGGTATTGAGGTTTTTGATCTTTTAAGAGATGAATATGATATACAGATTGAGTTTGGAGATTTAGAAAATATCCTGGCATACATATCTGTGGGAGATAGCGATAAAAATATAGAACAGCTTATTGGATCACTGTCAGAAATACGCAGAAGATACAAAAAGCCAAGAACATCGGCACTAAAACATGAGTATATAAATCCAGTTGTGGAAATGTCACCTCAGGATGCTTTCTATGCGAAAAAGGTCAGTATGGACATTAAAAAGACTGCAGGCGAGATATGCGGTGAATTTGTTATGGCATATCCTCCAGGAATACCTATATTAGCTCCAGGAGAGCGGATAACCGAGCAGATTATAGAATATATAATATATGCTAAAGAAAAGGGATCTCTTATAACAGGCCCGGAAGATATGCATATACAAAGGCTAAATATTTTACAAGGAGGCCGTTAAGATGGAATTTTGGTACAGTGAAAAGCATACTGAGAATGTATATCTTTCTATTAAGGTAGATAAACAGCTATATAGCTCAAACAGCAGTTTTCAAAGGATAGATGTATTTGAGTCACTGGAATTCGGAAGATTTCTGGCTCTAGACGGATTTATGATGCTGACAGAAAAAGATGAATTCATATATCATGAAATGATTACCCATGTACCCATGGCTGTAAATCCGGAAATTAAAACAATCCTTGTAATTGGAGCAGGGGATGGGGGAGTATTAAGAGAGCTTATTAAATATCCTTCTATTGAAAGAATAGATGTTTCTGAAATTGATGAAGAAGTAGTGAATGTATGTAAGCAATATCTACCTAAAACAGCATGTGGTTTTAATGATGATAGAGTGAATATTTACTATCAGGATGGAATGAGATATATAAGAAGGCATACTGGTGTTTATGACCTTATTATCGTTGATTCCACTGACCCATTCGGCCCTGGAGAAGGCTTATTCACAAAGGAATTTTACGGAAATTGTTATAATGCTTTAAAAGAAGATGGAATAATGGTTAACCAGCATGAAAGCCCATTTTATGATGAAGATGCAGCTGCTATGAAAAGAGCTCATAAGAGAATTCACGATTCTTTTCCTATAAGTAAATTATATCAGGCTTTCATTCCGACCTATCCATCCGGACATTGGCTTTTCGGTTTCGCATCTAAAAAATTTCATCCTGTCCGTGATGTGAACGAAACAAAATGGGAGTCTTTCAATATAAAAACGCGATACTACAACTCAAACCTTCACAAGGGAGCTTTCTATCTGCCAAATTATGTAGAGGAGATGCTTAAAAATGTCGAATAACATGAATTGTTTTATAGGATGTGAAAGCAGTTACAAAGATGCAAAAATTGTATTATATGGTGTCCCATTTGATAATACGACTTCATTCAGGCCTGGAGCACGGTTCGGAAGCCAAGCTATAAGGAATGAATCTTATGGGTTGGAAGAGTATTCAATATATCAGGATACAAGGCTTAGTGATTATGCGATTCATGATGCATTTGATTTAGAATGCCCATTTGGAGATACAAAAGGATCTTTAGCAATAATTGAGAAATTTTCCAGTAAAGTTGTTAAGGACAACAAGATACCAGTGGCTCTAGGAGGAGAGCATTTAATATCATATGCCTGCATCAAACCTTTAATACATAAATATCCTGATCTTACTGTAATACATTTTGATGCTCATACCGATCTTAGAGAGGAATATCTTAAACAAAAACTTTCTCATGCGACAGTTATGAGAAGAATTTCAGAGATAGTTAAAGATAAGCACATATACCAGTTCGGTATAAGGAGTGGAGAAAAGGATGAATTTATATTTGCTGATACCCATACAAATATGTATAAATATGATTTAAATGCTTTAACCAAAGCCATAGCTATTTTAAGAGGAACACCTATTTATTTAAGTCTGGATCTCGATGTACTCGATCCATCAGTATTCTGTGGGACAGGAACTCCAGAACCAGGAGGAATAAGCTTTAAAGAGCTTCACAATGCTATTTTAGCATTAAAAGGATTAAACATAGTTGGAGCCGATATAGTAGAGCTATCGCCTCATTATGACACGTCAGGAGCTTCTACAGCTGTTGCTTGTAAAATAACCAGAGAAATCTTATTAACCATAGGAGGTAACATCAATGAGTAGAGTAATGGTAATCGGATGCGGGGGAGTAGCTAATGTAGCAATAAGGAAATGCTGTCAGAATTATGAGGTTTTTCCTGAATTGATGATAGCTAGCAGGACAAAATCAAAGTGCGATGATTTGCAAAAGAAACTAGCAAACCAGAAAACAAAAATACATACAGCTGCTGTTGATGCTGATAATGTAAAACAACTTATTTCATTGATTAATTCATATAAACCCGATACAGTACTGAATCTTGCATTGCCATATCAGGATCTTACTATTATGGATGCATGTCTTGCCACAAAGACCAACTACGTGGATACAGCAAATTATGAACCGGTTGATACAGCTAAATTTGAATATAAATGGCAGTGGGAATACCATGAAAGGTTTAAAAACGCTAATATAACAGCATTGTTAGGAAGTGGATTTGACCCAGGAGTAACTTCAGTTTTCTCGACTTACGCTCAGAAGCATTTTTTTGACGAAATCCACTATATTGATATACTGGATGCAAATGCAGGTGATCATGGTTATCCTTTTGCGACAAATTTTAATCCTGAGATTAATATAAGGGAGGTTACTGCCAAAGGCTCGTATTGGGAAAATGGTAAATGGATTGAAACAGAACCTATGGAGATAAAAAGAATTTATGATTTCCCACAGATAGGGCCTAAAGATATGTATCTTCTGCATCATGAAGAGATAGAGAGTCTTGCAACCCATATTAAAAATTTAAAAAGAATTAGGTTTTTCATGACTTTCGGTCAGAGTTATCTGACGCACTTGAAATGTCTGGAAAATGTAGGCATGACGTCAATAAAACCTATTGAATATAATGGTATGCAGATTGTTCCATTGCAATTTTTGAAAGCTTTGCTTCCTGATCCAGCTTCACTAGGTCCAAGAACTAAAGGGAAAACTAATATAGGGTGTATATTCCAAGGCATTAAGGATGGAAAACAAAAGAATCTGTATATTTACAATGTATGTGATCATGAACAGTCTTACAAAGAGGTTGAAAGCCAAGCAATATCCTACACTACTGGAGTTCCTGCAATGATAGGAACAATGATGGTCGTGAATGGTACATGGAGAAAACCTGGAGTATTCAATATGGAACAGTTTGATCCGGATCCTTTCATGGATGCTCTTAATAAATGGGGTTTGCCATGGGAAGTAGATCATAATCCTGTTTTGGTAGACTAAATGGTACTCGATTTAAAAAAAATAAATACGCCTTGTTATATTGTTAATGAAAGAAAGCTTATTCAGAATCTTGAAATTCTAAAGAAAGTAGAAAAAGAAGCAGGATGCAGCATCCTGCTCGCACAGAAAGCTTTTTCCATGTTTTCTGTATATCCGCTGATAAGCAGATATATATCAGGAACTGCAGCTTCTGGTTTATATGAAGCAAAACTAGGTTATGAGTATATGAAAAAAGAGAATCATATATATTCGCCAGCTTACAAAGAAGAAGAATTTGATGAGATTCTGAAAATTTGTGATCACATAATATTCAACTCCTTTTCTCAATGGGATAAATTTAAAAATAAAGCATTAAAATGCTCAAGACAGTTCGGCATGAGAATTAACCCTGAATATTCTACGCAGGACCATGCGATATATGATCCATGCTCTCCATATTCACGACTTGGAGTAACAAAAAAAAATTTCAGGGAGGACATGCTAGAAGGAATTTCGGGACTTCATTTTCACACACTTTGCGAACAAAATTCTGATGCTCTAATTGATACTATTAAAGCAGTTGAAGAAAAGTTTGGAAAATATCTGAAACACATGAAGTGGGTAAATTTCGGTGGGGGTCATCATATAACAAAGCAAGGCTATAATATTGATGCTTTAATATCCTGCATAAAGGATTTTAAACAAAGATATGATTTAAAAGTGTATTTGGAACCTGGAGAAGCAATAGCTTTGGATGCAGGTTATCTTGCAGCAAAGGTTATGGATATAATACAAAACGATATGGATATAGCGATACTTGATACTTCAGCTGCATGTCATATGCCAGATGTTCTTGAAATGCCATACAGGCCAATAGTAATTAAGTCAGGTAAACCATATGAAAAAAAGTATACATACAGATTTGCCGGGCCTACCTGTCTAGCAGGTGATGTGATAGGGGATTATTCCTTTGATAGTGAATTAAAGATAAATGATACTGTGCTTTTTAATGATATGGCAATATATACTATGGTTAAGAACAATACATTCAATGGTATAGCTCTACCTTCGATTTATCTTCTTAAAACAGATTCTTCGTTTGAACTGATTAAGAAATTTAGTTATGATGATTTTAAAAACAGGTTGTCATAAAACATACTCATGTAAATACAAGTTAATTTACTTAATAAATAAATAGAATGACTGCATACACCTATGCATAGATGTTTATGGATATGATATTTTAAGATTAGACAGGAGTATAATAGGTTCCTGTTTGGTTTGAATTTTATTTGCATTTATCAGTATTTTACAATATAGTATAAGTATACACTAGAATACCAGGCTTTTGGAGAAAAATATGAATAAATACAGAACTTCACAGATTGCAAAAATAATGAATATACATACCAATACAGTACGACTATATGAAGAGATAGGATTAGTCGAACCAGCTGAAAGACTCATTAATGGCTATCGTATGTTTAATGATAACCATGTTTTACAGTACAATCTTGCAAGACTTGCTTTAAGTATGGATAAAAGACAAAAAAGCATTAGAAAGAATGCAATTTTGATATCAAAACATATCGCAAAGAAGGAAAATGATGATGCTTTATTGCTATCAGCTAAGCTTATTAATAATATAAAGACAGAAAAAGAAAATATAATGAAGATACAAAATAAGTACTCTCATGTAATTACAGGCAAGGAGCAACAAGAAAAAAGGATATATCTTACGCGGAAGAAAGCTGCAGAATATGTTAATGCTTCATCAGATGCTATTAGAAACTGGGAGAGTAAAGGATTATTACAAATTAGAAGAAGACTTAACGGATATAGAATATATATAGAAGATGATATTGAAAAAATGAGAATTATCAAAGTATTTAAAGGATTAGGATTTTCACTAAATAAAATAAAAGAACGAATTGATAAATTGGACGAGGAGCTTCAAAATGAAGAAATTTATTTATATGAACAAAGCAAACAGTATAAAAAGCTGATGAAAGATTGTGATGAATATTTAGTGGAATTAAATAAAGCTGAAGAAACATCATTTAAAATGTATCAAATTGTACAAAAAATTATTAGCGGATAAGAACCATATAAAATGGTATAATGAAAAAGTAGAGGGGGAGAATATGGTTTTCAAAATTATTGAAAAGACTGATAAATATCTTAAGTACAAAGACTATTTCATACTGGGACCATCAGTAGCATATTGTTTGAATTCTGATGATATGTTAATGAATTTCGATTTATTTAATGCATCAGACAGCAACACAGGCAGTTTGTTGTTAAGATCATCAGATGGTGGGGAAACATGGGTTGAACAAGGTTTGATTGAGAAGTCATATGTATATGATTTTAAAAACAGTTGGGTAAAAAGCGGTTATGGAGCGATTTATGCTGATACACAAGCTAAAGTTATGTTATATGTTGCTAATGATACATACTGGGAAGAAAACAAGCTAGCTTCTTTATGGAGGATGAGAACTCTATATTACAGGCTTTCATTTGATGATGGTCATACTTGGACGGACAAGAAATATATTATTCAAAAAGGTTCCTCATATACTTCAAAGCATTTCATAAAAGATGTGGAATTCGGAGTAAATATGGCTGCATCAGTATCACCGCTTATCATACGTGCTGATGATTTTAGTCTTCTTGTTTCAGTACAGGTGCAGATGCTTAATGAAGACAGAACTGTTTTAAATCCAACAGGAATGGGATATATGAAAGCAGGCGCTATGAAAGCGGTATGGAACCAAGAAAAATCAGAATACGAGTGGGATATAAAGGAATATGTTACTATAGGTCTGGACAAATCTGTAAGAGGGTTGTATGAACCTGCGTTTGGCTTACTTGGTAATAGTAATGTTATGATGGTAATGAGAAACAGCAATCATCGTCAATCTGATAAAATCATAGGAACAAAGTATGTTAGCTTTTCGAAGGATAATGGATATACATGGACATCTCCTGAAATGCTGTTGTATGATGATGGAAGTGTCATGTACTCGTCTTCCTGTATACCGAAAATATTAAATCACAGCAATGGTAATTTATATTATATAGGTGTAATCAATGATGAAAACCCAAAAGGCAATCTGCCAAGGTATCCATTATGTATTGCAAAAATAGATAAAAAAACAAAAAGAGTAATTAAAAATACTGTAACTGTTTTAGATACAAAAAGATCAAATCATGATTCTGCTATTAATACAGCAAATGTAGTAGATTACTCAAATCATGGTGTTTATGAGGATAAAAAAACAGGTAATATTGTGATATTAGCTCCATATAGGGAGGATTTAACACAATATTCCTGTTATCTTAACAGATATGTAGTTAAAGCAGATTAATGCTATAATTCGCAGTTATTCTTTCATTCAACAATCCTGTAGTAAGTACGTGCTGTTAGTGAATACACAACAGTATAAAATATTGCAAAAATAATTAATGTGGCTAATGTGCATATCACGAATAAAGAAACATTTGTAAGATTTAGGACTTCAAGCATTTTTGTAATCATTTTGAATGCGAAAGCGATATGAATAATAGATGTAATTAATGGGAGGAAAAAAACTGTTAACACTTGAGAACGTATAGACTTTCTTACTTCTGCTTTACTCATGCCGACCTGCTGCATTATATAAAACCGGTGTTTGTCTTCGTATCCTTCAGAAATCTGCTTGTAGTATATAATTAGGACAGTTGCCATTATAAACAATGCTCCAAGGAAAATTCCTAAGAAGAATAATCCCCCATAAAGAGCATAAAAATCAAATTTCTCTTCAGCTTTTGAATATATTTGAAATGTAAGGTTCTTATACTTTTCTGAGCCTCTAAGCGTTTCACGTATTATTGATACTAATTCAGTCTGCTTTTCCTCGTTTCCCATGACATTGAAACCGATAACATGAGAAAAATTTAAATAATCGCCAAAATAGTCACCAAACTGCTTATGCACACTGCTTATTATATCCTCATTGCTCACGAATATATAAATCAGTTTCATATATGAACCACTGCTCTGAATGGTAAATCCAGGATTTTCAACTATACTCTTTACATTGAAGCTCATATCTTTAATTAAGAATTCATCTTTTATATCAATATTATCAGGACTATATATTAGTACTTCTTCATTGTTAAGAAAAACATCAGAGCCTGTTTGCATGTTGTATGATTCAATTGGGAAAAAGTAAATAAGATACATCTTGTCGATATTTATTGAGATGTTTTCGCTTGAAGTAAAAGTTTTTTTCTCCTTATCGTATTCCAGTGTGTATGTTTTATACCGGAATTCATTGTATGTATCTATTTTATATCCACCGTCTCGAATTGCTTTTTTAACTGTATTGCTTACTGATTCTGAATCTTCCTTATTTGAAAAGATGGTTTTTATTTCTATTTCTGTAGGGAACCTGTTATTAAGCACATTATCTTGACCAATATATAGGCAAACTGTTGATGATAACATTACAAGAACCATTGTTGACAGAATACAAATATTTGCAAGGCCGACAGCATTCTGTTTCATCCTGTAAATCATACCTGAAACAGATGTGAAATGATTAGTCTTGTAGTAGTATTTCTTATTCTTTCTAAGTATTTTGAGTAAAGCGATACTTCCTGAAGTGAAAAGACAATAAGTACCGATTATTACTAAAATTACAGCGATGAAGAAATAATTCAATGCTGACAGTGCATTGTCAACTGTAATTGCCATAAAGTAACCTGTGCCCATGGTCATAATACCAACAACTGCTATGAACCATTTCGTTTTTGGTTCTTTTTCTCCGATATTTCCTCCCTTAAGAAGCTCGATAGGTTTAGATAAGTGTATCTGGCGTATATTATTTAAAAGAATCAATATTGAAATGACTGTAAAGAATATAAAGGTTATATACAAACCCTGAAAAGATATGTTAAATACGAAGCCTGTTCCTGCTTTAAGAATTTTAAGTAGCAGAAGCAGCATTAATTTGGAAAATAGTATTCCAAAGAAAAGACCCAATATCATATTTATCAGGTATGAGTATATATTCTCTATAGTCATCATTTTGGCAATATGTTTTTTCTCCATACCAAGAATGTTGTACAAGCCAATCTCTTTCTTTCTTCTTTTAAGCAGAAAGCTGTTTGTATAGAACAGGAAGATTACAGCAAAGATACCTATTACATATATGCCCAAAGATAATACAACCCTCAAAGAATCATTGCCTTTCATTGTGTCAAGCCCAGGATTAAAGGCCAAAAAGATCATTATATAAAACATCATAATAGTGATAACCGAAGTGATTATATAGGGGACATACATTTTCGCATTCTTTTTAATGTTTATAGCGGCAAGCTTGAAATACATAAGGCTATGCATTGAAACCACCACCTGTAGCTAAAATTGTAAGCGTATCAGATATTTTCTGATATAATACCTCATTTGTAGTTTCGCCTCTGTATATCTGATGAAAAACTGTACCATCTCGAAGGAAGAGGACTCTTGAGGCATGGCTTGCTGCCTTTATAGAATGGGTAACCATTAATACAGTCTGGCCATCTTGGTTAATTTTACGAAATAGTTTCAAAAGAGAATCTGTAGCCTTGGAATCCAAAGCTCCAGTCGGTTCATCAGCAAGCAAGAGCTTGGGATTAGTGATTATGGCACGTGCTATAGCAACACGCTGCTTTTGTCCTCCTGATATTTCGTATGGATACTTTTCAATTATATCCTCGATTCCCAATTTTGATAACACAGGACTTAATGCCGTAGACATCTTATCATATGTATGACCTGACAAGACCAGCGGTAATAGGATATTATCTTTGACCGAGAAGTTATCCAATAAATTAAAATCTTGAAACACAAATCCCAAATTATCACGTCTGAATGATGAAATTTCTTTTTCAGATATACCTATAAGAGCTTTTCCATCAAGAAATACCTCGCCTGATGTAGGTTTATCCAGTGCAGCAAGAATATTAAGCAGTGTTGTCTTACCAGAACCGGATTCTCCCATAATCGCTATAAATTCACCTTCTTCAACTGAAAATGTCACATTAGTTAAAGCTTGAACCTGGTGTCCACCAAATCGTGTGGTATATATTTTTTTTAGATTCTTTACATCCAGAATCATTGCACCCTCCTTAAAATATAAATTACATTAATTATTACAGTAAAAATGATTAGCATCCATAGCATATGCTTACAAACAAACATGTTAACCTTACATTTTTGTAAGTTATTCGGATATCTGGTCATTATATGACAAATCTATATATACTTTTGTGCCTTTATCAGGTACAGACTGTATATTCATCTTGTGTGATAATTTGTTTAATACCTTCTTGCTGAGGTAAAGACCTATACCAGTTGACTTTTTGTCAATTCTGCCGTTGTATCCAGTATAACCTTTTTCGCATATTCTGGGTAAATCTTCAGGTTCAATACCTATACCAGTATCTTCAATTACTAAAATAAGATCATCTTTTTTTTTCATATAGATGGAAATCTGGCCTTGCAAAGAATATTTCAAGGAGTTTGACAGAATCTGTTCAATTACAAATAAAAGCCATTTTTCATCTGTCAGCACAATAGCTTCGGTTGGAGTATAATTCAATGAGATTTTTTTTAGAATAAATGATTTGGAATACTTTCTTATTGCTTGACGTATGATTGCATCTAGCGGATATTTACGGATTACGAAATCAGCAGCATCTGACTCAGCTCTTATATACTGCAAAGCCATTTCAGCATACTGTTCAATCTTGAAAAGCTGTTGTTCTA
>Ga0209606_1001028_pt1 | contig 37819 bp, 32 predicted proteins | sample AD_UKC057_MetaG_FD_184412 | JGI IMG/M metagenome (GOLD analysis project Ga0209606, IMG submission 184412) | Active sludge microbial communities of municipal wastewater-treating anaerobic digesters from USA - AD_UKC057_MetaG (SPAdes) (version 2) | ecosystem: Engineered > Bioreactor > Anaerobic >...
GGTCTGTAGTACCTTATTCATGATATCTCTCCTTTCTCTGGTGAGTTTGAGGAGAGGTATCGTGATAAGGCCTTGGTATTCTTAAGATGTTCTCAGGGTTTTCCGCCGCGTCAGCGGCTTACTTGAATGTGCCATAATCGTTGGGTCTATTTGAATACCACGCACCAGAGATACTAACTCAAAATTATCACCTTTCCCCTACTGAAGATTCTTTTGCGTAATCAATATAATCAGATTGATTATAATGAGCCTAGAGCTTCGAATAATATATTATGATAGCTTAATGGTATGCAATCTGATCGGAAATATTATAATGTAATTGTATCGTGCAAAAGAATTGTGATATGTTTATATAAATCAGTAGAGTACCAGTTGTGCCCTCGAAATAGCAATCGAAATTATGACGATATACACAGATTACTCTTTATTTAATGTTTGAATAGGTGATGAAAACTCAACAGGAGGATTCCTTGATGAAGAAATTACTGATTTTATCAATTGTGGCACTGAGCATCGTTATGAGTTCTTCAGCCCGTTCCGAACTTGTCGACTATGGCCTGGACGGGGAGATGTTCCATGACACCATAACCGGCCTGTACTGGTACGACCCTGGGGAGTTCCTCGGCTGGTCCAGGGAGGAGATAGACCTGTTCCTGGCCGACAATCCGGAGTGGAAGCTAGCATCGCAACTTGAAATAGTCAGCTTGTATCTGAATTATACGTATATTTCCGGGAGCCAGCCCGGATCATCCATGGTTGCTTATCTGGGGGAGCCCACATACATAACTTCCACACACATCTACTGGCGTGGTTATTATCTGAACACTCCCTATAGTTACCCTTCCAGCAATGCCTATTTAAATGAAAACCTCTGGTGTGAAGGTGGATTCAGTGGGGTAAGCACAAGTGCGAGACTCCCAATAGATGGACAGCTCATTGGGGCCTGGATCAATACAGATATTGACCCTCTATCAGAACCCGACCCTGAGGAGATCCTCATTAATACTGTAGGTATAGTCAATACGCTTTCCGTTACAGGGGTCCTCGTGAATCCGAATATGGATGAGCCGCTTTCACATAAGATCAGTGCTGTTTTAAGCATGATTGAACAAGGTTTGTATGTGGATGCTCTTGATAAGCTTGAGCAGGATATACTTCAGAAGACTGATGGTTGTGCAACTATAGGAGCGCCTGATAGTAATGACTGGATAATGGATTGTGTTGCCCAGAAAAAAGTCTATGACAATATAAGGGAGGTAATTGGTATTCTGATCACCTTATAGTTCAGAGGAAATCATAGATCATAGCTTTCGTGCTATTCATCACGTTGTAAGCCAGAGTTATGTCCACCGTTGATTATAACTCATACTTATCGTTTTACCCTGACTGATGATTACTTCAATAAACCTTCAGTTTTTGAGTATAACGTTAGGATCACCGGCGGCTGAAAGCCGTCCGGTGGATTCTTTTGTTAATCAAAATTATTCACAATATATACGTATCTTCTTGGAGAGTTCTTGGCTAAGTTGTTTTGCCTTTTCAAAATCATTTGGATCTTGTTCCTGCGCCATATGAAGAGACAAAGTGAAATATTCATCGCGCTCTTCTTTTGTAGTCGATCTATTCATGGCAAGTGCTGCCCAGGCATAGGCATTGATGTAATCTGTTTCCAAACAATCGCCAGCATGATACATCCTAGACAGTTTAGCCATAGTCCTTGTATATCCAAGATCCGCTGCTTTCTGATACCACCTAACAGCTTCATGACAGTTTTTTTCGACTCCTTGACCTGAATAGTAAATTCTACCAAGATTCTCCATTGCATATGCATCACCAAGAGAAGCGGCTTTATTATACCAACTCACTACTGTCCCAACGTTTAACAGGTGAACGGATGTAAATCAAGATGTGAAGAAGGTTTCCGGGGAGGAATGGTTGTAATCGATTTGAAAATATTTTCCGGAGAAGGCCATACTTCTGCATCCCTGCAGAAGGAGATGGCTGATGAACTCTGGTCGTACCATGTTCTCCCAGTTGATGGACTTCGTACCTGTTCACGATTTTCGACAGTGCGTAAAGCGATACAACGGCAACTACAAGATCAAGAGCTTCTCCTGCTGGGACCAGTTCCTCTGCATGGCCTTTGCCCAGCTGACGTATCGAGAGAGTCTGAGAGATATCCAAGCTTGCCTAAGAGCGGCACATACCAAGCTGTATCACCTGGGCATCCGGGGCAAGGTCTCACGGAATACCCTGGCGAACGCCAACCAGGTACGGGACTGGCGGATCTATGCCGATTTCGCCCAGATCTTGATTGCCAAGGCAAGAAGACTCTACACCGGCGAGTCCTTCGCATGGAACTGGACCAGACGGTGTATGCACTGGACGCCACGATCATCGATCTCTGCCTGTCGCTCTTTCCCTGGGCTCAGTTCAGGAAGAACAAGGGAGCGATCAAGCTCCATACTCTTCTGGATCTGAAGGGAAGCATTCCCACGGTAGTGATTGTCACCCACGGCAAGGTCCACGAGGTGAATATCCTCGATCAGCTCATGATAGAGGCAGGGGCCATCTACATCATGGATCGGGGCTATATCGACTTCACCAGGCTTCATACGATTCATCAGGCAGGTGCCTTCTTTATCATCAGGGCGAAGGACAACTTCCGGTTCAGGCGCCTTTATTCCCTGCCTGTGGACAAGGCCACTGGACTGCAATGCGAGCAGATCATCACTACAAAGAACTTTTATGCCCGGAAGGGATACCCAGAAAAGCTTCGCCGGATCCGGTTCTTCGACAAGGACAACAACAGGCGTCTGGTCTTCCTGACCAACAACTTATCCCTGCCGGCACTGACCATTGCCGAACTGTATCGCTGCCGATGGCAGATAAAGCTGTTCTTCAAGTGGATCAAGCAGCATCTCAGAATCAAGGCATTCTATGGTACCACCGAGAATGCGATGAAGACCCAGATTTGGATCGCCATCTCGGTGTATGTGCTTGTGGCGATCGTGAAGAGAACTCTGAAAATCGACAGCAGCCTCTACACAATTCTACAGATTTTGAGTGTTACTTTGTTCGAGAAGACGCCCATTCTACAAGCATTTGCGGATTCAAACTGTCTGGATTCAAAGTTAATGCACGCCAACCAGTTGACTTTATTCGACTAACGTTGGGACAGTAGTGATATATTATAATAATTGACATATCGTTCAATTAACGATAGTCTCATATAATTCTGCACTGCATTGGTATTCATATCGAAGGGAGTAGCCAATGAAGCAGGTTTTACCCCGCCGTGAACGGCAAAAACTATATCACCGCAAACAAATCCTCGACATCGCCCTTGAGCTCTTTTCGAAACATGGCTATCACAACGTTTCCATGCACAGGATAGCAGAGGAGGCGGAGTTCTCCATCGGTACCCTGTATAACTTTTTCAGAGACAAGGAAGACCTGTATCGCACTCTCGTATTAAACCTCGCTGTAGAGTTCGAGGAGATTCTCAGCAAGGTTCTGGAAGGTCCGGGCGATGAAGCTGCCAGGATCAAGGCCTACATTGAGGCCAAGGGACACCTGTTCATGAACAATATTCCGATGTTGAAGATATACTTTTCTGAGACTAGGGGAGGCAGCTTCGACATAAAGGCAGGCCTCGATATCGAGGTGCGTGCCATGTACGAGAAATTTCTTCGCAGGGTGGCCGTAGTCTTCAAGGATGGGGTGGACAAGGGTATTTTCAAGCCTCTGCTCGACCCTTATTACATGGCAGTCATTCTTGAGAGCATCACGAACGCATTTCTCTTCCTCTGGCTCGAGGATCCCCCCCGGCACCCATATGAGGAGAATGTCCGGAACGTCACCGATCTCTTCTTTAAAAACATAGCTAATAACGAGGGTTAGATTATGTCACGATTCACTCACCTGGTGATCGTTTCCCTTGCCGCATTCTCGTTGTGCATACCTGCGGCATGGGCAGTCGAAGCTCCCATGGCTGCAGAGAAGTCCTCAGAAGAGGTATTGACTCTTGATTCGGCTATGGAAATCGCACTTTCCAACAATGCAGCCGTCAAAGAGGCCCAACAGCATTATCTCGCCGCCCTTGAATCGGAGAAGAGTGCCCGGTCTGATTTCCTTCCGAAACTGTCCGCAGCGTATGCATATACGAGTCTCAAGGATCAGCCCTATATGATCTTTAACGGGATTCAGATACCGGCGAACAGCGAAGAGATCTACCAATGGAACATCACCGCGGTCCAACCTCTGTTCACGGGGTTTGCCTTGTTCTCGAAATACGAGATGGCACGCTACGGAGTGGATCTCCAGCAAACCTCGCGGTTTCTTGCAAAACTGGACGTCGCGCAGAGGGTACGTGAAACCTATTGCCACGTACTTCTGTCCCGCAAGGCACTGGACGTGTCTGACGAAGCGGTTGGAAACCTGGAATCCCATGTTCGAGACGCAGAACGGTTCTACCGAGAAGGGATGATCCCCTACAATGACCTCCTGAAATCGAAGGTGGCCCTAGCCGGTGCCGTTCAGAACAGGACCAGGGCCAGGGCCAATGCCGACCTAATTCTGTCCGCACTCAATGCGGTGTTGAGGTTCGATATCAATCGGAGCACTCAGGTGCAGGATATCAGCGACATCACCGAGGTGATCCATGATCCTGACAGACTCACCGAGGAAGCTCTGCGCCGCAGGCCGGAGCTGAGCGCCTTGAGGATTGCCCTGGAGAATGCAGATGCGGCGATACGCCTCGCCAGGAGCGGATACTACCCGGTGGTGTCTCTTGTCGGCAGATATGAGCGTACCGGTGACAATCCCCGGGCCGACACCAACGACTACACCAACGACCACAATGCAATGGTCGCTCTTCAGGCACAATGGCAGTTCTTCGAATGGGGCAAGACCCGGGCGGAGGAGAACAGATACGCCCATGAGAGGGATGCTCTCATGGAGAGACTGAGTGAAGCCGAGGACAGAGTCCGCATTGATGTGAAGAATTCCCTTCTGGACATGGATGTGTCCAGAAAGAACATCACGACAGCCAGAGAGGCCCTTGACCAGGCCAGGGAAAACTACCGCCTGGTGGACCTTCAGTACCGGCAGCAGATGACCACGTCTACCGAGGTGCTCGATGCACGGGTATATCTCTCCCAGGCCCAAATGAATTACTACGGAGCGCTCTACGGTTACATGATCTCGCAGGCACATCTCGACCGAGCTGTCGGAATCATTCCCGGGCACACATCTTCCCGGTAGGAAAGGAGCCACTCAACCATGGAACAAAGGCCTGTGAGCAGGAAAAAGGTCCTTCTGGCAACAGTCATCGCTGTCATCATTGCCGGTCTTGCAGCGTACAGTGTATTCACATACATGGAAACCAGGAGCATTACTTATTCGACCACGGAGAAGATACCTGTCAGGACCTTCGTGGTGACCACACGGACCTTGGACCATACGATTGGGCTTACAGCAGATATCAGGCCCATAGCTGAGGTGGATGTCTTCCCCAAGGTTCCTGGAAAGATCATTGAACAGATTCTCGTGGACAGGGGCGACACAGTCCGGAAAGGGGCGCTCGTTGCAGTTCTCGAAGAACGAGCAGTCAATGCTCAGGTCAAGGAGGCCCGAGCTGCCTATGAACTTACCCTGACGAACAGGGTGGTCATGGACAAGGACTATGCTCGCCTAGCAAACCTCTATGAAGAGAAGGCCGTGGCCAGACAGCGGCTCGATCACATTATGGCGCAGAAGGATTCCGCTTATGCCCAGGTTGACAGGGCCCGGGCTGCGCTCGACCAGCTGGAGATCCTCCGGGCAGACCACAGGATGTATGCCCCTATAACGGGGCTGGTCTCGGCCCGATATCTCGATCCAGGCGCCTTGTCCGCTCCCGGGGTTCCGGTCGTGCGTATCACCGATGAAAGCAGGCTCAAGATCGTTGCAGGCGTTACAGAAAAGGACTTCCATCTCATAGAGAAGGGCATGAAGTGCGAAATAACCACGGATGCAATACCTCAAAGAGTTTTCATCGGTTTCATCACCGTGATGAATCCGACACTGAATCCCTCGACGAGGACAGGTGAATTTGAGGTCCATCTGGATAACAAGGACATGTTGTTGCGTTCGGGCATGTTTGCGCACCTTACCCTGCATCTGGGAACCGTCAATGGTCTTGCAGTATCCCGGGAGGCATTGCAGAAGATTCCCGGGACCGGTGATTATTTTGTGTATGTGGTAAAGAACGGCAAAGCCGAACTCAGGAATGTTGAAACAGGCTTGGCCACGGGAAACACTGTACAGGTCACCACAGGCCTTGAAGAGAACGAGGAGGTGGTGGTTCTGGGCCAGAACAGGCTCAAGGATGGCACCGAAGTCGTAGTAGAATCCCGGCAGAAGGGGGTGGAGGGTCTGCAATGAAGCTTCCCGAATTCTCTGTCAAGCAGCCTGTCGCAACGCTCATGATCTTCTGCGCGGTAATCCTCATCGGGGCTATCAGCCTTGCGAAAATGAGCACAGACATGTTTCCCGAGGTCGAACCTCCCGTCATCACGGTCATCACCACGTGGCCAGGGGCGAACGCGTCGGACGTGGAGAGCGAGGTGACAGACGTCATCGAGAACCAGATCAACGGTGTTGCCAACCTGGATACCCTCACATCAAAATCCCTTGACAACATCTCGCTCATCTCCTGCAAGTTCGACTGGGACACCGATCTCGACGTGGCGAGCAACGACATCCGTGACAGACTTGAGTTTGCAAAGCGTGATCTGCCCAAGGACATCGATCCCTCAATGCTTTTCAAGTTCAGCAGTGCGACCGCACCCATCCTGATGACGACCGTGTCCGGCGGAAAAAGCTGGTCCAGACTCTACCACATCGTGGACAAACAGGTGGCGGACGAACTCAAGCGAGTCCCGGGGGTAGGCGCTGTCATGCTCATGGGGGGGCTTGTCAGACGGATCAACGTCTATTTCGATCTGAAAAAAATCGAAGGCTTCGGTTTGTCTATTCAACAGATAAATCAGACCCTCGCCATGCAGAATCTGAACATCCCGGCGGGAAGTATCAAGAAGGGGACAAGAGAATATTTTATCCGCGTACCGGGCCGCTACCGATCGCCCGAGGAGATCAGGGACACCATTGTCGGGTATTCAGAAGGGCGTACCGTTTTCCTTCGCGATGTGGCGACCGTCTCCGATGCTTATGAGGAAGAACAGATGTATGGTCGCGGGGACGGCAGGAAGGCCATTATCATGATCCTGCAGAAGCAGACAGGCAAGAACACCGTGGAGGTAATCAGGGATGTGAAGATCCGGCTTAAAAAGATAGAAAGCCGGCTCCCTGCAGATGTGAAAATTGCCGTGAACATCGACAACTCGACGACCATCCTCAACAGCATCAGAAACCTGAAACAGGCCCTCATCGAGGCGATTTTCTTTGTCGTGCTGGTAACGGTGCTGTTCCTACGCAGGCTCAGAACATCGCTCATCATCTGCCTTGCCATACCCTTTTCACTGATCATCTCGTTCATCGTGCTTTATCTCTTCGATTTCACCATCAACATGGTCCTGCTCATGTCTCTCACCGTTGCCGTGGGGATGGTGGTGGATGATGCCATAGTGATCCTAGAGAACATCGTCAGACATATCGAGCGGGGCGGTAAGCCGAATGCAAGCGCCATCTTCGGTGCCAGCGAGATGGGTATGGCCGTCACGGCGTCCACCTTCACCATAGCAGTGGTCTTCATTCCACTCATCTTCGTCTCCGGTCTTACCGGGGTCTTCTTCAAGGTTTTCGCCATAACCATTGTCGTAACGATCCTTGCTTCCCTGTTCACATCACTTTCCATGACCCCCATGCTGGCATCAAAATGGATGACCTCCACGCCGGGTGCACTCAAGAACCCGAACGGATTCCTTGCCAGGTGGTATAAAACCAGTGAGAGGTGGCTTGTATCCCTGGATACAGGTTACGGCAATCTTCTGACCTGGGCACTGAATCATGGAAAGACCATTGTATTCATAGCGATAATGATCTTTCTCGGCAGTATAACGCTCATCCCTTTTCTTTCCACTGCCTTCGTGCCCCAGATGGATTCAGGAGACATCAATATTGCGGTTCGTATGCCCGAGTCCACGCGTCTTGAAGAAACCCAGGATGTTATCGATCGAATCCTGAAGATCTCGGAACAGACCATACAACAGGAGGAGCTCAAGAATATTTTTTCCTTCAGTGGACAGACCAAGGAGGGATTCGGTATGGCCGTGGGGTTTGAAGAAGGGCCTAATGTCGGGCAGATCTTTATAAAGCTCGTAGACCCTGACGAACGCAAGCGAAGCGCCAAGGAGATCGCGAATCTCCTGAGGCAGAAGATATACGAGATCCCTGGGATCTCACAAATACAGATCAAGGCACAGGACCCCATGACATCGATCCTTATGGGGGGGCAGAAACCCATCGTTGTCGAGATTCAGGGTGACAGTCTCGAGGAGTGTATGGCCTTTGCAGGTAAAATCCGTGACCAGGCAAATGAAATACCCGGGGTGATCGACCTTTCACTGAGCCAGAAGGATGATCGGCCCGAGATCTGGGTTGATATCGATAGGGCAAAGGCAACCTCTCTGGGCCTAACCTCGGGCGCCGTCTCAGGGATGGTAAGAAATTACTTCTATGGCCAAGAGTCCACCAAGTTCTGGGATGCCGGTGACAGCTATGAGTTGTTCACTCGCTTGGCCGACGAGGATAAGAACAGCCTGGATACACTCATGAATGTCCCCATTTTTACACCCGACGGCCGGCGCATCAAACTGGGGAACATAGCCCGGGTGACTGAGGAATCGGGGCCTGTGGAGATACAGAGGAAGAATCGACAGAAAATCGTGAAGGTGGAGGCGGATACCTTCAAAAGGGAACTCGGCGATGTCACTTCGGATATCCGGAAAGCAATCGACAGGTTGGGGGTACCGCCCGGTATGTCCGTCCATTTCGGATCCGATGTGGAGGAGCAACAAAAATCATTCAGGGACCTGACAATGCTTCTCCTCATCGGGGTGATACTCGTGTATATGGTGCTTGCCTCCCTCTACGGCAACCTGAGGGACCCGCTCATCATCATGTTTTCGGTTCCCTTCGGCGCGACTGGAGTGCTCTTGGCCTTTTTCGTCTTCCGTATACCCCTGGATCTCATGACCTTCATGGGTCTTGTGATGCTCTCCGGCATCGTGGTGAAAAACGCCGTCGTGCTCCTTGACTATACTCATCTTCTTCTCAAGAGGGGTGAGTCTCTTTTTGATGCGGTCACAAAGGCGGGCTCACACCGCCTCAGGCCCATCCTCATGACCACGCTGACAACCATCTTCGGTATGGTGCCCATGGCACTCTCTCGGGGACAGGGGGCAGAATTCTGGAATCCTCTCGGCATCACCATGATTTCAGGCCTGAGCGTGTCGACCCTTATCACCCTGGTGCTTGTCCCGACCATATTCTTTATGCTCGAAAAGAGAAGGGGGGTTAGAAGATCGTGAAGATGCTTCTGGTGATATACGACGTGGATTTCGATGAGGATGTCATGCAGATGCTGGATAACCTGCCCTTGGCCGGGTATACCAAATGGGACAGGGTCCTCGGCAAGGGCAAGCGGTCCGAACCGAAGCTCGATGATGCCGTGTGGCCCGGGTTCAACAATGCTGTAGTTATTGTGGCGGATGATGAGATAGAGAATGATGTTTTCTCGGCTCTGAATGGTCTCTTCGACAGACTCGGATCAAAAGGATTCGCTGTATTTGAGTTGCCGGTCATGCGGGTGATATGATTATGGTACCTGTGGACAGAATGAAGCTGGTTCTTGTTCCGCTTCTTCTGTTCATGGTGAGTTTCCACTGTTGATTATATTATAAAGGATAAGATTATCTTGAAGGGATCGTAATCCGTCATCTGAGCATTAGAAAACAGGGCTCAGAAAAGGAATCGTCTGCATGCTCCAAGCTGGCTATACGTTACACCTGCAAACGAAATGTGCGATGGCGAACTATGTTTTTATCGACAGGCGTCTTTTAATAGGTGTCATACCCCACAGTCTGGTTTTTGCCTTCCAATGCATCGATTACAATAATAAATCAATGGCTCTCATTACTTTGAGCCAACTATAGATTTCGCAAAAGAAGCAATTGTTTCATCAGGAAACAGAAACCGAAGAGTATGTGCCACAAGCAACGATTCAGCCTAGAGCACCTTGCAGTGTAGGTTTGGAACCAAGATCATCAGTTTTTCAACCTCATAAAACCGTCTCTCCATCGAAGTGAAGTTCGCTATAAGCACAGTGTGGATCACAAACATTCAGTAATCAGTCGTGGGGAAGCTTAATTACATTCCTTATGAATATGAAAATATAATCAAGTATGGTAATGTCTCATGGTATCTAATCAATGAGAAGTTATTGAAATGGTAGAGTATAATGACATTCAGCCTAACACGCTTATAAGGGGGTCTGTATTCCCGGAGCTTGTTAAGGTCATAGCTATCGTTCCTCTAGGTGACTCTTACAAATTGATCTGTGAAGGTATGGCGTCAGGCAAAGTCCATCAGCCTATCCTTTCGGCAGAACAAATCAGGCTCCTGGAAATTATCCCATCTGATAATAAGCCATTTGACGGGGATCCAACAAGATTCCGGCTTGGTATAGAGGCGCTTAGATTGGCCATTGCGTACGAGTATGACCCATATTTCAGCCTTTCGATAGCACGTGTCGATCCTCTCCCGCACCAATTGGAGGCTGTGTACGACTATTTCCTCAGGCTTCCCTGCATCCGTTTTCTCCTTGCTGATGACCCTGGGGCAGGAAAGACCATCATGGCAGGACTGCTGATAAAGGAGCTCAAGATCCGGGGGCTCATCAAGCGTACCCTCATTGTTGCCCCGGCCAATCTATGCTTTCAGTGGCAGCGGGAATTGAGAGACAAGTTCCGCGAAGATTTCACCCCCATCGATCGGAATATTCTAAGAGGGAAGTATGGATCAAATCCCTGGCAGGAAATGAACCAGGTTATTACCTCTGTCTCCTGGGTTTCCCGGGTGGATGATGCCTCAGAAAGCCTCATGAGAAGCCATTGGGACCTGATAATTGTCGATGAAGCCCACAAGATGAGTGCCTACAGTGAGGATAAGAAAACGCTCGCTTACCAGCTCGGTGAAAATCTCTCCGAGAGGACCGACCATTATCTCCTCATGACTGCAACGCCCCATAAGGGTGACCCGAAGAATTTCTGCCTGTTCCTACGCCTCCTGGATAAGGACGTTTACGGTGATGTCTCAAGCCTTGAGAAGGCCATGGAAGAACGGCAGGCACCCTTCTATCTCCGCAGGATAAAAGAGGCTCTGGTGACATTTCCGGACCCTGACACTGGAGAGGCAAAGAGCCTGTTCACACGTCGTAACGTGAAGACCGTACCTTTCAAGATCGATGATGAAGAGCTGGACTTCTACGATTCCCTCACACGCTATGTAGAAGACCAGTCCATCAAGGCTGCATCCGATGATTCTGCTCGGGGCCGTGCACTTGGCTTCACCATGGCCATGCTCCAGAGACGTTTTGCATCAAGCATTTATGCGGTCAGAAAGTCCCTGGAAAGGATGAAGGCCAAGAGAGAGAAGATCCTCGAGAACCCGGAGGCATACCGGCAGGAACAACTGAATAAGCGACTCCCCGAGGATTTCGATGACCTGACTGAAGAGATGCAGGAAGAAATCCTGGCAGAGCTTGAAGACGTGGTCGCTTCCATAGACCCAGAGGCATTACGAGAGGAAATCATCGAACTCGGGAAACTTGCTGATCAAGCCAAGGTCCTCGAGGCCAGGGAGATAGAATCAAAGCTTCTCAAGCTCAAGGAAGTCATCATCGAGAATGGTGTCTTCGCTGATCCCAAGATGAAATTGCTCATCTTCACTGAGCATAAAGACACCCTGGATTTCCTTGTTGGGGACGGCAAGGATGGAAGGCCTTATGGCAAGCTCAGAGAATGGGGACTGGACATCACTCAAATCCATGGCGGCATGAAGATCGGAGACAGGAACACCCCGGGGTCTCGAATCTATGCAGAGCAGGAGTTCAAGGATACATGTCAGGTTCTCGTTGCCACCGAGGCGGCAGGAGAGGGCATCAACCTTCAGTTCTGCTGGTTCATGATCAACTATGACATACCCTGGAATCCCATTCGCCTTGAACAAAGGATGGGGCGTATCCACCGGTACGGCCAGGACAAGGATTGTCTTATACTGAATTTTGTCTCCACCAATACCCGGGAAGGGCGGGTCCTGGAGAAACTCTTTGCTCGAATAGAGCAGATTGAAGATGATCTTGACCCCAAACGCACCGGCAAGGTGTTCAATGTCCTCGGTGACGTCTTTCCGGCAAACCTTCTCGAGAAGATGATCCGCGATCTCTACACTCGGAATCTCACTGAGGATGTGCTTAAGGACCGCATTGTCGAAGAGGTCGATACAGCAAGGCTTCGCAGAATAACCGAAAGCACCCTCGAAGGCTTGGCAAAGCGTGAACTGAATCTATCCGCCATAGTCGGGAAATCTGAAGAGGCCAAAGAGCGAAGGCTTGTTCCCGAAGTTATCGAGGACTTCTTTGTCCACGCAGCACCCATTGCAGGGATGACGCCGAAAGTGGACAAGCTGAAGCCCCATATTTACCGGATAGGGCGACTGCCAAGGACCATCCTTCCCTATGGTGAAAGCCTGGAGCCGTGTTTTGGTAAGCTCGGGAAGGAATATAAGGAGATCGTATTCTCAAAGAACTATCTTCAGTCTGATCCGACCCTCGAATGGGTCACCCCGGGCCACCCGCTGTTTGAGAGTGTTCGTAGTGTAGTAAGCGACAAGACCCAATCAGACCTGGAACGGGGGAGTATATTCTTTGACATTCATCGCAATGAACCCGCACTACTCGACGCTTTCTCTGCCGAGATCCGCGATGGTCGAGGGAATATACTTCACAAGCGGCTATTCGCAACCCAGACCATGATGGATGGTCGTATCAGCATTCGACAACCGACCATTTTCCTTGACCTGGTGCCCGCCCCGAAGGGTACAGAGATCCCTGATCAGACAGGGCTTCCTGACAGAAACCTCATAGAATCGGCCTTGATCAAGGATGCCCTCATGCCACTGCTGGAAGAGGTCCAGCTTGACCGTGAACGTGAAATAAAGACCATCTCCGAGCATATGGAAATAAGTCTTCATACACTCATCGACAAGGTGCAATGTCAGTATGCGGACCTTTTCAATCAGAAAGAAGAGGGGTCCGCTGACGCCGGTCTTGAAGGTCGGTTGAAAATCGCCGAAGACCGTCTGGACGATCTGAACAACCGACTTGAACGTCGCAGAGAAGAGCTCCAGATGGAGCGCAACTGCACCATAGGGAACATTCAGCACATGGGATCAGCATGGGTACTGCCACATCCTGATAGAAAGAAACCCGATGTTGCCGACATGGTGACCAACCCCGAGATAGAGAAGATCGCAGTCCAAGCCGTTATCAGCCATGAAGAGGCCCGTGGATGGAAGGTTCAGAGTGTTGAGAATGAGAACAGGGGGTTTGATCTGATCTCCCGGAAACCTCATCCGGAAGATCCCCAGACAGCCATTGAGGTCAGGTTTATTGAGGTGAAGGGAAGATCTGATATAGGTACCGTTGCTTTGACCGTTAACGAGTATAAGACTGCAGAACGATTACAGAAAGACTATTGGCTCTATGTGGTGTATAATTGCTCTGCAGAGCCGACTGTCCATATCATCCAGAACCCGGCACAACTCGGGTGGAAACCATTGATCAAGATCGAGCATTATCATGTCGGCGCTGACAAGATCCTGGAGGCAGCACTTGATTAGTCCTGAGCAGCTTGAAAACATGATCGCGCAAGGTGAACGACTTGATCAGGAATTCAAGTCCGACAGAAAGCAGATAAGCGATAAGGATATTTACGAGGAGGTTGTTGCCCTGGCCAACACTGATGGTGGGAAGCTCTTGATCGGCGTGGAAGACGATGGGGTCATAACCGGAGCCCATTCCCGCCATGGCAGGGCCACCGATCCCATCAAATTGCAGTCAGCCATATTCAACAACACTGTCCCAAGTATCAATACCCGGGTATCCATAGTCCCGCACAAGAAGGGCACCATCATTACAGTCATTGTTGATCCGTATCCTGAGCCCTGTGCAACCTCCTCAGGCAAATCACTCAGGCGCATCATCGGGCCAGATGGGAAACCGCAGACCGTTCCCTTTTATCCCAGAGATCAACGCTCACGTCGTATCGACCTGGGTCTGTTGGATTTTTCAGCGCAGCCCCTGGAACAGCTCACCATGAATGCATTCGATCCGATAGAGATCGATCGTCTGCGGAATATTGTCTCCGCCCTTCAAGGTGACAGGAGCCTTCTCGAACTGACCAATGAAGACCTTGTAAAGGCCTTGGGACTCGTTGAGACACGGGATGCAAGGCTTATCCCGAATATTGCAGGCCTGATCCTCCTCGGCAAAGAGGATGTCCTGAAAGATGTTCTGCCCACTCATGTGGTATATTTTCAGGTCATCGATGCCCAGAATAACGTCAAGGTCAATGAGCCATTCAGGACGCCCCTGCTCCATGTTGTTCAGGAGATCGAGACAAGATTTAAAGCCCGGAACGAAGAGCATGAGGTCCAGATGGGCCTTTTTCGGTTCCCTGTACCTGATTATTCACCCACAGGATTTCGAGAGGCATTGAACAACGCCTTGCTGCACCGTGATTATAACCGGATGGATGCTGTGTATATCCAGTGGCAGCATGACCATATTCTTATTACCAACCCGGGCGGTTTCCCTGAAGGGGTGACCATTGAGAATATCCTCGTTCACGAACCAAAACCCCGCAACCCGAGACTGGCAGTAGCATTCAGGCGTATAGGCCTGGTTGAACAGACCGGCAGGGGGGTTGATAAGATATATCATGGACAGCTCCGTTACGGCAGATCGGCACCGGATTACTCGAGAAGTGATTCACATGGTGTGCGGGTTGTCCTCAACGGGGGTACGACCTCCTTGAAATTTGCAGCCTTTGTCTACGATCAGGACCGGCAAGGAACCCCTCTTACGCTGGACGAACTGATGATACTGAATGCCCTCTTCCACGAGAGGAGGATCGATGCCGAACATGCTGGCGCTCTTATCCAGAAGGGTACGCCTCAGGGGAGGAGCAACCTTGAAAGACTTCATGAGCGAGGACTGGTAGAGGCCAAGGGCGAGCGGAAAGGCAGGGTGTACCACCTCAGTGCCGTGCTTTATAGAAAACTCGGTAAGGCTGCAGCCTATGTGCGTTCACACGGGATATCCCCGATACGCCATGAGGCTATGGTTCTTGATTATATCGAAGCCCATGGCCGCATCGAAAGGAAAGATGTCATGGATTTGTGTGATCTTTCCAGCCAACAAGCAGGGCGGCTTCTCAAGAAGATGTCCTCCGGGGGGCCGCTCAAGCGTATGGGTACGCCGCCCCGGTGGACATATTACGTGCTTGATAAACAAAGACTTACATGATCTATGGCCCATATATAGATCTTTGACTGATACATTATGATCATCTATCGTCGCGACGATAGGGGCGGCGATAGAATTATAATTATGCAATGATTGCAAGGGGATGGAAATGGCACCGAGATACCCTCTACGCCTCATAGAAGTGGATTTGCCTATCAGGCGCATTTCTGCGCATGCGAGGCGGGAAAAGAGCATCCGGCATGGCCACATCTCTACCTTGCATATCTGGTGGGCGAGGAGGCCTCTTGCTGCTTGCAGAGCTGTTATCTGTGCATCTCTATGGCCTGACCCTGCAGATGAAATGTGTCCGCCATTATTCTTTGAGACTGCTCGAAGGCTCATGCTGGAGTGGACGTCACATGAGAGGCAGATGCTTCTTAGCCCAGAGAGCCGGGTGCGGTTTGAGAAGGCGCGCAGAGACCATGCATTCTTTGATGATGATTTGGAACTTCGCGGCGCTCTTCTTGATTTTATAGCTGATTTCGCAAATTGGGATAATTCCACGGTTCATGAGTTTATCGAGACCAGCCGTGCTCTTACCCAGGCAGCACATGAAGCTTTAGGTGGTGCTCACGAAACCAGACCTTTAGTCGTAGATCCTTTTGCGGGTGGTGGATCAATACCATTGGAAGCATTGCGTGTTGGAGCCGATACCTTCGCCTCTGACCTTAATCCAGTAGCTGTTATCCTAAACAAGGTGGTGCTTGAGTATATCCCGAAGTATGGAATAAGCCTTGTAGAGCAAATGCTCAAATGGGGTGACTGGGTTAGGCGGGAGGTTGAGAAAGAGCTCTCTTATTTCTACCCTGAAGGCAATGATGGGGCAACTCCTATTGCCTATCTGTGGTCACGTACCATTCGATGTGAAGGACCCGGATGTGGTGCTGAAGTGCCATTGATTCGTTCCTTATGGCTTGCTAAGAAATCGATACGTCCAGTTGCACTTCAGCTTGTACCTAATCATAAGGCACTGTGTGTTGATTATAGGATTATCATTAAACAAGGTGAGAGTTGGGTCTATCAGGATGATCCAAACATTAAGATAGATAACCCGAAATTTGACGGAACCATAAAGCGTGGTTCTGCAACGTGCCCTTTTTGTGGTTACACATTACCTATAACCCGTGTTCGTCAACAACTTAAACACCGTCATGGAGGAGCAGATGATGCTCGTCTCTTATGTGTAGTGACCACCCGCCCAGATGAGCAAGGACGTTCTTATAGACTACCCGATGATAATGACTTTGTTGGGATCCAAAGAGCAAAGAATAAACTTCTCCAATGGAAAGATGAAAATGGTGAAGAACTTTCTTTAATACCAAATGAGCCCATCTCATTAAACGAGATTCGTAGGATAAGTGTTCCGTTATATGGAATGGTAAACTGGGGTGAACTTTTCAGTATTAGGCAGAACCTGGCTTTAGCTACTATTGCAAGAAAAGTAAAAACTATCTCTGAGAAAGCTGGTGGAGATCCTGTAGCTATTGCTGTTCAAACTCTCCTCTCATTAGCACTTGATAGGCATGCTGACTACAACTCAAGTATTTGTCGTTGGGTACCAGCAGGAGAATTCATAGGAAACACATTTGGTCGACAAGCAATACCGATGATTTGGGACTTTTGTGAAGTCTCTCCATTATCTGCCTCGACCGGAGGATTTTATGGTGCCTGTGAATGGGTAGTCAACGTAGTAAAACGAGAAGCAAATAGCAATAGTGTTAAAGGCCATGTAGAGATTGCATCAGCGGCATCACACCCTCTACCTTCTGACTCTGCTGATGCATTTATTTCTGACCCGCCTTATTATGATAGCGTTCCATACGCATATCTATCAGACTTTTTCTATATGCGTTTAAAACGAAGTATTGGAATGATTTTTCCAGATCTTTTTTCATACTACGAAGTTCCCAAAGAAGATGAGATCGTGGTTGATAGGCCACATAAATTAAGCTCTTCTAACAAGAGTATTGAATTCTATGAAAGTGAGTTAACCAAGGCCTTCGCTGAAGGCCGACGTGTGCTTCGTCCCGAGGGTGTTGGCACTATTGTTTTTGCCAGCAAAACAACTGCAAGCTGGGAAGCTATTCTAAAAGCAATCGTTGATGCTGGATGGATTATTACAGGATCATGGCCAATCGACACTGAAATGGAAGCGCGAATAGCAGCACAAGGTCAAGCTAGACTTGCTTCTTCTGTCCATCTTGTTTGTCGTCCAAGAGAGAATCCTGATGGGTCAGTTCAAACTGATGAAATTGGAGATTGGCGAGAAGTATTACAAGAACTTCCTCATCGTATTCATAAATGGATGCCACGTCTTGCTAATGAAGGTGTTGTAGGAGCAGATGCAATCTTCGCCTGCCTTGGCCCTGCTCTGGAGATATTCTCCCGATACTCTCACGTTGAAAAGACAAGCGGTGAGGTTGTCACTCTTCGGGAATACTTGGAGCAGGTCTGGGCAGCTGTCTCAAAGGAAGCACTTTCCATGATCTTCACCGGGGCAGATGCCTCAGGCTTCGAGGAGGATGCACGACTCACCGCCATGTGGCTTTGGACCCTTAAGACCGGGGATGTGAATGGTGATAATGGAAAGGACGAAGAGGAAGACACTGATGAAGATGAGACAAGCTCAAAGAAATCCAAGCTTAGTGGTTTTTCCCTTGAATTCGACGCTGCCCGTAAAATAGCACAAGGCCTCGGTGCGCACCTGGAAAGTCTCGATCATCTGGTAACAGTTCACGGCGAAACTGCAACCCTCATTCCAGTAGCAGCCAGAACCAGATACCTCTTTGGCAAGGAGGCCTCAGAAGGTACCAGACCAAAACCTAAGAAGAAGGACCCACAGCTTAAGCTCGATTTCGATGGTGAGATAAAGAAGATAGAAGAGGAGTCTGGCTTATGGACTGGAGAATTTAAAGCAAGAGCCGGCAGCACAACTCTTGACCAGCTCCATCAGTGCATGATCCTCTTTGCCTCGAACAGATCGGAGGCTTTAAAGCGCCTAATCATTGAGGAAGGATTTGGCAGGAATCCCTTATTCTGGCGCCTCGCTCAGGCACTCTCTGCTCTTTATCCATCGTCCTCAGACGAAAAGCGTTGGGTTGATGGTGTGTTGGCAAGAAAGAAAGGGCTTGGTTTCTAGGAGGTCATATGAAGAGGCTTACCACACCGAGCGGGAAGTCATTCCTCTATAAGCGATGCGACAGTGGGGAGATCATCGTATATTCCTCAGACAAAGAGAACAAGGACCAAGACAGATCTGCAATCGTTATAACTCCCTTCATAGAAAATTTCGTGAGACAAAAAGTAAAAGATCAAGGCAAAATCTTGATGGGGGCTTCACGGGACGCACCCCCAAGGGGCTCGCTCGGATATTACATTCGTGAGATGAATCAATCCCCTCAGCAATTGAGTTACCTCTCTGCTGTGCTTCAGGAGGAAGGATTCTGCACGGTCATGAAGACCGGCAAGGCATATACTCTCATCCACAGGAGATGATGATGGCTTTGAAACCATGGTATACGGTAGTCACACCCCGAGAAGATCTCCGAGAGGGGAAGCCCCTTGATGCCGCTGAATTCGCTGTGCATCTCGATCAGGTCCGTGATGGAAGGGCGCACCAGGATTATCAGAAGCCCGAACGATTCTTTGAGAGAACCTTTCTGACCAGAAACCTCCAGGCCCTTGCTTCGGAAGTGATACGGCGATTGTCAGGAGAGAAGACCGAGACATCCGCTGTATTCAACATGACGACACAGTTCGGGGGCGGCAAAACGCATGCCCTGACCCTCCTGTACCACTTGGCAAACAATGGCCCCAAGGCGAGAAATTACCTGGGAGTAGATCGTATTCTCGAACAGGCCAAGATTAAGGATGTTCCTAAATCAGCAGTTGCGGTCTTTGTCGGCACGGAATTCGATTCCATCCATGGTCGAGGTGGTGATGACGGGACACCCAACCGCAAGACACCCTGGGGAGAAATCGCATTCCAGTTATCAGGGCTGCAAGGCTTTAAGGTTGTAGAACAACACGAGAAGGAAATGGTTGCACCAGCTGGTGAGGTTATCCGGAAATTTCTCCCCAAAGATAAGCCTGCACTGATCCTTGTTGACGAGCTGCTCAACTATATCAGCCGAAACCGTAAGAGCGGCCTGGCAACCCAGCTTTACAACTTCATCCAGAATCTCTCGGAGGAAGCCAGGGGGAACGATAACGTCGTGCTGGTCGCTTCCATTCCTGCTTCGGAAATGGAGATGTCTGCGGAAGATCAGGCAGACTACGGCAGGTTCAAAAAGATGCTCGATCGCTTGGGCAAGGCTGTTATCATGTCAGCTGAATCAGAGACATCTGAGATCATCCGCAGACGTTTATTCGAATGGAATCCCAAGGCTGTCAATAAAGCCGGTCGTGTTCTATTGCCCAAGGATGCAGTAGCATCATGCGCCGAATATGCTTCATGGGTCGCAGATCACAGGGAGCAGATACCGAGCTGGTTTCAGGATAATGCAAGGGAGGCATTCGAAGTCACCTACCCATTCCATCCCATGATACTGTCTGTATTTGAGCGTAAGTGGCAGGAACTCCCACGGTTCCAGCAGACCCGTGGAGTATTGCGCCTTCTCGCGCTTTGGGTTTCTCACGCATATCAACAGGGATTCAAAGGGGCGCAGAAAGAACCTCTTATCTGTCTTGGATCAGCGCCATTCGAAGACTCACAGTTCCGTTCTGCAGTATTTGAACAACTTGGTGAATCGCGCCTTGAAGGTGCATTGACCACTGACATCACGGGCAAGAAGGACTCTCATGCCTTGCGGCTGGACCAGGAGGCCGAGGACACCCTGAAGAAGGCCCGCATTCACAGAAAAACCGCTACCGTGATATTCTTTGAGTCGAATGGGGGTCAGACAAAGAATGCGGCCACTGTGCCGGAAATTCGTCTCGGGGTGGCGGAGCCGGGCCTTGATATAGGGAATGTGGAAACAGCCTTGGAGGCTTTGACGGATGCCTGTTATTACCTTGGAGTCGAGCGCAATCAATACCGGTTCAGTCTCAAAGAAAATTTGAACAAACGGTTTGCAGATCGCCGTGCAGGAGTCAAGAATGAGGACATTGAGAAACTGGTCCATGAGGAGATCCAGAAGGTGTTCCCGGCGATCGAAGGAATTGAGCGGATCTTCTTCCCTAAAAAGAGCAATCAGATACCTGATCGACCGGCAATCACATTCATCATCATGGGGCCGGAGCAGTCCCTACAGGACGACCCATCCGTAACAAAGAAAATCGATGTCATGACAAAAGAGCATGGCACCTCGGCACGCACATACAAGAGCGCCCTTGTCTGGATAGTACCTGAAGCGTCAGCGACCATGAATGATGAAGCTCGAAAGTACCTGGCATGGTCCGACATTGATGCAGAGGGGTTGAAGCTTGATGATGCACAGGCAAGACAGCTGCAGGAGAACATAAAGAAAGCGGCCCGGGATCTCAAAGAAAGCATCTGGCGGTCTTACAACAAGATCATGCTGCTTGGTCAGGACAATTCCATACGGGTTCTGGAACTCGGATTGGTGACATCAAGCGCTGCAGAATCGATGAGCAGGTTCGTTGTAAACTATCTCAGACAGACAGATGAGATTGCCAAAGACATAAGCCCCAGATCCCTGGTAAAGAACTGGCCTCCCGCATTTATCGAGTGGAGCATAAAGGCTGTCCGGGATGCATTCTATGCTTCTCCTCAGTTCCCTCGTATCCTGAGCCAGGAAGCCATAAAGGATTCCATTGCCCGCGGTGTCGGAGAAGGGCATATGGCCTATGTAGGGAAATCATCAAAGGGCGGCTATGTACCGTTCCACTACAAAAAGATGATAGGTGCCCTCGATGTTGAGATCTCGGATGATATGTTCATCATAAAGGCTGAAGAGGCTGAGAAACATATCAAACCACCGGAGCTTACCCGTATTGTTGTTACCCCGACATCATTTTCCCTCAAACCGGGTAACAGGCAGACAGTCACTGCGAAGGGCTTTGACCAGTTCGGTCGTGACATTCCCATAGGTAAGCTGGATTGGTCTGCAACGGGAGGCGAGATAGACAGTAAGGGAGTATACCGTGCCGGTAATGACGAGGGCAATTTCCTCATAGTTGTAAAATCAGGAAAGGTATGCGGTGAAGCAACTGTCACCATTTCCAGAGAACGAGAGGTACTCGAGCCTCCTGAGCAGCCCAAGCCGATAAGGGCTTGTACCCTGTCATGGTCCGGCGAAATTCCTGCCCAGAAATGGATGAACTTCTACACCAGAGTCCTGACTCGGTTCGTGAAGAGTGGAAAACTCAAGATCAATGTCATGTTTGAAACGTCAAGTGAGGAAAGCATTCACGATCTACATGTTGAAGAAACGAAATCAGCATTGGAGGAGCTTGGATTAGATGACACGATCAAGGTAAACAAGGGCGAGTAGGATTATTCTTGTTCCTTAATCAACATAGAAGTTTAGATTTGAATTGAGGAGAGTTCACGATGGATATTATAGAAATTCTGTTCTCCATTGGCAATGCTAATGACCATATGAAAGTTAATTTAGATGATCTTGTATATAGTTTAGAAAAGAACTTGAGAAAGAAATATGCCAGGGGGAAAGTTATCGGAGAATTCAAAGGGGGAGTTTTCAGGATTCTCGTCTCAGAACACACAATTGAAACAGTGAAACCATACATAGATGCTTTTACAAAGGCTATGAGAAGAGACGATGAGCCATTTTTCGTGAATATGACTACACGAGAGATCTCAGATTTAGACTCGGAAATCATGGAAATGAAACCTTCAGGAGAGATTTTCCCAGCCCATGATATGGCTAGAATTCAGTTTAAGCAAAAGATGGCACGTTCAACTTCTGAACTTAGATCCTTGTTGTCAAATAAAAAGAAGCCGAAGAAAATAAAGAAATGATTTATAGGCATCAGTTGCAAATTGATCTTACAATTCGGTAAGGAAGAATACAATATAACATTACAGGCCATTCCCACAGTTATTGAAAGTAAAGATATTTTCATCAAATCATCCATCTTCAAGTATTCTGAATGGAGGCTCCGAAAAACGATGATCTAGGTTTTAGATCTATGCTGGAAGCCATTCTGCATCAGATTGTATCTTGGAACATGATTATCGGTTTCTCTGGAGCAAGAAAACTGAAGCTTCTTTTGCGAAATTAATAGGTAGCTCAAAGTCAATGTGAACCATTGGTTTGTTATTGTAATCAAAACATTGGGAGGCCAAAACCAGACTGCAAGGTATGATGCATGATCTTCTGCTTTCACTGAGCTATAAGAACCGATGTTCCATTTGCGTTATCAATGGTCGACCTCTTAATATAAAGACCTCTAATTTATCGGAGTGAACTATATTCACCAACATATAAGCGTTAAGTATCGATGCCTAGGATCTTTATCTTTCTATGCAGATTGCTCCGCTCCACGCCCATCAGATCTGCTGTTTTAGAAATATTATTATCACATTGAGCAAGCTTGTGTTTGATAAATATTTTATCGAATGCTATCCGAGCGTCTTTGTACTCCTGCATGCCAAATATCTTGTCTATCTTAAGAGAATCCTCTTTTTGAAGAAATACTGTTACCTGCGCCTTTAGCCATGCAAGCAGAATATCGAAAGTGAAGGAAGCACCAGGTTTCATAACAATTTCTTTCGCTTTTTCCCATAAATTATCGTCTCTTACAGCATCCAAAAACTCATGCCCAGACCATGTCAGATTAATAAATTGGAATTCCGTGTCTGGATCCCAAACATCACCAACTCTCGCTGTGATAAGGCCAGCATCATATAGAAGTTTCATGTGGTAAAAAACTTGAGCCGATGTATATCCATCAAATTGTAGTATTTCATTAAGACCATTAGGGTCTTCGTATATTTCCACTCTCTGTAGGATTTTACGGATTAAGTTTATATCTCTCTTCACGCTACGAACTCCTAAAATTATTATGTAAGATACGAATATTAATTAATTATCCAATCTCACACTTTAATTAGTCGTTCCTTTAACTTTTTACGATAGTGCTTATCAAACTTAAGGAGTTTATGTGGGGCATCCCGGAACATTTCATCCATTCCCAGACCTCCAAAATAATGGAAATTTACAATATCTTCTTTCCAGATAGGATGTAACCAAATCAAGACACGATCTGCAAACGGATATCTAACAGTATCATCATCAAGCATTGGGAGAATGCGAGCCTTGTTTCTTTTAGCAAGCTTCATTGTCAGAGGGAGACAAAATTCCGCATAGTGAGATTGTTGCTCCAGTTGAGGTCCGACTGTGAGCTTATGATTAAGTTCAAGTGTCATTAATTCCCTCATTCAATTTTTCCTCACATACCAAGGGATTTTAGAGATGCCTTTGTGAACATTCACCTTCAAGTACTTTCCATACGACATTTTTAAATATTGACAGTTCTTATATTCCTCCTCTGTCTTAAAGATAACATATCCATTTTCATCAAAGTATGCGCCTGGAAAGTTGAATAAGGGATTGTAAAACAATCCTTCCACATGGTAGTAAGCATCTTCTACTTCAACGTTCCACTTAGCCTTTAAATGCTCGGCTGAATCTGTTCTCTTACTCATACTGTCCTCCAAAGATTAGGTTGTTATATTCACCATTAGAGATTAATCATAACAGTAATTGCTTGATCTTCTTTAAGATCCATGACAACAGCGCAATGTCTAGTTTTCTCAATGGCATGAATCAGCTTCTTTGAAATACGATTAATATCATTAATAGCTTTTTTTGCTTTTTTTCTTGGTATGCTTATTTTGAATGCACCTCCAGGTACAGGTTCGTAGGTACCCAATTGATCCAAAAGTAATATGACTGTTTCACCGAATCCCCTTTGTTGAAATCGAGTTTGTGCATGGTTTGATAAAATCATATATAGGCTCCTTTAAATATCCTTATCTTTTTTAAATTCAGTTTCTGTTTCAAATTCAAATCTCTTGATTTCATTATTATTAAGGAAAGCAATGAACTTATCTATCTCTGGATTTATTAAAGAGTGATACTTATTCTCAATCCGTTTCAACATACCCATTACTTTTTTAAGATCATTGGGTTTATTTGCAAATACTCTTTCAATTGCATTTTCAATATCTACGTTATTGACGGCCAAGTAATCTGCTATAGCAATTTCTACACTATCTGAATATTTTGAAAGGCACTCATTAATGGCCTCATAGTATGTATGTGTCATATTGGCAAAAGAATCTATAAAATCATCAATGATATCGCCCGTCATCACCTTATAATAATATTGGATAAGATTTATATGGGTTACTATATCTGAGGGAAAAACGGCGACTCTACCTGTTGTTGTTTTTCTGTATGAAATAGCTCTAGGTAAATATCCATCAATAATATATTTTCTGAAAGTTGCTTTCTTAAGAAAGATGCCTTTTTTAACAAGTTCCCTGTCAACATCATCCCATGTCAAACCATCTATATATCGTTTTTGTATCTCATCAAGCTCTTGTCTTGTATAGAATGGGTACCCTTTCTCAATGGTTTCTTTATATGAATCTGAAACGTCCAAGAAACGGATAAAGAAATAACGATACTTTGAGCCATACTTGGGGAGTAGCATTGACTTCTTTTGCTTCTTTTTGCTCATATTGAAATCTCCACATGAATTATAGTTGGCATGTCTTATTAATAACATATGTGATTATTAAGTCAAGGGCGATTTCCAGGTTTAATTAAATTCTTATAACAAACTAAAAATATTGATTATAATACCATTTAAGCAATCGGGGGGGGCGCCAAACCGATTATGAATGCTGTCTTTGATATAATCTGTCCTATAACATTAGTATCCATTATCTATGGTCAGGGTTGACCTATGCTAACCATAAATTCTAACTCAATATTGTCACTATCCTTCTTGTGAATATAATTTTGCGTTATCAACAGTTGGCCCAAGGGCACGGGAACCATTGAGTTGTTATTGTAATCAACATAATGGCAGGTAAAAACAAGACTGCTTGATATGAACGAACTCAACGGTTTCAAGAAGACATCCTCGGATCATTGAATCTCGCAAGGTAAATGCATCTTTTTCTAAATTTATCATCATTGTCTGTCGAAATTTATTTATAGGAGAAAAGTAATGTCCAAACCCCTCGGCCTGAAAGACATACCTATAGAAGCTTTTGATGATGAACTTCTTGACCTGAAAGAGTATGCCGAATCACTCAGTGACTTTGTTCTCCAGTGTGAAACACCTCTCACTATTGCACTTCAGGGAGACTGGGGATCAGGAAAAACTAGCCTCATGAACCTGATTCAGAGCAGATTAAAAGAATCAAATCCAGGTCTCCAGACGATCTGGTTTAACACGTGGCAATTTTCACAGTTTGACATGCAATCTGATCTGCCGATATCTCTTCTCTCCCATTTTGTTGATAAGCTGAATATTGATGAGAATACTACTGCGAAGAAGCTTCTTACAGGGCTCAGCAAGTTTGGAAGAAACACTTTACCCCAGGTGGCCTCCCTGTTTGCAGGTGAATCTGCAAAACATCTTACCGACAAAGTCTTTGAAATGCTGGGCAGTGATTACATGGATAACCCAGTTAAACAGATATCTATCCTGAAGGAAGAGATTGTTAAACTCGTCAATAAAAAGCGTAGCAAGGATGGGACAGACAGGATCGTCGTGTTCATCGATGACCTGGACAGACTCCTCCCGGAAAAGGCCGTAGAGCTTCTTGAGGTCTTCAAGCTATTTCTGGATGTGAATGGGTGCGTTTATATCCTTGCATGTGATTATCAGGTAGTCACGCAAGGTTTGAAGAAAAAGTTCGGCATTGGATCGGATGATCTCAAGGGAAAAAGCTTCTTTGATAAGATTATCCAACTGCCGTTTAGCATGCCTATCAGTCAATATAATGCAAACAACTACATAAAGAATTTATTGAAGATCACAAGGACTGATTACTCTGATGACGACATAACTGCTTATGCAAAGATGGCGGCACACTCTATCGGATTCAATCCAAGAGGGTTGAAGAGACTTTTCAACTCACTTCTGCTGCTTAATCTGGTTGCTGAAAAGAAGAAGCTATTCGAAGACCAGAACAAGATTGCCTCTAAGAAGGAAAAGCAAAGGATTCTCTTTGGGACCCTCTGCCTTCAAATGGCATTCGAGCCTGCCTATAGATTCCTCCAGAAGAATAAGAACAATATCGATCAAAACTTAATGGACTTGCTTACAGATATTGAGAAACTGAACAATGATACAAGAGCGGAAGAGATCAGGAGGGATATCTCTGATCAAGATGGGTCATCTCTACGGCGCCTTTCACAATTCATGGGATGCTTCTATGAAAGCATTCAACTTGCTTCAGATAATGACAAAGAATCATTGTCAGAAAAGGAAATAGAAACATTGAAGCAGGTTCTATCCCATTCATCTCTAACGTCTGTGGAGTCCACTTCTCCGGATATTAGCAATGTCGAGAGATACAAGAACAGGGATTGGGCAAAGTCTTTTATTGAAGAACTGAATACACGATATCTTCATGATCTCTCAAGACTGAAGATAGATAGAAAGAAATTTTTACTGTATCAAAAGCGTGATGCCAATGACCCGTCTATTGATATCTATTTCTTGTGTGAAGGTGATGGATTGAGGATTGAACACAACTTCTGGTTCTCTGCACGGGAAATGGAATACACCGCTATTGGAAAGAATCAAAAGAGTATAGACAGTGCAAAGGAATGGTTTATAAAACACTGCACTGATACATTCCCGGACAAACATTTTTCATTCCCACAGAACAACATCCATACTATCTGGCACATGGATTTTACCAGAGATGATTCTTCTGAGAATCTATTTACATTGTACAAAGAAAAAGTCATCGAATCGCTGGATATACTTTTCCCACGACTAGCTGAAACTCAGGAATTCACTGATTCTTCCCATTGCTGAATAATGAAAGGGGCATTCCTCATGGACATCACAGAGATAAAAAATCTATTCACCAAAGAGTTCGGAGCATTACAAAATCTATTCAAGATTTTTGACATGCCACTAAAGGAAGTGGAAGGCATCAAAGACCCGCTCATAACTATGCCTGGCATTTATGTATTCTGGCATCCTGTTCGGTCCGTAATAAAGGTAGGCAGACATTTCACCAACTCAAAGAAACGAGCACTTGAACATCTGAGGGATAACACAGGCGGAGTAATGGCTGAGCTAAAGAATGATGAACGGACAAGGCTCTTATTATTCAATATGAAGGAAATCAAAGACAAACACTGGGTAGCGGCTCTTGAAATCTATTTTGAGGAACATTTATCACCTGAAGTAAAGTCAAATAGGTTAGGGTAGAAAAGATTACTTGTAATATCGATATCGTGTATCTGCCCTATGTATTAATGGATGAGATTTTTTATAGCTATGATCTCTTTAATTTTGACAAGGTTTTGAGAAGGCCTAAATTGAATATTTTGGTTTCAACCCTATAATAATCAGGCAACTGATTGATAACACCGCTTCTGGCACATATTTACAGATTCTGTGTCCTGAAGAAACAATTGCTTCCTTTGTGTTATCAACAGTTGCTCAGCTGGAATTAAAGGCATACATTTATCGCAGAGATCTACACTTCGCAAACATTAATGAGTATAGAAGAATATTCTGACCCAAAGAAAAAATCTTACACTGTTGTATACAGCACATCTTTGAGATCAGATCCCAATAATCTCTTTACTCCAATTGTTAATCAACTCCCACCTGAATGGGAACATGACTCACAAATTCTTGATTTTTCTCTCCTGGTTTGAGGTCGCCCCATGCCCATAGAGTTCCGTTCGTCTTCAAGGCCACAGAACGAGTCTCCCCGGCACATATCGCTAACCAGTCATTATCGGTGCCAATTTGAACAGGGTCTTCACTGGAAATTGTTGTTCCATTACCGAGCTGGCCAAGGTTATTACCACCCCATGCCCACAAACTGCCATCTGTTTTCAAGGCCATGAAATATCCGTATCCGGCTGTTATGGATGACCAATCATTTTCAGAACCTACCTGGTGCGGGAAATAACCGTCACCGAAAATATACATCTGTCCGTTAATTTTCAAAGCCAGTGTATTTAATCCGGCGACCACTTTTACCCAGTCTTCGTCAGTGCCAATCTGAGTGGGGATATACACGTCTGTATTTGTACCATTACCAAGCTGCCCATCCCCATTGCTTCCCCAGCCCCATATTGACCCGTCTTGCTTGATGGCCATAGTGAAACCATATCCCGCACTCACTTCTGCCCAATCATTGTCCGTTCCTATTTGAATGGGGACGTAACTAGTCATTCTTGTTCCATTACCCAACTGGCCGTTGTTGTTGTTCCCCCAAGCCCAGAGAGTTCCGTTTGTTTTCAGCCCAACGGAATGATTGTAACCTCCGCAAACGAAAGACCAATCAGTATCATAACCCACTTTGACAGGCCTGTATTTAGTAACCTGCGTCCCATCGCCAAGCTCACCATTTCCATTTGTACCCCATCCCCACAAAGTTCCGTCTCTTTTCAGAGCCAGGGTATATGCTTCCCCTGCTTGCACTTTTGCCCAGTCAGTATCAGTCCCTACCTGTACGGGAGGATACCTGTTGGTTGTTGTGCCATCACCAATCTCGCCCACAAGATTATGACCCCACGCCCATAAGGAACCATCAGCATTCAGAGCTACTGAATGCCAATATGCACTCACTGCTATCCAATCGGAATCAGGCATATCCCTGATTTCAATACTGTTACCGCCTCCTCCACCACCGCTGCTACAGCCAATATTGAAGATGCTTGTCAAAATAATGCCCAAGAAAAACACCACATGCTTATATTTCATTATGGCTCCCTTCTTTATAATTATATTATATTAACAATCAATAAATAATCATAGGGAATAATTTAATAGTTACAAATATTATATGAGCTTGCAAATATTATCTGCTGGTTTTGATATTACTGTTTGAGGGGATTGGTGAATCGAATATATCGTGCAAACATCACTTTGTAAGCCTAAATGATCTCCCCTTTTGATTCTAACTCATACCTCACACTTTGACTAAACCGTTGATTCTTTCAAAATTTTCATGCTTGTGTATATCTAGACACTGAAGATTTTCTGATGATATCTATGCTGATCAGGCTTTATGTCCTGGCGGTAGCCCAGGCACAGAAGGCAGTCAATTACATTGTCGGCAAGGAGGACACAGAAGGCCACGGTATAGAAGAAGGGCAGGAGTGATAATCTGTTCCCCACGCGCCACCGGGGCTTCGCCCCGGCTTATCATACAAAGATCGAAACATAGTGGCTATTAGAACCATCCAATTTCGGATCAGAATTCTTTCTTTGAGTGCATCAGTTGTCTCTTAATTTTTCGTACTAAATTGGTAGTTTCTTCAATATTTATGAGCTGTTCCTGAATGTCATGGAGTCTTTTTCTATAATAAAGACCTAGCCCATACAGCAGGATAAAGGCAACAACAGCAGGTTTATTCAATCCCCACATAACCGTGAAAAGAACCATTATTATTGTTACGGCAAACATGAATGCAATCACGGCTTTGTTTCCAATAATCGCTGATATAAGCTTGTCATGAGATTTTCTACGCTCTTCTTCTGCATGCTTTTTAATATCATTGGCTCTAATAATATCTGGTGAAATCTGTCCTGATGCGGCTTTCTGCTTGACATCACTCTTCACATTGTCATGAACAATCTTCTCTTTATCTAATCTCTTTTTCATCTTTCCACTTCTTTCTCAGATTATCTATGGCGTACATCCATAATCTCATCTTTGTACTGCTTCCAATAAAATATAAAAACTGTTTCTGATTCTCTTTTTATTGGTATATTCGCTCAGTTCCACATACGTTCCCTGTTTCTTGCGCTCTTCGATATCTCTTCTGAAACCTTCATAATATGATAAAATCAGATCAGCTTTTGTTTCTGGGGAGATGATAAGACATTCCTCCTCAATGATTTCATCGATAGCCATGATTATTGCTTTAAGAGTAACTTTGTCCAATGATTGTATCACATAAGGCTCATTCAAGATTCTAGGGCCTGAACCGGTCAGCAGCCAGACAGGGTTAATATCAAAGTGCTTTACTATTCCCTCAAGGACGATGCCTTTCAGGTCACCATGCTTGTTTTTATAGGCTGATATCGTATTTTTATTAACGCCTAATATTTGGGCTAATTCGTCGTTTGACTTTCCTGTTCCAAGAAGAACAGAAGAAATTCTTTCATGTAAATCGTCCATATACGAAAGCCTCTATTAATTTGCACCGACTAAATATTAGTTGACAAGCCTAAATAATATCGCTAGCCTAATAATTAGGCTACCAGCTTATGGTCATTTGCGCAAGTGAATAATTATGTGAAGGGATCAGTACCAATGGCCGTCTCAATAGCACGTGTGGATGCAGGTCGGGCTTTGACATATTTCAATGGGAGGGATGAAGGCTATTACCACACAGAAGGCAATGGCGAAATAATCGGAAAGGGTGCCGAGGCGCAGAACTTATCTGGAAAGGTGGAGGCACCCGTCTTCGGAAGGCTTCTCCTTGGCCAGAACAATCTCGGTGAACAGATCATCAAACTGGCACCCAATGGTGAGCACCGAGCTGCCCTTGATATCACCTTTTCTGCCCCCAAGTCGTTATCATTGCTGGGCATATCAGACGAGAGATTTATACGAGCACATGAAAGAGCCGTGAAAGAAGCCATTAGTTATGCCGAGAAACATTTCTCCCAGGCCCGGGAAACTCATGATGGCGTAACTGAAAAAACTGATACGGGAAAACTTGTTGTTGTTCTTTTCCACCATTCTCTCTCAAGAGCGCTTGATCCACAGATTCATACCCATGCCATTGTCATGAATATGACTCAGGGTGAAGATGGAAAGTGGCGTGCACTGAGTAACGAGCAGTTCTTCGAGCGCAAGATGGAATTAGGCCAGGTTTACCGAAATGCCCTTGCCAGAATCATCACCCAGGAAATGGGATTATCCATAGAGAGTAAAAGTAAAGGTCTGTTCGAAATCAAGGGAATCGGCAAGGAATTGATTGATGAGTTCTCAACCCGATCTGCGCAGATCGAAGCCAGGGTGGCGGATCTGAAAGAGATCTACCCCAATGCAAGGGAACAAAAAATTAGAGAATGGGCGACCCTGGGTAGTCGAGAATCCAAGAAGAAAGTCAACATCGATGAAATCAGGCAGGATTGGGAACGTCGCATTTATGGATTGGGCTTCACAAAAGGTTCCCTCATAGAATCTGCTGAAAAGGCATCAGACAAATCCAGAGAGCGATCAACTACTGCAGAAGAATTCGTCAGAAAAAGCTCATCCATACTCACCGAGCAGGAGAGCACATTCACTCAAGGAAACCTTCTCAAGGAGGCCGGTAAGCTCTCTATAGGACAGGAGACCTTTACGACTCTCGAGGCTGCTCTAAACGATTTAATCGGAAGAGGTGAAATCGTACGGTTGAGAAAAGGCATACTCACCACCATGGAAATGCTCAGGATTGAGTCTCAAATTGTTGGGTTGGTCCAGGATGGCAAAGATAAGAGCAAAGCCGTTCTGGACAAGGATAGCGCGCTCACTAAAATCGATGAAAGTAATTCAGGATTGGTATCGGCAGGCAGAAACAGTCTTAAAAAGGGTCAAAAAGAAGTCATCGAGCACATCCTTACTTCCACGGACAGGGTGATCGGTATCCAGGGGGATGCAGGAACAGGTAAAACATTCGCCTTAGGAGTCACCTGGGATCTGGCAAGAGATAATACAATCTTCCGGGGATTGGCCTTCACCGGCAGGGCTGCTTCTGAGCTTTCGGATGTAGGCATTCCTTCATCCACACTCCACGCCTTTCTTGCATCATCTGAGAATGCTCTGGGAATACAGCATGGCAGAGAAACCTGGATCGTGGATGAGGCATCCATGGTCGGATCCAGACAGCTCAGAGAGCTTTTATCCAGGGCTGAATCAACGAACTCAAGAGTCATACTTATCGGTGACACCAAACAGCTCCAGGCCATCGATGCGGGAAACATGTTCCAGCAGCTGCAGGAGAGGGGCATCATGAAGACAGCCAGAATGGATGAGGTGGTCCGACAGACCGACCGAGAATACCTGGATATCGTGAATGATATCTCTGCAAAACGCATCAACGATGCTTTTGAGAAACTCTCGGTTTCCGGCAGGATTATCCAGACCCCAAATAGAGATGATCTCGTCAAGTCTGTCATCAGCGATTATACCGACGGCACGTCCACCCAGAGGATACTTGTAACAACCCGCAACTCTGACAGGCATAATCTTAACAATGAAATCCGCTCTATACTCCGGGGTCAAGGTAAGCTTGTCGGCATAGAGCACATGCTCACCATACGGGAGTCCAAGGGGTTAAACCTGCTGGAGCATCATTTCCCTCATGCATACTCGCCGGGAGATATCATCTATGCACGGAAGGCAGGTATTCTTGGCAGGGCAGGTGCAGAGGCCAGAGTCACTGATGTGAACCACAATCAGAGAACTGTCATAGCCGTTGCACCTGATGGAAAGGAATATGAGATCGACATTGCAGAGCATGGTGACAAGATCAGCGTTTATACCGAGAAGGAACGCCCATTCTCTATTGGAGACAAGGTTGTGTTCCTCAAGAATGACAGGATGGTCGGAGTAAACAACGGTACAACGGGATACATTAATCATATTGACGATCACGGTAACCTTGATGTCATTGCCGAAAATGGAAAAGATGTCAGGTTCCAGGCCACCAGTTATCCCTACATTGATCATGGCTATGCAGTAACGGATTACAAGAGTCAGGGACAGACAGCCAGGGAAGTTCTGATCTATTCCGATACCACGACAACCGGAAACACATTCAACAGCTTCTATGTCTCCATAACACGCGGTAAGGACGATGTCCGTGTCTATACTGATAACGCTGACAACCTCATGGAGCAGGTCAAGCTTGAACAGTCAAAGAAATCTACCCTCGACTATGTCGTGGATCGAGATGGGAAGAATCTTCCTGAGATGATCTCGGATGGGCATGGCTCAAGCCATGAAACTCATTTGCAGGAAATGGGAAAGGCATATGATGGCATCGAAATCTGATTGCTATGATTTGATGGTCGGGACTCGTTTTTATCTCACACCCAACGCAATTATCGATTGCCTGGAATACCTTGCAGACAGGAGTTCGAACCCATCGTATGGCAGTATGTATCCTTGGTTTGTAGTGCATGTCACCATTTCCATTCACGGGCGTACCATTTGTCCTCAGAAAGCATGGTTTCATGCGGCCTTCCGGTGCATGTCATATGTGACTTGCACCATACATTCTCATGCTGCCAGGAGAATACATACCTGGTCCCGGGGCAGGAACATCTCAAGTCCTGAGATACATTGTGCCATCCCACAAACAGGCTCACCGCCTGAGAAAAATTCAATGCATAAGGGAGGACTTCAATGAAAAAGAGACGGGTGAGCATTACCATCTCAGAAGAATTCGGAAGGAAGCTGGATGAGATTGCAGGTGAGTTACATCTCACCAGAACAGCTACCTTACGAGTTCTTATCTTCTCCTGGAAGGGTACCTGCAATGAGGATTTGAAAAATCAGATTAATCGATCGACCAATCTTCTCGTGGTACTCACGTCCCTTGTATCCGGATTGATCAAAGAATCCAAAGGCAATGATGTTTTCTATCAGCTCAAAAATGAGGCTGATAAATCGCTCCGCTCATTTAAGGAAAGCGGCAAGCTGACCATGTAGGGAGGTCATTCATGAACAAAGGCAGATCCTTCGAGGGTTATGAAGTAACTATGAACGGTGTGAAGATGTCGATCAAGATGTATCTTACCATAGCATGTGCTCTTGCACTCGTGGGCCTTGCTGTGATTGTTTACCACAACATCCGTCATTTCGGTGAAATTTGGGAACAGTATCCATCAATATTATGGATGGCACTCCGGTCAAACAACAGGGAGTCATTTATCCAAGCTCTCTATCTTGTGCCTAAAATCCTTCTGCTCAGCAAGCAGGTGGTCATTGCCGTAGGTATAGGATTCATACCTGCCTTCATGCTCTCTGTCCATTTCTTCAAGTCCCAAGCAATCAAACATAGAAACAGTGAATACCTCAGAGGTGCACAGATAGTACCCGTTTCACAAATAAAACGTAAAATGCTGTTCAAGAAAAAGAATGTACCTATAGGAGAGCTTCGCGCAACGTTAAAGGACGAGACCGGTCACTTCTGCATAATAGGTAAAACTCGAAGCGGAAAGTCCATGGCTCTCAAACGGGCATACCACCATCTGAAGAAGCAAGGTCAGAGAATAGTGGTGTATGAGAACAAGGGAGACTACCTGCCGTCATATTACGATCCTCAGACAGATGTCATCTTCTGCCCCGTGGATAAGAGATCCATTCAGTGGTCCATATGGAACGATACAAAGACCGTTATGGACATAGACCAGGTGATATGCTGGAGCCTCATTCCGAAAGAACAACATGAGAACCCATTCTGGGGGAATGCAGCCCGGGAGGTTCTCCGTGCGGGCTTATATTATCTCTTCAGGAAAAATCAGGATATGGTTACCAATGCACAGATCTATACGTTTTTCACTTCGGGGCCGGAGCATATTGCCGTCTGCATAAGTAATATACCCGAAGGTAAAGCAGCATATGAAATGATTTCCGATCCCCAGTCAAAACAAACACAAGGGGTTATCTCTACCCTGATCAATTACATCACGTGCCTCAAGTACATAAAGGATCAAGATGGCGATTTCTCCGTAAGGGACTGGATACGTAAAGAAGGTCCGGGGACGCTGTTCATTATGAACAATGCCTACACAAAGGATATTCTCAAACCACTGTTGACCCTCATGCTTGATATCATATCACAGGAAATTCTTTCCATGACTGAGAGTCTTGAGCGCAGAAGATATATCATCCTGGATGAGTTCGGTACGCTTCATCCGATGAACTCGATTATTGCACTGCTTACCAGGGGCGGCGGCATGGGCGCCAGTGTCTGGATAGGTGTTCAGGATATCGGACAGATCGATGAGATATATGGGGCCAACCTCAGAAAAGCCATTATCAATTCCTGCGGTACCAAGATACTCCTGTGCGTGGATGAAGTCGACACGAAGGAATACATCTCAAGCCTTATTGGTGACACCGAGGAATCCGAGGTAAGTGATTCTGATTCAATGGGCCTGAACTCCTACCGTGATGGCAGGAGTATCTCAAGGTCCAGAAAGATGAAGAGGCTTGTCATGCCTTCTCAGCTTGACAGTCTGCCATCATTGACAGGGTTCTGCAGATTACCTGCAATGCCTTGTACCATTATCAAGATACCCGTAGAACACCAACCTGCAAAGAACCCACAGATAGTCATGCGTGAAGAATTCTTCCTGCATAATATTCTTAAATCACGTGTTCCCGGGAGAATGGGGTCACCAAACATGCATTCAGATGGTGATACGGGGAAGGGAGTAAGGACCAATCCTGTAATGAATCAGGCAGCACATGTAATTGATATAGATTAGGAGGGAATATGGATGAACTTATGAATCTCTGGAAGATCTCTGTCACCAGACTCGCAGACATGAGCGTGCCTAGAACTCCTGAGAATAGGGAGATTCTTTCTGCCTGGTACAAAGTCGCTGTACTCTTCTCTTCGGTATGCGGATTTGGAGGCTGGATGACTAACAAGATCACAGCATTCATGCTGTCCGGAGAGATCTGAACATCAGTCAGGCGATTGAGTAATTACCTATGCAATTGACCGCCGACCAAACAGGGCACTATAATCCTACCCCTGATCCTATCTGGGGGGTGTGGTTCATGAAGTTCGGCAAGGTGCGGTCAAGGGTGCGGAGCGGCAGAGAGGAGTGGTGGGTTGAGGTGTCATGGGAGGGCAAGAGATATACGTTTTCGAGCATCCCTATCTACTACCCCAACCATATTGAATGGTATCCCTGCGAATCAAAAGACAGGGCGGAATTCCTGAAAACGATCATCCAGGACCGCATCAAGGACGGCAAGTTCAATCCATGGGAATTCCGGAAACACAGCCCCATGAGGTTCAGGCAGTATGCCGAGGAATGGCTCAAAGGCAAAAAGCCGAACATCGGGAACAGCACCTTCAAGACCTATCGTTATGCAATAGATACCTGGCTCGTACCAAAGCTCGGCGAGATGTATCTCCCCAACATCACCAAGACCGTTCTGAGGGATCTCCAGAACAAAATCGACCGCGAGCCCAAGACCAAGAAGAACGTCATGGACACCCTGAGCAACATGCTCCGGGATGCCTGCCCGGACTACATCCAGAATGTCCCGCAATTCCCGGGATTCAAGGGTAACGAGTCCATTATCCCCGCTGATATAAAGGTCCCCGCCCTTGAGGATGTTTTCAAGATCATCGGGAAGATCCCGGATAAGGACCGGCATATCTTCCTGTTCATGGTCTTCACCGGTTGCAGGCCATCGGAGGCCCGTGCATTCAGGAAAGAGGACATCCGGGGTGATCACATCATGTTCGTCAAGACCTTTGACAACTACGAACAGCTCGCTCCGGTCAAAGGCAAGAAGCCCCTCCCATTCCCCATGACACAATCATTGAAGAACCTCCTGGATGAGGCCCCTCCGAACCTGACACCTCATGTCTTTGTCAACCCGAACACGGGCAAGCCCTATGCCCACAAATTCACGGCCATATGGAACCAGGCCTGCAAGGATGCCGAGTTCGGCTACCTCAAGATGTACAACTGTACCCGCCATGCCTTCGCCACCATGATGAGGATTGGAGGCATGGACCTGGCTGACATCAAGGACCTCATGAGGCACGCCGATATCAAGACCACGATGCGATACGATCACAGCTCCGTGATCAGATTGGCCAAGAAGGTGGACAATGTTCTCCATCTTCCAAACAAGAAAAGTGTTGGCAAAGTGTTGGCAAAGAAAAAAGAGGCTTCCAAGTGATTGATATTACATTGATAAATGGCGGAGGGAGTGGGAGTCGAACCCACGGTACCTGACGGTACATCGGTTTTCAAGACCGACGCCTTAAGCCACTCGGCCATCCCTCCGTGCAGCGGCAATCTCCTTAGCTCATGGGGCCGATGAGG
>Ga0209606_1001029_pt1 | contig 37808 bp, 24 predicted proteins | sample AD_UKC057_MetaG_FD_184412 | JGI IMG/M metagenome (GOLD analysis project Ga0209606, IMG submission 184412) | Active sludge microbial communities of municipal wastewater-treating anaerobic digesters from USA - AD_UKC057_MetaG (SPAdes) (version 2) | ecosystem: Engineered > Bioreactor > Anaerobic >...
TATGTTGTACTTTGTTCTAAATATTTAATAAATGTCTATTATAAGCCCCTTCAGAAAAAAAACATTAGGAAATTTATAGAGAAAATATTGCTATTTATGTTTAATATTTCGGCAAAAGATATATTTATGACAAACAAAACTACAGGGGAGTCGCTCGGATTCTTACACTCAAATTAAGGAAAATACTCCTTTTATTCACATTATCTTACTTTTGCATGAAATTTCGAATAATGGCCGAAGACCACAAAATCATCTTTTCTATGGTGGGTGTCAGCAAAATTGCCCCACCCAACCGGCAAATACTTAGGAACATTTATTTATCCTTCTTTTATGGGGCAAAGATTGGCATCATCGGATTAAACGGTGCTGGCAAGTCGAGCCTGTTGAGAATCATTGCCGGAGCAGATACTTCCTATCAGGGAGAAGTTGTGTATTCGCCAGGTTACACCATAGGATACCTTGAGCAGGAGCCTCGGCTGGATGACGACAAAACGGTTCGGGAGATTGTAGAAGAAGGGGTTTTGCAAATCGTAAACTTGCTCCACGAATACGAAGAAGTAAACAATCGTTTTACGGAACCTCTGAACGAGGACGAGATGACCCGATTAATCGAGCGCCAGGGAGAGCTTACCGAGTTGATAGATCATTTCGATGGATGGGAGCTCGACAACCGGCTCGAGAAGGCCATGGATGCTCTCCGTTGCCCCGAACCATCCTTATTGGTCAGAAATCTTTCGGGAGGTGAAAGACGAAGAGTGGCTTTGTGCCGCCTGCTGCTCAGTCAACCCGATATACTTCTTCTGGATGAGCCCACCAATCACCTCGACGCCGAAAGCATTGAATGGCTCGAGCATCATCTGCAAAACTACAAAGGCACAGTAATAGCCGTTACTCACGACAGATACTTCCTCGATCATGTAGCCGGCTGGATACTCGAACTCGACCGTGGAGAAGGTATCCCATGGAAAGGTAATTATTCTTCATGGCTCGAACAAAAGACCCAACGTTTGGCTCAGGAAGAAAAAAGCGAAAGTCGACGCAGAAAAACCCTCGAACGAGAACTCGAGTGGGTTCGTATGGCTCCACGTGCGCGTCAGGCGAAATCCAAGGCCCGCTTAAATGCTTACGATAAACTTCTCGATGAAGATATTGCACAAAAAGAAGAACGCCTTGAAATATTCATTCCTAACGGCCCTCGTCTGGGAAATAAAGTCATCGAAGCTCAGCATGTGTCAAAGGCTTATGAAAGCAAGCTGTTATTCGAAGATCTGAACTTTTCTCTTCCTCCCGCTGGAATAGTTGGAGTAATAGGACCAAATGGCGCAGGAAAAACTACTCTCTTTCGTTTGATTATGCAGCAGGAAACACCAGATTCTGGAAAATTCGAAATAGGAGAAAGCGTAAAACTGGCATACATAGACCAAGTTCACTCTCCTATCAATCCCGACAAAAGCGTTTTCGAAGTGGTGAGCGAAGGAAATGAACAATTCTACTTAGGCGGAAGGATTATCAATGCAAGAGCTTATCTGGCGCGTTTTAACTTCACAGGTGCCGACCAGGGAAAGAAATGCGGAGTTCTCTCGGGAGGCGAAAGAAACCGCCTCCATCTGGCACTTACCTTGCGCTCTGAAGCCAACGTGCTCCTTCTGGATGAACCTACCAACGATATCGATGTGAATACCTTGCGTGCCCTCGAAGAAGGCTTGCTCAACTTCGCCGGCTGCGCATTGATTATCTCGCACGACCGCTGGTTCCTCGACCGCGTAGCTACCCATATTCTATCTTTCGAAGGAAATTCTCAGGTTTATTTTTTTGAAGGAACCTACAGCGAATATGAAGAAAACAAAAGAAAACGCATAGGCGACGATAACCCCCATCGACTCCGATACAAAAAACTCCAGTGATTTCTTGTTTGGTTTCTCTCTATGAAAAAACCTTTACTCACCCTAAAAACCAAAAAACAGAGTTTGGTTCAATAGGCATTCCCGTCGTATTACCCGACATCATTTCTCCTTCATTTTTCTTGGCCTTAAACAGTAGCACGCCTTCCATCACCTCTAACATCTGCAATGCAACCCTATGCTATCTCTTCTCTTCATTTACTATGTAGTTCGCTCTTGCTCTCAGAACTTTTATCGCCGTAATTTCGGGTTGCTATTTTGGATGGACTGGATTGCCATGATGTGGGTATATAGGCTGCCTGGATAGATATCGCTTTTGGCAAAGGAACCAATAAACTGGCAATGGGTTCCACTACTTTTATCGATCCAGCACTTTATAGATTCTTTGACTATCTTTCCAATCAACAATTTCTTCAATTTTTCTTCTGTTGCCTCTCTCCTGCCTCGCCTTTGCCATGACCACCTTTGCTTTGTTATGCATGGAGATTCATCTTGCAAATTACTTTGCCGGTACAATGTCAGGCATATTCTCACGAATTTTTCTATTTTTTCTGGCTGTAACCCAACCTCGTAGCCTCGCTGTTTTCATCGAATCACCATCCCTATAGAACTCCCATCAAATCTTTATCCTCATTTTTATACTCGTTTCCATTTTTGTTTTGATTTTGATCCTGAAAAAAACCATCCACAAAATGAGTGAAGCAATATCGATGCATGAAACCGCTATGAGAGAAATGAAAAAAATTCTATCAGGCATAAGTGCTTACCTTTGCAAAAAAATTCATTCCTTTGATACCCCCTAACACCCATAATTTTGTAGCCAAAACTCTTGCCGGCCTCGAAGAGGTTCTGGAACAGGAACTAAAAGAGCTTGGAGCCACCCATACTCAAATTCTTACCCGAGCAGTTTCTTTCGAAGGCACGCGTGAAACCGTCTATCGCACGAATTACCACTGCCGGACGGCTATTAAGATCCTTGTTCCTCTCATTCAATTCAAAGCAAGCAACAACGAAGAATTATACGAAGGCGTGCGTTCTTTCCAATGGGACCAGATCATGAATTTCAGAGATACTTTTATGGTGGAAACCGTCCTGGTTCATTCAGCCTTCCAGCACTCGCACTTCATCTCGCTGAAAACCAAAGATGCCATAGCCGATTGGTTTACCAACAAATACAAAAGAAGACCGAATGTAGATCGTGAAAATCCCGACATTCGTCTGAGTTTATATATTCATCGCGACGAGTGCACGCTATATCTCGATAGTTCGGGCGACCCCCTGTTCAAACGAGGTTACCGCATGGCTCAAGGACCTGCACCCATGAGCGAAGTTCTGGCCGCCGGCCTGATTAAGCTATCGGGGTGGAATGGGGAGGTGAATTTCGTGGATCCCTTTTGTGGTAGCGGAACGCTATTAACCGAAGCTGCACTTATTGCTCATAACTTGCCCGCAGGACTTTTCAGAAAAAGTTTCGGATTCATGCATTGGCGCGACTTCGACCGAACACTCTGGAACGATATCAAGGCAGATGCCCGTAAGCATAAACGAAATCAGGAATGTGAAATCTTCGGCAGCGATGTCTCCGAAGAAGCTATCGCGATAGCTTCGAGAAACATACACCGTGCTGGATTTTCCAGCGAGATTACCTTGAAAAAAACACGTTTCGAAGATACTTCCTTCGATGGCCCCGGCGTTCTGATTACCAATCCTCCTTATGGCGAGAGATTGCAAACCAATGATATCGTCGCCCTGTACAAAAGCATAGGCGATACTCTCAAACACAACTATAAAGGCTTCGACGCCTGGATCATTACTTCCGACTTCTTTGCATTGAAAAATCTGGGCTTACACCCTACCAAAAAAGTTATCCTCTATAATGGGCCTCTCGAATGCCGCTTTGCTCACTTCGAAATTTACGAGGGAAGCAGAAAACAAAAAAACGACCTTTTCAATACTTTAGAAACTCTTCCCGATACCTCCATCGAGGAATGAAAACATGAAACAACGTGCCACATATTTTGCCGATATTTTACTTCCCCTGGCCGTCGAGGGATATTTTACTTACCGCATCCCCAACGACCTCGCCAAGGATATTAAATTAGGAATGAGGGTGGTAGTTCAGTTCGGTAAACAGAAATTCTACACCGGATTGGTCCGACGTATTCATCAAAACATCCCCAAAGATTACACGCCAAAATACGTTCTTTCGATAGTCGATCCTTATCCCTTGGTAAGCGAAGTGCATTTTCAGTTCTGGGAATGGTTAGCTTCTTATTATATGGCCAATGTGGGCGAAGTGATGAATGTGGCTCTACCTTCCTCCTTGAAACTGGCCAGCGAAACACGCCTCGCTCTCCACCCCGATTTCGACAAAGATTATAGTGGCCTGACTGAAAAAGAAATGATGGTGGCCGAAGCCTGCGAAATCCAAAAACAAATTACACTGGCCGACGTGGCACGAATCACCGAAATGGCCTCTGTATTCGGCTTGATCAAGAAATTGATCGACAAAAAAGTCATCGTACTCGAAGAAGAACTCCAAAACCGTTTTCAACCTAAAACAAGGATCTATCTATCACTTCACCCTGATTACAAAGACAATGACGAAAAATTGAACAAAATCTTCAATGAATTAGAAAAACGAGCACCTCGTCAGAGTGAAGCCTTGCTCATGTTTCTGAGTATGACACGCGACAGGGAAGAAATTAGCCGCAACAGCCTTCAGGCCATGGCGAATCTTGGACCTTCTCCCGTAGATGGCCTCATCAAAAAAGGAATATTCGTGAGCAAGGAACACGTGGTAAGCCGCTTGGGTGAACTTTACAAAGGTGAAACACAGGAAGTAAGATTAACTCCTCTTCAGCAGAAAGTCTATGAATCCATTCGAAAACAATGGAGCGAAAAACCAACGGTTTTACTTTACGGAATAACTTCGAGCGGCAAGACCGAGATTTACATCAAATTAGCCACCGAAATAATTCAGCAGGGAGGCCAAGTGCTTTATCTGCTTCCCGAAATTGCCCTCACAGCTCAAATAGTCAACCGACTGCGAAGATTCTTTGGCGACGATGTAGCCGTTTATCATTCCAAATTCAATGAAAATGAAAGAGCCGAAATATGGAACCGGGTTACTGAAAATCCACTCTATGACCTAAAACCCTTTAAACTTGTCGTAGGAACACGTTCGGCTTTGTTTCTTCCTTTTTCGAACCTGAAACTCATCATTGTGGACGAAGAACATGATGCTTCATTTCGTCAGGCACAACCTGCACCACGCTACAACGCCCGGGACGCCGCCATCTATCTTGCCGGCTTGCTACATGCACGAACCCTTCTGGGTTCGGCCACTCCTTCACTCGAAAGCTATTTCAATGCTCAATCGGGTAAATATGGCTTCGCACAAATTCTTACTCGTTATAGCGACATCATGATGCCCGAAATCATCTTGGCCGACCTGAGAGAAGAAAAAAACAAAGGAGCCTCGAAATCTTTATTTTCACAAACTTTATTACAACTAATCTCCGAAGCCCTTTCTCAAAAGGAACAAATTATCCTGTTTCAGAACCGAAGAGGTTATGCCCCTCGCATCGAATGTGGAAAATGCAACTGGATTCCGCTTTGTAAAAACTGCGATGTTTCTCTAGTCTATCATAAAGAATATCATCAACTACAATGCCATTACTGTGGTTATACGGCACCTCTGCCCACTGAGTGCTCCGTTTGCCACCATACCGCACTCTATTTGAGAGGTTTTGGAACAGAAAAAATAGAAGACGAACTTTCCATCTATTATCCCGAGGCACGTATTGCGCGTTTCGATCTCGATTCGACGAGAAATAAAAATGCACATGTCGATCTTATTCAACGTTTCGAGGACAGAGACATCGATATTCTGGTTGGTACGCAAATGGTAACCAAGGGACTCGATTTTGACCACGTTTCACTAGTAGCCATCTTAAATGCCGATAATATGCTGGCTTATCCCGACTTCAGAGCTTTTGAACGGGGTTATCAATTGATGGCACAGGTGGCAGGCCGGGCAGGACGAAAAAACAAAAGAGGAAAAGTTGTTATTCAAACCTATAATCCTCAGCACCCTGCCATACTTTTCGTCTTGTCGAACGATTACGAGGGAATGGCTCATCAGCAATTGAGTGAACGAGCTCATTACCATTATCCTCCTTTTACACGCTTGATTCTTGTCGAACTAAAATACGCTGACCAGAAAAATCTATTCGAAGGAGCTGACCATCTGGCAAAGCTGCTGCGTGATGAACTTGGGAAAAAAGTAATGGGGCCGGAACAACCAGTCATTTCTCGTATCAAGGGCTTATTTATTTACCAGATCCTTATCAAACTCGACAGAAATCATCTTCTCAACGCAAATAAAGAATTTATTCATCGAACCATACGCCAATTTCAAACCGAAAAAGAATTTCGCCGTTTTATCGTTCAAATTCATGTTGACCCCATGTAAAAAAATGAATAGTGGATGGTGATTGGTGGATGGATGAGTTAAAAGTTGAAAGTTGAAAGTTTATAAAGGAAAAAGGGAGGAAGGGAGACGAGGAGACGAGGAGATAGGGAGAATGGTGGATGGTGGATGGTGAATAGTGATTGGTGGGGGATTGTAGATAGCAGTTAGTGATTGAAGCTTGGTGGTTGTTAATTGTCAGTTGTAAGTTATTTGTTGTTAGTGGTTCGTTGTCAGTTGTTAGTGGTTCGTTGTCAGTTAATTTGCAAGCCAAATTCATTAAAAAATATGATCCTTTAAGATTTTTCTTTTTATTTTTACGGTCAAACAATGAGGGATGCATAGAAAATCGTCCTCTTTTTTCCGCCGCAAATCCGTTGAACTGATTATCGAACATGCCGAAGACAAAGTTGAAGGACAAACGAGTCTGAGGCGCAATCTCGGGGTTGCCGATCTTACCGCTCTGGGTATAGCCGCCATTATCGGTGCGGGTATTTTCAGTACGATTGGTACTGCAGCAGCTTATGGGGGGCCTGCTGTTTCACTTTTGTTCATCTTTACGGCTATAGCTTGTGGTTTTTCGGCCCTGTGCTATGCAGAATTTTCTTCGGCCATACCTATTAGTGGCAGTGCTTATACTTACGCTTATGCTTCATTTGGTGAACTCATCGCCTGGATTATTGGCTGGGACCTCATCATGGAATATGCTATCGGAAACATTGCCGTAGCAATTTCCTGGTCGGGTTATTTTACTGGATTGATGGAGGGTTTGGGCATACCCATCCCTCAATTTTTATGTATCGATTATCTGACTGCCTCCAGAGGTTTTCATGAGATTATCGAATCGGGAATATCTGTCGAACAAGCCAGCCGGCAATTGCAGGAAGCTTTTCAGGCATGGACTACGGCTCCACAGATAGCAGGAATAAGGTTGATAGCCGATATTCCTGCCTTTGGCATCGTGGTGCTCATTAGCTGGCTGGTTTATGTTGGAATTCACGAAACCAAGGTGGCTGGAAATTTCATGGTATTGCTCAAACTCATTACTTTACTTGTAGTCATCGGAGTGGGAGCATTTTATGTAAATCCCGACAACTGGTCGCCTTTTGCTCCCAATGGAATATCGGGAGTGCTAAAAGGTACTGCTGGGGTATTTTTTGCCTATATTGGTTTCGATGCAATCAGCACGACTGCCGAGGAAGCACGCAATCCAAGGCAAGATTTGCCCCGGGCCATGATTTATGCCTTGCTGATAACTACAATCCTATACATCCTCATCAGCCTCATTCTCACAGGTATGGTTCCTTACAGTCACCTCGAGGTATCCGATCCTCTGGCCTATGTTTTTTCGTTTCATCACATCAACTGGCTTTCGGGGATTATTAGTTTGAGTGCTATTATAGCCATGGCAGGTGTACTTTTGGTCTTCCAAGTAGGGCAACCCCGCATCTGGATGAGCATGAGCCGCGATGGACTGCTTCCTAAAATCTTTTCGAAACTACATCCCCGACATCGCACACCGGCTTTTGCCACCATCGTTGCAGGCATTCTTGTGGCCGTTCCTTCCCTTTTCCTCAATCTTACTGAAGTTACCGATCTCACCAGTATAGGTACTCTCTTCGCCTTCGTCCTCGTTTCGGGTGGAATTTTAGCCGTCAATCCACACGGCAAAAAACAAAAAAAAGACGACATCAACCGAAAATTCGTCGTACCTTATTTGAATAGCAGAATCTGGCTCCTACCTATCTGGACTATCATGATAGGTAGTTTGTTTTATTTCCAACCCGAAGGGTTTATTAAATCTGACGGTTTGACTTCATTGATAGGAAATATACCCATTTTATTATTTGCTATCTGTTCCATCATTATCTCGATATTTGCCATCTTGAAGGAATGGTCGCTGATACCTGTATTGGGACTTCTTACCAACCTGTATCTGATGTCGCAGTTGGGGATAACTAACTGGATGCGATTTTTGATATGGTTGGTGATCGGGTTAATCATTTATTTTACTTATGGATATCGGAAAAGCCGCTTAAAAGGCTGGCTCAAACAAATAAAAACAGACTGATATGTTGACTTGGCAGGCAATTGCATTGTTCTTGGGTGGAATATTTGCGGGTTTTGTAAACACTCTGGCTGGAGGTGGAAGCATTGTGAGCCTTTCGCTCATGCTCCTGTTTGGTTTGGATGCCAATGTAGCCAATGGGACAAATCGTTTGGCCATTATTTTTCAAAGCCTTACCTCAAGTGAGACTTTTCGGGTTAACAAAATTCTGGATTTTAAACGTGGGAAAGCTGCTGTATGGAGTGCCCTGATTGGCTCACTGGCCGGTGCCTGGGTAGCAGTCGACCTGAATAAGGAAATCATCGAAAAAATAATTACCATCGTCATGATGGCCATGCTGTTGTTTATTTTTTATAATCCTTCGAGATGGCTGAAGGGAGACCCTGAACGTAATGCCAAACCGGCTAACCTGTTCGAAATCTTTTTGTTTCTGGTCATTGGATTTTATGGTGGATTTGTGCAGGTAGGAATCGGTTATTTACTTCTGGCCGGGCTTGTACTTCAAGCGGGTTATGATTTGGTAAAAGCCAATGCCTTGAAGGTTTTCATCACTTTTGTCTATTCACCTTTTGTCTTTGCCATATTCGTATGGCATCACCAGGTGAGCTGGATTCATGGAATTCCATTAGCCATTGGGGCATCAATCGGAGCATTTATTGCCTCAAAATTGGCAATTAAAAAAGGAGGAGGGTTCATTCGCTGGACAATAGTCGTAATGATCCTGATTACAGCTCTTCAAACTTTCAATGTCATCGACCTAACCACCTTATTCTCCTTTCTGAAACCGAAATAAAAATTGAAGGAGAGATTTTTTTATTTTGTCTCGTAAAGTTTTTCTCTATCGACTTTTTCGACCATTTCATTATTCTTCAGCTTGCGCGAAATTGCCGAAAAAGGAGCTATGATGACGTCTTCTCCTTCCTTCAAACCCGATATAATTTCGATGTAATTGTTATCCTGAATTCCTGATTTTACTTCTCTGAGCCGGGCTATGCCATTATCGTAAACGAAAACATATTCCTTGATAATTTCAGGCAATTTATTTTCGCTTTGTTCGGTTTGTGATTCTTCCTCGGGTTTGGAAGCTTTACGGGTAATTCTACCCGTAGTATCAGAACGAGTAGTTACTGCCTGAATAGGAACCGAAAGTACGTCGAAACGTCTTTGGGTTTGAATCTCGGCGGTAGTCGACATTCCTGGCCGAAAAGGGCTATAATCGGGCTGATCAGGGGGTATTAAATCGAGATAGGAGGATTTGAGCAATTGAATTTTTACCTGAAAATTGGTAACTTGGTCTATGCTCACGCCCGTGGTGGTGGCCGAAGTAGCTACTTCGGTTACTATTCCCTTGAATTTGCGATTCAAATAGGCATCTACTTCTATCAATGCCGTATCACCCAGTTTTACCTTAATGATGTCGTTTTCATTGACATCTACTTCGGCTTGCATCTCATCGAGATTAGCTATTCGCATGATTTCGGTACCGGCCGAAAATTGTGAAGCACCCATTACCCTTTCGCCCTTTTCTACACTCAGTTTTGAAACCCTTCCATCGGCAGGCGCATAAACCGCCGTCTTCGTTAGATCTTCACGGCTTTTTTTCAGGGCTGCATTGGCACTGCTTATGGAATATTCCGCAGCTTTTATCGTAGCCTGAATTGCATCCAAATCGGCCTTGGCTACTTCATAATTGGTCTTGGCAGTTTCAAAATCGGCATCCGAGATTACCTTCTTCTCCCAAAGCGCTTTGTTACGCAGATAAACGGTTTCGGTATTCTGAAACCTTGCTTCCAACTGAGCCAACTGCGCCTTGGCATTCACCAGATTTGCCCTTTGTGAGTTGAGCTGAGCTTCTGCCTGCTCGTAAGCCGATTTATAAATCTCCGGATCTATGCGTACCAAAATATCACCAACCTTTACTCTGTCGCCTTCCTTTACAAAAATTTCTATTACTTCTCCCGAAATATAAGGACTAATCTTAATATCCTTTACCGGCTGAATTTTACCCGTAGCAGATATCGCCTCAATGATATTCCGTTTTTGTACCTTTTCGGTGGCAACTCGCTGATAATTATTGTGATTCTTTTTATTTACGGCCAGAATAACCAATAAAATCACTACTAAACCCGCCCCAATTATCCAATAAAGTCGTTTATTCTTCTTCATGATAAAAATTTTATGATTGATAGAATAATTAATTCAATACTAATGGTTTTCCCTCATAAAAGTCCAAAATCTTGACCTTGAAAATAAAATCATATTTTGCCTGAATAAGTTCCGACTGTGCCTTGTTGAGGTCTTCCTTGTTCTGGTTGTATTCAACGGCATTGAGCAAGCCCACGGCATATTTTTCACTGGCGTAATTAAAACTTTCTTGCTGGGCATGTAACTTGGTTTCGGCGGCTACATATTTTTTCAAGGCAGCACTTGCATCGGCATAAGCTTGTACGATGAGTTTACGGAGATTGTTTTGCGACAGTTGAAGGTCAAGTTCGGCATTGGCAACTGCAATTTTCGTTCGCTGTACATTGTTCCTGGAACGGTAACCATTGAAAATGGGTATGTTCAAATAAAGCCCAAGCGATTGATTTTCATTGGCTTTTAACTGATCACCGAAAGGTTTTACCCGATAGGAATATTCCGGTGAAATTCCTATGACCGTATCCCCGGTAAGTTGAGTAATCCCAATGGGATAAGCTATGAGAGTGGGAGGCACATTGGGGTCCTTTTCGAGTGAAACTCCCGAATAACCCGTTCCCCAACTGCCGTTGAGTGCAAGCGTCGGACCATAACTTCCGCGATTGATGTCGAATTCTTTTCTGGCAGATTCTATTCTGTATTTCGAAGAAATGATTTCGGGTTGATGCTGCAAGGCATAATTAACCACCTGATCAACGGGCGAAAGGCTGATATTTACCGAAGGAGCCGCCAACTCAGGAGCTACAACACTAAAACCGCGCGAATCTTCCAGATCGATGAGCTGAGATAATTGCAACAATGCCAGTTCATAATTATTGCGAGCTTCAACCAACTGCAACTCGGCAGATGCCACCTGCGCCTCCATGTTCAACAATTCACCCTGTGCCAGTGAACCCGATTCTACTAAAATCTTTATCCGATCACGCTGTAATTTCACCACCTTTAACTGACTCTCCGATATATTCAACAACTCTGCATTATACAAGGCCTGAAGATAAAATGTGGCAACATTCAGCGATATGTCGTTCATCATTTTTTCCACCTCCAGTTCACTTATATTCAAATCGAGCTGGCTCTTACGCAAGGTGTTGAGCTTCTGAAAGCCACTAAATAACACCATTTGCGTAGAAACATAAAAACTGTTAGACCTTACCCTTTCGGTTGCAAACTGATTCGTAAATGGATCGATGGTTTGTCCCCAATTGTACACATGCGTGGCATTACCTCCCAAAGTGGGCAACATCGTCAGCTTCGATTCCGTCGTATTAATCTTCTGAAGCTGAACATTCAACATTTGTTTCTTGACGTTAATATTGTGATTGCGGGCATAGGTAATACATTCTTCCAGCGTCCATTCATGAATTTCCTGACCGTAACCTAAAAAAGGTAAAAAGAAAAGCAGCATCAATAAAATGACCTGCTTCAAAATCTTAAAGGAATTCATCATATTTAGACCAATTTTCAAATTGTAAAATCTAATTTCCTGAGTTTTGATACAATTTATACTTCCACGTTTAGACGATAACCGAAAAATGATGTTACATTTTCAGGCTCAAAACGCTTCAAAGGTATGACTTTCTGGTATAGCACAAAAGAATGTGAGATGAAATTATTTATTCTCCTTGGCAAACATCGATAAACACCCGATGAGAACTTCATTTCTTTTTTTGAATTTTCTTCAAGATAAGTCAATGAATTAATAAGAGTGGCTTATATTTGTGCATTGATTCCTTTAGAACTCTATGATGAGAAAAATTCGCATCTCGATGATTTTGTTGCTCACGGGTATTCTATCCTCGGTGCAGGCACAGCAATTGAAAAGCGATACCTTCGACGTGGTACATTATGATCTCCATTTGGACATCATGAATTTTCAGGCCAAACAGCTGAATGGATTTGCCATTCTCACCCTTACTCCCAAGATGAATCAACTTTCATACATTTCACTCGATTTGCTGAGTCTTCAGGTGGACTCGGTAAAAGTGGAAGGACAGCCTGTAGTGTCATGGTATCAGGATGACACTCTGTTGCGCATCCCTTTGATATCGCCGGTTTCAGTGGGCGATACCTTTCAGATGCGAATTCGTTATCATGGCACTCCCATTGTTGAACCTGCCGGATGGGGCGGTTTTCACTTCGATTCATGGATTGCCTATAACCTTGGTATTGCCTTTCAGGCTAACCCACACAACTATGGTCGCGCTTGGTTCCCCTGTATAGACGATTTTATCGACCGCGCCACTTACGATTATTATATTACTACCGAAGCCGGCAAAACTGCCGTATGTGGTGGCTTGCTCATCGATTCTATCGTCCATCCCGACAACAGCATTACCTGGCATTGGAAAATGAACCAGACCATCCCAGCTTATCTGGCTTCCGTAGCCGTGGCTTCCTATATCAAAATTGCCGACATTTACAACGGTATCCAAACCGATATTCCGATTTCATTGTACTTCAGACCTTCCGATACTGCAGCCGTCAATAATCTTTTCGTAAATCTGAAAAATATTCTTTCGGTATATGAGAACCATTGGGGCGCTTACAGCTTCGACAGAGTAGGCTATGTAGGTACCATACAAGGAGCTATGGAACACGCTGCTAATATTGCCCTTCCGGTGAGCACCCTTTCGTCGGGCTATGAATGGCTTTATGCGCATGAACTCTCGCACATGTGGTTCGGCGACAAGATTACCTGCTCATCGGCCGAGGATATGTGGCTCAACGAAGGATGGGCAGTCTTCAACGAATCTCTGTATCGTGAAGGAATATATGGCTATCCGGCCTATCGCAGCAACATGAACTCCAAACTTGCAAACGTACTGCAATATTGCCATATCAAGGACAACGGCTATAGAGCTCTTTATGGAATTCCCAATGAATATACCTACGGAGAAACCGTTTACCAAAAAGGTGGCGTTGTTGTTCATACGCTCAGAAACTATCTCGGCGATAGCCTTTTCTTCCCTGCCATTAGCAATTTTCTACAGGATTATGCCTTCCAACCCGTTTCTTCTTTCCAATTGAGAGATTATCTTACCCAATATACCGGGATAGACATGACACCTTTTTTTGATGGATGGGTGTTCTCCCCAGGATTTCCCTGCTTTGTGATCGACTCCTGTCAGATGGTTCCTTCAGGACAAAATTTTCTTACTACGGTTTTTGTTCATCAAAAGCTGAAAGGAGCGCCTGAATATTATCATAACAACCGTTTGTTCATCAGCTTTATTGATTCTTTGTGGAATACGCATGATTTTATGATGGAATTTTCGGGAGAATTTGGCAGTCAGACGTTTGTCCTACCTTTTAAACCCACACTATGTCTTGCCGATTATTACGATAGAATTGCCGATGCAACCACCGATGCTAGTTTACGAATACATAGTTCCGGAGATTACGATTTTCCAAATACTTTTTTCAGGCTTAGCATAACCTCCCTTGCCGATTCGGCATTTTTCAGAGTAACACACAACTGGGCAGCTCCCGATAGCCTTAAGACTCCTCTGCCGGGATTGACTCTTTCCGATTATCGTTATTGGCGCATCGAAGGTATTTACCACGTACCTTTTCAAGCCAAGGGACGATTCTTCTACTCCCGTCCTTCCCACCTCGACGATTCTCTGCTGCAAAACCTCAACGATTCTCTCGTCATCCTTTATCGAAAAAATGCCTCCGAAGAATGGCAGGGAATACCCTTTACTCGCACAGGCACTCTTGCAGGCTATATTACCGTAAATGATCTTCAACCCGGTGAATATACCCTCGCCTCATGGGACGAATATTATGTTGGAAAAACCGAAATCATTCTTACCGACAATAAAATTTCGATTCATCCTAACCCAGTTCTTGGACATTGTACGATAAAGGTTGCATCGAATCATTCCTCCGTGCTCAAAATATATGCTTCTTCGGGTGTACTGTTGCTGAAAAAACCACTTCCGTCAGGTACACATGAATTGAATTACGATTTCTCCCGATTTCCTGCAGGCTTTTACATCGCCAGACTCGAAGACACCAACGGACATTCCCTTGCACATGAAAAATTTATAGTAGGAAAAAGATGATTTGTTCTCTCATCAAAATACAAGATCACCACATTGAATTTCATTGTGTTATAAAATAAATCATCCGTCAGCATCATCAAAATATGAACCTTTTGAAGAAAGAATTTTTTCATTCGGGAATATTGTTTTAAATTACATACGCGCGCGAAAAAGCATTGTCCTGTGGGCAACCAAATTTCATCTTTTGCTGCCGGAATGAATGTTTCCAACAAGAAGCGGAGCTATATGTTTACATTATCTCCCGGCGATTCGATGTTTGAAAAGTGTATGATTCAATATACTCCTGCTGAAAAGAGATTTCTAATATTTATGCGACCCCAGCCCATGTTGGAGGCTACTAACAACAACATGGTGCACTTTGACAACTAATACAATTTTTCTTACCAGAATCAGGTTGTAAATGTGTACAAGCCTAAAACATGGTATTTTGAAAGCCAGAATATGCAGACAACATACAGCGAAATAAGCATAGAACAAGTTTTAAAGAAGGCCACGAAGAAAGCTGAGATATGCAAACCCGTTACCTTGCCCAGGTCACGGCACAGCTATACCACAGATTTGCCTGAAGCAGAAACCAATGTGAGGTTTAACTAAGAATTGCTGAGGCACAAGAACTCAAAAAACAATGAGATTTACACACAGATGAGCCAAAAAAGTTTGTAGAAAATAAAATCGCCTTTTGATGATATGTAAAATATTTATATTTTTGTTGAATATATGAGGTACGAATTACATATATACACCCAAAATGGATGGTATTATATGGTTTTATCACATATATAAATGAGTTATGGTGCATTTTAAATGACGACAAGACAACATAATGATGAATGCGATTACAGATTTATGCAATACTTTAAACAGGACGATACACGAGCCTTTGTATCATAATTTCTATAATATTCCAAACGAATTAAAATACAACCAAACATTTACTTCAATCGACTTAATAGAAGACAGCCAAATAGCAATAGAAGAATTTGAAAGTGCTAAATCATTAGGGAAACAAGGAAGAAGCACGTTGCTTATTTATGGACTTCTTCAATCCCTTTTTCTTCAACAAGACGGACTTTATCATTTGTATAAATGTGTTGTGGATGAAAATATTAAACAAACAGACTTTTTCGACACATTTTCTTTTGACAAGAATATTAGGGAAGTCCGAAACGACATTGCAGGACATCCTACAAACAGAAAAAATATAGAGTTTTATTTTATTGCTAAAGGACCAATTTCAAAAGACAGGTTTACATACGCTGGATATACACCAGAATTTAGAAAAGTTGAAGTTGACTTAAAAACATTCATTTCAAAACAATCTGAATTTACAATAAATGTACTTCAAACAGTTCTTGACAAAATCTTAAAAAAAATTGAAATGAAAAAAGACGAGCATAAAAACAAAGCACTTAAAGAAATGATAGTTGGTGCAGACAGAAATATTCAACTTATTTATCGTGGAATTAGAGATACAGACAGAAATTTTCAAGGAGAATGGGGTATTTCAGGAGTTAAAAATGCTTTAGATGAGATACGAATAGAGTTGAATATAAGGTACAATAACAACTTGCCAAGTGGTATTTCCGAAGTATTTAGACTAACTGACTACATTATTGCTCGTTTCAATGAGTGGTGGACAGAAAATAATCTATTAGAAAATAATGATGCAGAGATATTTCTTGATAGTTTAGGGAAACAACTTGACGAGCTAAAAGAAATGTTGATAGAAATTGACGAAGAATTTAATAAATAGAAAAACGCACCATAACAGGCGTTTGGCTCAATGGCGGGTGAAGTGGTTAAATGAACATACTAACATTGTTATTCACCGAGAAGCAAGTAAGGTGATTAATAAAGACATTGGACAGTTATTCTTTTGGCTGGATAAAACTAAATATGAAAAATTTATTCATCCTCTGACTGTTGACGAAATCAATAAGTATAAGGATAATAATACTGTCGAAGCTATGAATATAAAGTTAGACAGTTATAATATTTTAAAGACCACCGCCCCATTTGATGAACCAATAAAAACGATTAGCGAAAAAATTGATAAAACGCCAAATGATATAGAAGATTCTAAATTACTGAGTGAAGTTATCCATGACCGAGTTGATATACTAATAACTGAAGATAAAAAGATACATTACAAAGCAAGATTGGCGGGTATTTCTAATAGGGTTTACAATATAGAATCTTTTCTAGAAAAGACATTTGCGGAAAATCCTTCTTTAGTTGACTATAATGTACTTTCTGTAAAACAACAGCTTTTGGGGAAAGTCAAATTAGCTGATAGTTTTTTTGATAGTTTTCGTGAAGACTATCCTGGATTTGATAAATGGTTTAATGGGAAATCAAATGAAATTTCTTATACATGCTATTATGGTGATGAAATTGGAGCATTTCTATATATTAAGAAAGAAGATGAAACTGAAAACTATTCAAATATATCACCGTCATTTCAGCCCAAAAAACGGCTTAAGATTGGTACTCTTAAGGTAACTCTTAATGGATTTAAAGTCGGAGAAAGATTACTTAAAATAGTATATGATAATGCTCTAAAGCAAAAAGTGGACGAAATTTATGTGACAATTTTTGATAAGCGACCCGAACAAATAAGGTTAATTGGACTTTTAGAAAGTTTTGGCTTTAAATATCATGGAGTTAAGTCGTCCTCTGCGGGTGAAGAAAAAGTCTATATTCGAGATTTTAAACCAAAATTCGATAAGGAAAATCCAAGATTCACATATCCATATTTTTCTAAGAAAACTAATATTTGGTTTGTTTCAATATTTCCAGAATATCACACTGAACTTTTCCCTGATTCAATTTTAAAAACCGAATCTCTGATTGACTTTATCGAAAATGAACCACATAGAAATGCAATAAGCAAAGTTTATGTATCTCATTCAAAGGAAAGAAATATAAAAAGGGGAGATACAATTGTATTTTATAGAACGGGTGGACTATATAAAGGCGTTGTTACAACTATTGGAATTGTTGAAGGTGTTATTAACCCTGTAAAAAATTTTTCACATTTAGTCGAATTATGTAAAACTAAGTCTATCTTAACAGAAGCTGAATTAAAAAAATTTTGGGAACAATATGGAAATTATAAACCATTTGTTGTAAATTTTTTATATGCCTATTCATTTCCCAAACGACCTAATTTGGCAAAATTAATAGAATTAGGTATTATTGCCGGACCCAACCAAATGCCAAGGGGTTTTTCTAAAATAACAGAAAATGATTTAATTAAATCATTAAAAGCATCTGAAAGCAATGAAAGTATTGTTGTCGATTAAACCACAATTTGCAGAAAAGATTTTCAACGGCACAAAACAGTTTGAGTTTAGAAAATCTATTTTTAAAAATAAAAAGGTAAAAAGTGTTGTCGTTTATGCTTCTTCTCCCGTCCAGAAAGTAATAGGAGAGTTTGAGATCGAGGAAATTTTAATGGAAAATCCAGCAACACTCTGGGAAATTACACATAATTTTTCAGGAATAACAAAGGAATATTTTGACTAGTATTTTACTGTAAGAGACATTGCGTATGCTATAAAGATTATTAAAACTAAGAAATATAATAAACCTCTGAATTTGAAAGATGATTTTGGGATTAATTTTCCACCGCAATCATTTATGTATTTGGAAGAAAAAAAAATGCACTGTGCACAACACATGGTATAGTGCATGCGGGTTTAAGTGGTTCGCGAAGGTTTGTAGCTCGTAAAAAAAGTCGGTGTACCCCTGATAAGAAATCGCTTCGCACTCCCGCACGACACCATACCGCAAACCGTTACCACCAAGTATAGAAAACAGAAACAACAGACTGAATATTGAAAAGTAAACCATTGTGAAAGGACAGAAAAACGAAATATTGACAAGACAAGAAAGCCGACCGCACCAGCCAACCCGATAAAGTTTTATTTTTTGCCGATATACATTTTTTGTTTTTTAAGAGCCAACCCACATTGCACACATTGCCAAAGCCCCACGAGCCAATGCTCCAACCAAAGCTTTGTCAAAGAGCTTGCAAAGCCAACGCACCGAGAGAAATTGTTTTAAAAAATTTGCCGACACTTAAAAAAATAAAAACGCTGACACACGAGCCGACAGAAAAGACAAAAGTAAAATGACAACGATACGGAAACTGAATAATGACAATGGTTTACAAGACTGGAAGACAGAACACCAGGCGGTAACAGGCGGTATATTTTATTGCCGAGATAGTGGGTATTTCAGCGTTTCTGCATCTAATAAACTTTCGTGTAACTTGACAGTGAAGTGCTCTGAAATCGGCAACAAAAACATACCGCCAATCCGTTACCGCCAAGTGTAAAAAGACCGTGGTAATAATATAAAAAGTAACGCATTGTTAATTAAAAAAGTGTAAGTTTATATTGTGATAGAAATAGTTTTAAAACTAGCATTATGAAAATCATTATTTTCTATTCAAGTATAGGGCAAGGTCATATCAGTGCTGCTCGAGCAATTGAAAAGGATATCAAACAGATAGATACGAATGCAATTGTTGTACTAAAGGATATCCGCGAATTCATGTCCCCTTTGTGGAGAAAAATTGATGAACGACTCTATTGGTTTGTTGTGAATAGCCTTCCAAAGAGTTTTGATGCACTTTTTTGGAATTTACAGGAGGCAGGAAATAAAGCATATACATTCGCAACCCTTTCTAATGATTATCCTGATAAAGATGTTCATGATTTTATTCGTAAGCAAGCCCCTCAGGTTATTATTGCAACCCATTATGGCTCTGCACAAGTTTTGGCATGTTTAAGAGAAAAAGAACAGTTAACGGATATAAAAATCGGATGGTTACATACAGACTTCTTTGAAGGATATTTTCCTCGTATTTCAATGAGATTGGATTGTACTTTTCTGGGTCATTCCAAACTAACTTCTTGTTGGCTCAAAGCTGGAGTTCCGCAAAATTTGATTATTGAGAGTGGTATGCCGGTTAATACCATTCTCAATGATTTTTCTAAAGATGATATATTCGCCCGTTACAATCTCAAAACAACACTACCAACCATTTTGATTGCCGGGGGCAAAGAGGGCGTTTGTGATTATCAAGGAGTGATAGATGCTTTAGTTGATACTTATAATGGGTACTTACAGATTCTTGCATTATGCGGAATGAATACTCGTAAACAAAAAGCTCTTGAACAGCAAGCTCTTGCTTTACAAACCCATATTTTGGTTCATGCAGTTGGATTTATACCGCATCAAGATATTGTTGCACTTATGCATGCTTCCAATCTCTTAGTTACTAAGGCAGGAGGATTGACTCCACCTGAAGCTTTTGCAATAGGACTGCCTACCGTTTTACTTGATGTAATACATGGTCATGAGCATGAAAATGCCGTATTCTTTAAAAATCTGGGAGTGGCACTTCTTGCGATTGACGGTAAGGAAGCCGGTAATATGATAGCACAACTGCTTAATGACAATATAGCCCAGCAGGAAATGATACAAAAACAAAAGCAATTTAGCAAACGCTCTAATTTTAGTGCAATTGCTCATTTTGTTCTCGACAACACAATTAAACCCAGAAAAGCTTTACCTGATTTTGGCTCCGAATATGGTCACAAAGCAAAGGGAACACAAGAGGTTTTGGCTCAACTTGATTCGGAGATACCTGCTGATTTGGAGTTATTACTCTCTTACGCAACTTCGCAGGAGCCTGAGTTATTTGCACGCGAAAATCCGTTTGGTCATATTGCGATAAAGATAGGTTCAATTGTTTTTAGTGCAAATCACCTTGCAAACCCTGAAACAGGAGCTCCGCTCTTACAGAAGATAGAACTGGATAAATACTTATTTGGTATTGATCCACCTCCCGGAAATCAAAAACATACTAATACCTATGGTATGGCCTATGGACGAGATACAATAGGACTACGAGTAAAAGGCTTGAGTGAAAATTCGCTAAAATCAATGATATTGGAAGCAGAAAAAATTGAACAGGAGTATCAAGCCGGATTAGCTCTATGGAATTTGCGTGATTTTAATTGTGCCCATGTTGTTGCTCGAATATTGGATAGTGGTGAATGTAAGATAGAAAATCGATTGGGTGTTCGAGGTTCGTATGCAATGCCTTTTGATGTATTTGATTCGGCATTAAGACTTCTTCGAGGTAATTCTACTTTATCGGTTAATCTGGTTTCTTATAAAAAATTGATAGGTTCTCATGCAGAATACCAACATTCTCACTTTCCTCTTTCTATGGGTCAACCAATTCGTTCACTTTCCAAAGTTATGCGAAAAACGGCTATTGATACAATTGAAAAATCCGTAATTATGCAGGTTGCCAATTTTAGTGATGACCAGCTGTTTATCGAAAAACTATCGAAAGGACGTTTGAACCAAAACACAGAAAACAGAAAACAAAAAAGACTTAGCCAAGCACTTCATGAAGATTTAACTCAATTGTTTGATTTAAAGAATAAACTAAAAATTCAAGAATTAAACGAGACGTTATCTAATGCAAAAAACGCAATGGAAATAAATAATTTAATTAATCAAGTACATGAACTTACTCGTCTAGCAACTGAGCATGCAGAAGAATTTATGCCAAAACAGATGTCGAAAAAAATAAGGAATGATTTTTCAAATTATGTTAAATATTATGGAACTTTAAATGAGTCTAAGCAAATAGGAGAACAAATAAAATATTATTTTCATCTTATAGACGAATTTCATGAAAACTTGATTTCCAAAATCCAAGAAAAAGCTTCTTTTTTGAAAGAAGGAAAGAGTGATGACAATCATAACAAGAAACAGAAAAAAAATAGAAAACCTAAAGATGAAAGGGAATCTGTATGAGTATCGTGTTGTTTTTTACCTTATTAACAGCTGCTGTTTTTGGTATCCCTGTTCCAGAAGATGTAGCAATGCTGACAATAGCAATTCAAGTTAAACGTGGAGTATTATCATTTCCAATTGCATTTGGCGTATGCTGGGTAGTTTTAGTGTTTGCAGACTCCTTGCAGTTTATGCTCGGGAAATTTTTCGGAAAGCGTATTTTAGATTTTCTAAAAAAAAGAGGACTATTAAAAGATGAACGAAGAGCAACAATTGAGAGGAGACTTAGTCGTTGGGGTATTTTTGCATGTTTTGTTGCAAGGTTCATCCCAGGCGGACGTGTTCCAGTTTTCGTTTTAGCAGGTAATATTGGAATTAATCTTCCTGCATTCTTGATGGTCGATATCATATCAACCGCTATTTTAGTTTCGTTTTGGTTATTGAGCGGTAATTACATTTACGATTTGATAAGGCTTTATTTCCATTTTTGAAATCATAGTAAAGCTTAAGTTCAGTGAAAATATGTATAAAATAAAAACACAAACAGATAAAATAATGAAATAAAGACAGCAAAATAGAACACCAGGCGGTAACAACACCTATGTATTATTGCCGAAAAATACTAACTTTGAGCGGTTTAGCACGCTTGTTAAGTTTGTTTCGGCTGATAGAATGCGGTTCACGAAATCGGCAACAAATACATAGCTGCAAAACGTTAGGCGAAATTGCCCGAAACCCTTAAAATGAAGTGTAATGATGACGGAATTGATATTAGGACTGATAGGTGTGGTGATTGGCAGCATAATTACATACTTATTTTCAATAAGGCTTTTAAGAAAACAATTAGAGAGTCAGCAGGCTTACGACTTTGTATCAAAAAATTATCTGCCATTGTTGAGTGCAATAAAAGAATACAAATCTACCATAGGAATGTGGGCAATGATAAAAACAAATAATCAGAATAGGTCTTCTCTTTCAGAAGAAGAGGCTTTGAAAATATGTGGTGAAGCCACCAAATTCCTTAGGGAAGCAATAGAGAGTTTTATAAAAAGTGGTATGTGCTTAATTATCAGAAATATTGACAAACAACTTGGTGAAGACATTTTTGCTTTTCAAGAAATGCGCATATGGAATCCAAGATTTAAGGTACCTGAGAGCATCACAGAATCTAATATATACCTCGATCCTCATTTTCTTGATGAGCTGGACGGGAGGCTTTCAAAATTGTCCATTCCGGAACTTGTAGCAGAATATCAAAATGTGATGAAAAAAGGTTTTAAACCAAAAGGAGGATCATAATATGTTGGCTTCGGGCGGAACGCTTCGTCGCTTCGCTCCTCGCCATCACTTCGTTCGGGTCATATAACACGGCCTATACGGCTCACTTCGTTCGCCCAAATTTTGACTTCATCAAAACTTCGCATAGCCCGATACCATTATACGCAATCGGACTTCGGCGAATAAAAGAACGTAGGAGGTTTAAATCATAGCAAAATTAGAAAAACTGATAAGCCTGTAAGTGTGCTTCTTGAAGAACTTGGAGAAGGAGCACTAGGATTGCCAGAAATACAAAGAAGTTATGTATGGAATAGGCCACAAGCCAGAGACTTGATAGATTCTCTATACCGTGAATACCCATCGGGACTTATTCTTCTATGGAAACCAAAAGAGCTACCTGAACTACGAGATACAGCTCTTGTCGAGAATAGCAAAAAAGCACCTGATTTCTTGATTTTAGACGGACAGCAAAGATTAACATCCTTAACGAAGGTATTTAGTGGAGAAATAGATGTTTATTTCAATGTTGAGGAGGAATCATTTCAGATTTATAGCCAAAAATTGAAGGCAAACCCCTTGTGGATTTCTGTAAAGTAAGTGATTAACGAAGGTGCAGTTAAAGTCTGGCGGAAACTAAAACCACAATTAAATTCGCATTCCTTGCAGGTTGATGAGTCGAAATTAGACGAATACATTGATAGATTGTCTGCTCTGGAAAAAATTAAAGAATATCACTATCCCGTCATGATTATACACACAGATGATTATGAAGAAATTACAGAATCGTTCATAAGAGTCAATTCAAGAGAAACTAGGCAAAGAGAAGCAGAATTAGCGATGGCTCAGCTCGCATTTCATTGGCCGGTAGCTTTGGTTAAGGAATTTGAAGATGCTTTGGAGGAGTATGAACAGGCAAACTACGATTTAGAAGCCCGTTTTCTGATGAGATGCTTTGTTGCTGTTAGCACTAATCAAAGCAGATCTATGTATCTGAGTGCTTTATAAAAGAAAAGCCCTACCGAACTTGAGGATATATGGAGAAGAACCAAGAAAGCTGTCGATCACACCATTAACTTCTTAAGAAACAATGCTGGAATCGAGTCGTCAGACTGGATACCTTCTATAAATGCGCTCGCCCTCCGTTTGTCAGCCTTCTATCAGGTTTCTGTGGATTGGGTAAAGGCATTTACCAATTTTGCTTCGTTCAGATTTGCAGTCACCCGCAACACCCGTTCGGCTGAGCTCACGGCCGAAGCCTTGCCATTCGCTATCACTTCCTCCCAACTCGCTGTGTACAAAAACTTTCATCTTGCGAGTAGTAGTGTATGCTCGACACATTAAAAAAGGAAGCCGTCTCAAAATTTTTTGAAACGGCCCCTTCAGTTAAACCTACACCTCTAAAAACTTACTTGACCATTATTTTTTTAATCACCTGACCAGAAGGAGAATTAACGATGAGGATGTATAAACCTGAGTTGAGGTTGGATGTTTGAATACTAAGCAAATGTTCACCCGATGACATTTCGCCCTGATTCGAAGCAAATACTACACGTCCCAGATTATCAATGACTTTGAAAGAAATATTGAGAGGTTCATCGAGAAATATTCGTAAATATACTTTATCGGAAGCTGGATTAGGATAAATGTCGTTTACGCTGAAATTCAATGGAATTTCATCGTTTATTCCAGTATTATCCCAATAAGAATCAGATAATAATGTTGAATTGGGAAGAGGCAAAAAATCAGGGGCTATGAAATTAAAAGGATCTGTGACTTCAAGACTAGCTATATCGGACAAACTATCATTTTTGAAGTTTTCTGTCATAAAGAAAGAGCGTTCGAAGTTAGAATAGAAATAATCTACCATGCCGGCTATCACATTATGACGGAAATTGAGAATACCATTGGTAGCATTTTGTTGAGTTTTATCACCATCGAGGTATAAACTCACTGGGAATCCAGTAAATACGGAATTATAAACATTGATGGCAGTATTGCGGCGCAAATGCAAGGCTCTTTTATAATTACTGTTGATTGAAGTAGTAGGATCCTGTTTAGGTCCGAATACACTGATATTAGAAAATATGGGATGAGTAATAGGAGTATTATCAGAACCCTGTCCATCGTTGTCGGATTCGAAGGCATTAGAACCCGAGCCTGGATCGGCAATCACAGGATCGCGAAGAGCTACGCCATATTGAACCATTCCACGATATCCATAGTCTGTATCGAAGTCATCGTCCCATGTACGGAAAGAGATAAGATGCTTTGCATTTACGGTACCGCCAAACCATTCGAAGGCATCATCACCACAGTAAGAAACTTGGATATAATCCAGAGTAGTGCCACTACCAACCCCACCAAGAGTGAGTCCATTGATTTCTTTATCGGGCACGAAGGGAATACCTGGAAACTCAATGCGAACATATTTTAGTATTCCTGAATTATCATTATCATTGGGATTGGCGCCACCACCATATATACTCGTAGGTCCGCCTTCTATAATAGCTTCTCCTCCTGGAACATTGATGGATGCCGTCCCACAAAGAATCACTCCACCCCAGTCGCCATACGAACGAGATCCTACGGGTTCATTAGAAGTAAACACAATGGGATTATCCACTGAACCTTCGGCTATCATACGACCACCTCTTTCTACAATTAAGGTGCCTTTGGTAGCTTTATCACCACGAATGATAGTTCCTGGTGCAATAGTTAATGTGGCTCCATTTCTAACATAAACATATCCTTTAAGCAAATAAACCGTATTGCCAGGAGAAGGAAGAAAATCAGGAGATGTGAGATCGAAAGGATCGAGTATCATTAATTCTTCATTAGTTACCAGAGTATCATTATTGCGGGACTGCGTAAGGAAATATTGACGTTCGAAGTCAGAGGCAAAAAAGGACCCCATACCCGATAATATGCAATTTTCAACTTGCAGTTCGTTGTTAGTAGCATTTGTCTGAGAAGCGGTTCCATCTATAAATAAACCGGTAGGGAAGCCTGTAAATATGGAGTTATATACACTAAGCTTGGTATTCCTGCGCAAATGCATAGCTCTTTTATAATTTGCGTTGACGGGTGTGCTTAGATTATATTTTGGCCCAAAAATGCTAACATTCGAGAAAATAGGATGAGTAACAGGTACATTCTGGCTCCCCTGTCCATCGTTGTCGGATTCGAATCCATTGGAACCCGAGCCTGGATCGGCAATATCGTTATCGCGTAGTGCTACCAAAAATTGTAATTTTCCTCTGAAGCCGTAGTCGGTATCAAAATCATCGTCCCATGTACGGAAAGAGATAAGGTGCTTTGCATTCACGGTACCACCAAACCATTCGAAGGCATCATCACCACAGTAAGAAACTTGGATATAATCCAGAGTAGTGCCGCTACCAATCCCACCAAGAGTGAGTCCATTGATTTCTTTATCGGGCACAAATGGAATACCTGGGAATTCAATACGAACATATCTGAGTGTTCCAGAATTGTCGTTATCGTCGGGATTGGCGCCTCCTCCATACATACTGGTAGGTCCACCTTCGATAATAGCCTCACCTCCAGGAACATTGATGGTTGCCTTACCACACAGAATCACACCGCCCCAGTCGCCATAAGTACGAGACCCAGCAGGCTGATTCGAAGTAAATACAATAGGATTGCTATCCGTACCTTCGGCAATTAAACGAGCTCCTCTCTCAATGATTAAAGAACCTTTTGTTTCCTTGTCGCCCCGTACTAAAGTACCAGCCTCTATGGTAAGAGTGGCCCCTTCACGAACATACAAATATCCTTTAATTAAATAAATGTGATTGGCTGTCCATGTGCTGTTCTGAGTAATTTCGCCTTCTACAATTACATCAGGAGTACCATAATCGGAAAACTGAGGCGTCCAGTTTGTCCAGCCTTCAGTCCAGTCAACAGTTCCGAAAGCACCAATATAACTTACATTTTCAAAAAAAGGATCCTGTAAATTGGAATTAATGAATGAGGCGCTTCCAAAAACAGGAGAAGAATGAGGAGCCCAAGTCGTATTACTGGAAATTTCTCCACTAATTTCCTGAGTGGCTACTGGATAATTCGTATTTTGAGGATTCCAGTTCGTCCAGCCCACAGTCCAGTCGTTAGTCCCAAATGCCCCCCTAAAAGGAACATGTTCGAAAAATGGATTATCAATGTTATTCTGCGCAGTTAAAACACCGAAAAACATGAACAATCCCACAATAGTAAAAATCAGTCTTTTCATAAATCTGTTATTTGTAATTTTTCATGGCAAAACTATTATGAGCCAATGGGGATAATATTAGGATGACTTTAAACCTACGATAAGTTATTGTTAAGTAAGTATAATTAATTAATTATCAAAAATTTAGTATTATAATTCCTCTATTCAAAATGAAAGTAATTTTGAAATTCCCTTGGCATGCATTAAACATCATGCTATAATTAAGCTAATCTTATTTAAAAATTCAACAAGCTAAAAACCCTATTAGCTCAAAAAAGAAACTAAATGAAGAAATTTGATTGAAAATGATAGTGAAATTATTCAAACTTTTTTTCTTGTACCAGTTCTCCATTCTCGTTATACATCAACCATGTGCCTGATTTCACCCCATTTTTATAATTCATGATAAATCGAAGCATTCCATTTTCGTCCCAAATTTTCCATGTACTATCTTTAAGGTCATTTAAATAGTAAGCTTCTCCAAGACGAAGACCTTTTTGGCTGAATGTTAGCCATTCACCATGTTTTTTACCCTCTTTATATGATCTCACTTCCTGAAGCTGTCCATTCTCGTAATAAAACATTGATTTACCATCTTCCAGACCGTTTCGAATGCTTCTTTTCGATTTCTTGATTCCATCAGGATAGTATTCGACATGTATACCCGTGTAAAGCATGTCATTTTTATAAAATTTTCCATCAATATAATCGAGCGTCTGGGCTTTAGTGGCAGTTAATGATAAACTAAAAAGAATCAGAATCAGATATAAATTTTTCATTGAAGTAATATATTCAAACAAATATAAACACTTTTTGAAATATAGGATTTAGAATTTATAAGTTAATCCCAAAGAATAATACGAACCTGGCTTGGTTAAATAACTCACCTGCTGGCGTTGAACGAGGCCTTCGTTAGCCTTTTCAAATTCAATATATTGTTGATATTTAATTGGCTGATTAAGAATGTCCTGAATGCCAAATTTTATTTCAAGATGAGAACGAAAAGATTTGGAAATAGTTAAATCGATTGAATGACGCGGCATTTCGTATATATCTGGGAAATCGAGGCCCACAACCACAATTCTCTTCCCAATCACATTATAAAGCAAGTTGAAAGAGAATTCTTTTTCATCATTTTGGTAATAAATACCCGCATTAACAATAAAAGGCGATTGTCCCATCATAGGTCGTTTATAGAAGCGGGAATAAAACTTGGCCGTGTCTACTTCAATTTCACTTTTTATGTAAGAAGCATTCATTACCAGGCTAAAATGACGAAAATTGCGAAGAAAGCCCTTCTTTTTCCCTAAATTGGCAAATGACTTTTTTATGTCGAGTTCTAATCCAGCACTATATGCACCTAAGGCATTTTGAAAGGTATAATCTCTTCCTGAACCCGAATTAATTTCGATGGTTTCGATAGGAGACATAAATTTTTTATAAAAAGCACCCAATGAAATAATTTCGGCTGCACTGGGATAAAATTCGTATCTCAAATCGAAATTATGGATTAAAGAATTTGTCAAACTATCATTGCCACGAATCACTCTTTTCAATTCGAAGTCATAATAAGCAAAAGGGGCAATTTCTCTGAATTCTGGCCTATTGATGGTCATACCATAGGAAGCTTTTAGAACAGAGTTTTCATTGATTTGCACTGACAGGTTAGCCGAGGGGAAAAACTTAAGTTCATCATTTACATAGTGAACGGGGTCAGTGGCATTATCACTCGAATAGCTATCGAGGGTTTGTTTATTTTGTTCCATTCTCACGCCTGCATAGAAATTTAAAAGATTGAGGAGCGGAAATTTGATTCCCGAATAAGCGGCAATCAGCTGATTATCGGCCTGATAGGAATCAGAGGCATTTGTAGTTTCATCGAGCTGTATTCCCGTAGTATTGTTTATATTCTCATCTGAAAAAATACTATCAATAGATTCATAAGGAAGGTTCCAGTCGAAACTCATCATATTGGCAATGACATAACCTATATTTCTGGCTTCGAATTCTCGGCTTTTGTCCTCGGCATAAAAACCCAATTTTAAAGTAGGTTTAAATGAGCCGAGGGAAAAGCTTCGTTCAAAATTAGCTGCCGAAACCAGAATGTTTTCCGACATATTTTGAAAAACACGTCCAGAAAGTTCAGGAGTAGCGGCAAAAGAGAAACTAACCCCATAGTCACCATAATGAGGGCTGTTAGGGTCATCTTCGCTTCTCACTGTATGCACTCTTTTGATATCGGGATCGTTCTTATCGGCATAGCTATAACCTAAAGTCCAGTTAAGTGAGGTATTCCCCCTTGACCACTGATGATGTCCACCCAATTGACCAGAATAAGTATTGCGCGACTGAAAACGCAGTTCACGTCCTCGAATGGTTTGTCCTCCATAATTATCACGTCCATTGCGGTCGATGTAAGAAAAAGTGCCAAAATGATTGAAAAGATTTCGAAACTCGATTCTTTGATTATTAGAGAAGATAATTTGCCAGTTATGTAATGCTCCAATCCTGATGTTATTTACATAGCGATTATCGTTAAAATAATAAGAAGTATCGGGATGATCATTCTGTTCATTATAAACAATAAAATCGGCCCTGAAGACTTCATCCAGATTATTTGTATTGCTGTAATTCACAGAGGTAATATTACCAATAGAGGCTTTCCCCACAATAAAACGTTGATTGAAGTTCAGTTGAAAACGTTGATCGGGGATGGCCGTACCAGCCGTAGGCGACCACATATTGTTCAAACTTTGACCTAAGCGTGTAAGTTCTTCTTTATCAGTAACATCATGTAGGTGAGCTGGAAAATCTTTTGGTAGAGATAGAAAACCATTATCTATGCCTAATAATGAAAGATTTCCCGGATGATAGAATTTAAAATCTTTAAAAGTTGTGCCTTGTCTATAGGAAGCCGTGTAACCTATTGAAATATTATTTTCATCGGTTAATGATTTGGTTGAAACCATCACTGCTGCACCGGAAAAATCTGCAGGTAGCTCGGCAGAAGCCGATTTATAAACAAGGATATTTTCTATTTGCGAACTAGGGATAACGTCAAAACTAAATGCTCTTGCATCGGATTCTGAGCTTGGTGTAGCAGCACCATTCAGCCAGACATTGTTGTAACGCTGACTTAAGCCTCTTACCATAATAAAACGGTTATCCATTAAAGTAACTCCCGGCAAACGTCGGATGACTTCCGAAGCATCCCTATCCTGTGTTCTCTGAATGGTCTGAGCTGAAATCCCATTGGCAATCACACTACTTTGTCGGATAGAACTTAGTACTGATATTTCCGTGTCGTTACGTCGGCTTGCTGTAACTGTAATCCCTTCAATAGAAGATACTTTTTCTTCTATTTCAATATTAAGAACGATAGTTTGACCCTTTGAGACCTTTACCTTCGGAATAATTTTGGTTGAATAAGAAATAAACGAGACCACCACATTATAAGTTCCTTCGGGTATATTTTTGATTTCATAGTTTCCGTCGAGATCGCTCGAAGCACCCATAGTTGTTCCTTGTAGGATTACATTAGCCCCAACAATGGTTTCATGCGTCTTCGCATCTGTAATCACCCCTTTGATAACACCCTGACCTTTTGCATCATTTAACCCTAAATAAATGGTTAATATAAATGTGAGAAAAATGGAAGCTAATAAATATTTTTGCTGCACTTGTTTATCAATTAAGTGCGGCAAAGCTACAGGCAGAGTTTTATGTTAAAGTTAAATTTTTATTACTATGTTGTAAAGCAGGCAGAATAGTTTTTAACATAAGACACATGATTAAGATGACAGATTGTTTTGGTTATGTCTCACATAAGAAAGAATTTCCACAGAAATTTCTTCTATAGATTTACGGCTGACATGAATAATATGCCACTGAGGTTGTTTGCGATAGATGTTATGTGCCCAAGCTAATTCATTTTTTACATACTCGAGGGAGGCATAATCTTCGGCATAACCATTGAGAAATTCCACACGTGTCTGACGCAATTTGCTCAGCTCAAAGGCTGAATTAGTCAAGGCAAAGACTCGTTGTGGAGGAAATTGAGAAAGTTCAGGAGGCGGCTCGATGCCCAGGATAATGGGAACATTGGCCACAAACCATCCCTTATAGGCTAAATAGATGCTCAAAGGGGTTTTAAATGAGCGACTAACACCCACAAGTACAATCTCAGCTTTTGACAATTCTTCTATGCGTTGGCCATCATCATGCGTAAAGGCAAACTGAATGGCATCTATTCTTTTAAAATATTCTTTATTTAATTGTTGATAAAGGCCTGGTGTACCAGCGGGTTGTTTTTCGAAATGGGCAGAAAGTTTCATTAACAATGGACCCATCAAATCGACTGTTTCGACTATGTAATGCCGGCAGGTGGTTTGCATATACTGGCGGCTCTGTTCGCCTACAAGACTATAAATTATCAAAGCTCCCTCTAAAGAAGCCTTTTCTACAATCTGATCAATTTGCTGCAAAGTTCTTATTTCTGGGAAAACCTCTATATCGGTTTCATCTCTCATTTCCTGAAATTGCATCATGGCAGCTTCTAAAGCATAACTTGCCGTACGGCCCGTTCCATCCGATAAAATGTAAATTTTTCGCATAGGATTTAGGTATATTCATTTTCTTTCAAATTTATGAAATGTTATCGAAAATTTTTGGTTCAACATTATTAGCCGAAATTCACGATGCTTTCGAGGTAGATTTCTCCGTAATCTTTCTAAAAACATGGCTTATTAGATTGTAAAAATATTTGCCTAAAGGATAATCGGAAATACTAACCCAAAATTTCAAATCAGAAATGAGATGGCGATAAGTAAACAAATAAATGGGTTAATACCAACTTTAATCTACAATTATCCATGAGAAAATTTACGAATGTTTGCGATAACCAGTTCTCTCACCGGTTAATCCTGATTATTTCGACGCATATTTACGGGGACTTTCCCCAAAAAATAAATTGGTGAAAATTGAAGAAGAGGTAAATGAAGGCAGGGCGTTAACAAGAAGATTAATAGTTCTCGAAGCGTTCCATATCGCGTTTCTGGTCTTTTTGCTTAATACTTTCGCGCTTGTCGAAGCTATGTTTGCCTTTGGCCAAAGCAATTTCGAGTTTAGCAAAACCTTTTTCGTTGATAAATAAACGTGTAGGGATGATAGTAAATCCCTTTTCTTTCACTTTGGTTTGAAGCCGTTTTAATTCTCTTTTGGTAAGCAACAATTTCCTGGGTCGCTTGGGGTCATGATTGTAATGAGTGCCTAATTCATATTCCGAGATATGCATATTTAATACGTACAATTCATTACCTTCGAAGCTGCAATAAGCATCAGTAAGATTTGCTTTACCAGCCCTAATGGATTTGATTTCGGTACCTGTAAGCTGTATTCCAGCTACATAAGTTTCGATGAGGAAATATTCAAATCCTGCCTTGCGGTTTTTAATATTAATATCTGATTTACGTCTCATTTGTGGCAAAATTAGCCAAAATGTAATTAGTCTGCCAGCTTGCTGAATCGAAAGAATGCCTCAGGAAATATAATAAATATTGTCCATTCGATTTTTCTTTATAGTTTTGCGGTTAAATTATAAAGAATAAATTGCATTGAATGCACGAAGCAAGGACAAAACTTCAGCCCTTGTTTTTTTGTTTTGGAGTAAAGCGAATATTAAATGGCATTTCATTTTTAAAAAATTTATATGGATAAATTAGCAGTAATAGCTTTTGGAGGTAATGCTCTTTTAAGAGGAGATCAAAAAGGGACTATAGATGAGCAGGAAGCAAATGTTTATGAAACATGTTCATATTTAGTGCCTCTTATCAAGCAGGGATATAATTTTGTGATTGGACATGGCAACGGGCCTCAGGTGGGAAATGTTTTACTTCAGCATCAAGCAGGAGAGAAAATGTTTGGCATTCCGGCTCAACCCATCGATTTTTGCGTTGCAGAAACCCAAGGTTCTATCGGATATATGATTGAACAGCAACTTCGTAATGTACTTATTAAGGAGCATCTCGAGCGTGATATACTAACCATAATTACAGAAGTCATTGTCGATAAAAATGATCCAGCTTTTCAAAATCCGACAAAACCAGTAGGTCCTTTTTACACCAAAGAAGAAGCTAAGAAGATGGAAGCCGAAACTGGTGCAAAGTTTCAGGAAGACCCGAGAGGAAGAGGTTGGCGTAAAGTAGTAGCTTCACCCAGACCCTTACAGATTAACAATGTAAGATCTATCGAAAAACTGGCACGTGATGGACAAATTATTATAGCAGTGGGAGGAGGAGGTATTCCGGTTTTTTGGGTAGAATCGAATAAACTTCAGGGAATAGATGCAGTAATAGATAAGGATCTTGCTTCTTCTTTATTGGCCATAGAGATAAAGGCTGACATGTTTATCATTTTGACCGATATTCCAAAAGTTTTCACCAATTTTCATAAACCAGACGAAAAAGCATTGGACAGGATGAGTGTAGCCGAAGCAAAGAAATTTCTTGCTGAGAATCATTTTTCAGAAGGAAGCATGGCACCTAAGGTAAGAGCATGTATTCAATTCTGCGAAAAAACCGGGAAAGAAGCTCTTATCACCATGGCTAACGAATTAGGAAAATCAGGCGCTGGAACTATTATTTATGCTGAATAACATCAATTTTTTAAAATAAAATTTTTAAGGAGAAACAGATATGTCTTACAATTTAAGGAACCGAAGTTTTTTAAAACTTCTTGATTTTAGCCCCGAAGAGATCAAGTTTTTGCTCCGTCTTTCACAAGATTTGAAAAGGGCAAAATATGCTGGAACAGAGAAGCAGCTTTTAAAGGGAAAGAATATTGTTCTTTTATTCGAGAAAGATTCAACGCGTACACGTTGTGCCTTTGAAGTAGCCGCATTAGATCAGGGTGCCCATGTTACTTACATTGGGCCCTCGGGTTCTCAAATAGGGAAAAAGGAATCCATGAAGGATACAGCAAGAGTTTTAGGCAGATTGTATGATGGGATTGAATATAGAGGTTATTCACAAGAGATTGTAGAAACATTGGCAAAATACTCTGGAGTTCCTGTATGGAATGGATTAACCAATGAATTTCATCCTACTCAAGTTTTGGCAGATTTACTTACCATGATGGAGCATTCTGACAAACCGTTGAACCAGATTTCATTTGCCTATTGTGGAGATGCCAGAAATAATATGGGTAATTCTCTTATGGTTGGTGCAGCAAAGATGGGAATGGATTTCAGAGCGGTTGCTCCTAAAAAATTATGGCAAAATGAAGAATTGGTTAGTAGCTGTCAGAAAATTGCTCAACAGACTGGAGGTAGAATTACCCTAACCGAAAGCGTAGATGAAGGAGTGGCAGGAGTAGATTTTCTTTATACTGATGTGTGGGTTTCGATGGGAGAGCCAGCTGAAGTTTGGGCCGAGAGAATTCATTTACTCAAACCCTATCAGATCAATAGGGATTTGGTACAAAAAACAGGCAATCCCCATGTTAAATTCCTTCATTGCCTGCCCTCGTTTCATAACCGCGAAACCAGCATAGGTGAAGAAATTTATCAAAAATTTGGATTGGAGAGTATGGAAGTTACGGATGAGATTTTCGAATCGCCAATGTCGTTAGTATTTGAGGAAGCCGAGAATCGACTTCATACCATAAAGGCAGTCATGGTAGCCACTTTAGGGTCATAGATGAAATAAAAAATACAGCTCATTTTTTTGGATAGTTTTGCAATACGAAACCCGTTCCGATTGAATGGTAACGGGTTTTTTATTTAGGGGAAAAGGAAAGATTAGGAGCTATCAAGCAGGTAGGAGCATTACTTCTCCCATCCTCTCACACCACCCGACATGCTCTCGCACCGAGCAGTTTCTCCTATTGGTGTAATGTTTCGTAATTTAATGATAAGCTGTATCAACTAAGTTATTGAACCAGGCTGTTCCCATACCTCATGGGCTTGAGGATTGCCTGATTTACTGTAAACGGTTACGGTTGGTTTTGTGGCACTTCGCAATCCATGACTCACTCATCCACTGTTTGCCAGCCTTCTATCAGGTTTCTGTGGATTGGGTAAAGGCATTTACCAATTTTGCTTCGTTCAGATTTGCAGACACACTCAACACCCGTTCGGCTGAGCTCACGGCCGAAGCCTTGCCATTTGCTATCACTCCCTCCCAACCCGGTGTGTGCAAGAACTATTATCATACAAGAGGTATTGGATGCCCGACATACAAATTACTAAAACATTCGTAAACCCAACTATTTTTATTAAAAAAATAATAGTTTATCATATTGATATCATGTAATTTATCATTCAATATTCAGCATAAACCCGAAAGTGGTTTACGCAAGTTTGATATTTTGTATTTACAAATGTTTTATATTCGTTGCGTAAATAAAACGTTAAAAGCAAATCATAAAAACCAAAAAAAAATACCTATGAATACAGAACAAAAAATCAAATCGATCATCCAAGAAGTCCTTGATATTGACGCAGAAGAAATTACTAATGACTCTCATCTAATAAACGACTTAGGGGCAGATGAACTGCAAATTGCAGATATTGTTTATAATATTGAAAATGAACTTTCTATTAAATTAAATTGTGAAATTTTTGATTTGACTGTAAACGATCTTATTGAATTAGTTATGGTATCTACCTTTAAAACAACAACAAAATTATTGGACAAACCACGTAAATTGCATTACACATTTGTTCATATTTTTTTAAGAGATCTAATTTTTAAAGAGGGCATTAATCTATTTGCTGATTTACGTATAAAAGGCAATCGTGATTTTATGCCTGGTTCCAAAATGATTGCCGGCTTAGATTCAAATGATCAACCAATCTTGGACGGGTTGGATTATTTAATTGATTTTTGGAATCGTTTATCTATTGCATTAAAAAGCGAAGTGATAAATTCTGAAAAGTTGGATTATGAAATAATTCAAGAATCAGATAAGCTAATATTGTTATTCGTATTCCCAGTACCCTTAGCTGCTGGTGAAGCATTCTATTCTTGTTTTATTTGGGATAATAATCACTTAAACAAATTCACTACTTATGCTGAAGCAGTTGAGAACTGTGCAAGTTATTATACTCTTGAATTGAGTCATGGCAATAAATCAGTAATTGGGAAATGGATGAAAAATGGAACACATATCAATCTAGGTAGTTATGAATCAATCTTAACTCGAAGGCAATTTTTAGACGAAATTTTAGGAAAAGTGAGTAAAAGAGATAGTAAAAGTGCACCTCACTATGTGAAATATGGAGAAATAGATGAAGGTCATATTTATTCAAAAATTATTTTATCATTTGCAAATCAACTTCAAATAACACCGACTAAATTAAACAGAAACACACCTATACATATACTTAAAAGGAATGATTATATTAAAATAATATGTAATGTGTATGAAATGTATGGAATTGATGTTCAAAAGCACATTTCAAGAATTGCACATGATGTTGACAGTTTTCTTAAAAACGAAAACGAGAGTAGGTACGATTGTGGTTTTGTATTTTTAAAAATTTGTCAACATTTTGAGAATTTATTGATAGGTGATTATCTTAACCCTCCACAGATTTATTATGATTATAGAGAAATAATAGCTTTGATATTGCAAAGTTCTGAATTCTCTATACTGCATGATCTTATATCCAGAACATATCCCTCACTAATTGGAGAAAATGTTAATCGAGATATACTCAATCAAAAAGATTTATTTTATAATAAAATTCTAACAATACCAGAGAAATTTCTGTTACACAATTATCCTATTGATCCTCGAGGACTTTTTATTTGCTTAATTGCTACAGCTATTGCTCATTATAATTTTACTCATTTAGAAGATAAAGCTTCAAAATTACTTGAGAGTGCTTCCGAAATAAATATAAAATGGGGTACTTATGTTAAATCAGACATTTTAGCGGATATTAAAGATCAAACAATAGTGTCAAAAACAACCGATAAAAATAAATCAGGCTGTTTTATAGCAACGGCGGTTTATGGCTCTCCCTATGCCAATGAGGTTATCCTACTTAAAGAGTTTAGAGATAATTGGTTATTGAATTTTAGATTAGGGAAGATATTCGTGGCATTCTATTATTGGATTTCACCTACAATAGCCAATCGGATTGCCAAAAAAAATTCATTAAAAGCAATTACAAAATTTACTATAGTAATACCTCTGATAAAAATTGCTAACTATCTAAAAAGAAAGGAAAATTAATCATGTCAACAATTAAATCCGGCGATAGATGCGCCGATTGCTCACATTGCAAGATCTGGTCAAGTGATCACAAAAAAGCAAGTTGTACTCTTTATACAAGTGAACAGGGTTTTCATCCTGACAGACCAGTGCCTTCAAAATGTGTGAATAAAGTTGAAAGAAAGTACTGAAAGAAATGATCTGCTTTTAACAAAGTGTAGCAGCAATAAGGGTTTCAGTGGTTTTACAAGCATACTGCCCCGCTCAAACTTCAGTGTGGCTCGACAGGAAAGTAACCCGCAATCCCTTACTGCATATAGCCTCAAACCGTTATCTACCATTGCTGAGGTGAGAATTAAATGAGTCCAATATCAGAAAATCAAAAAACCGAAATCATTGCCTTATTAACGTAAGGCAAATCAGGCAGAGAGCAAATCGCTGCGAAAGTTGGAGTATCTATAGGAACGATCAGCGCAATCAAGGCCCATTTGACAATGGGTACCTATACTGAACCTTCTGTAGCTGAAGAAGTCATCGAGGCGATAGAGAC
>Ga0209606_1001030_pt1 | contig 37800 bp, 19 predicted proteins | sample AD_UKC057_MetaG_FD_184412 | JGI IMG/M metagenome (GOLD analysis project Ga0209606, IMG submission 184412) | Active sludge microbial communities of municipal wastewater-treating anaerobic digesters from USA - AD_UKC057_MetaG (SPAdes) (version 2) | ecosystem: Engineered > Bioreactor > Anaerobic >...
GGACGACTCCATCCGGCAGTGCGAATTCATCAACTGGCTCGATAAGCTGGTGCTCCCCCGCGTGGGCATGCGGCGCAACACATGACCAGCGGCACTTTTGGCCGAAGCACCCCGCTGACCACGAAGCTGGCTATACCGACCAGCCCTCGCGATACGGCGGATTGATCAACGCATTGGCCTCATCATCGTTGGCGATGCGCAGGTTTTCGGCGTCCCATTCAAGAACGCGGTCCTTGGCACGCATGGCAAGTACGCCGATGAGAACCATCTCGGTCAGCGGGCCGCCATAGTCAAAACTGGAACTGGCGGGTTTGCCGTCCTTGCAGGCCCGGACCCAGTCTTGTTCGTGGGCGCCGTCCCTGACCCTGGGTATGGTCTTCGGAGGCTCCTCAAACCCCTCGCGAAGCGACACGGGAAGCAGTTCCAGCCCGCCAGCGCCGTGGGACCCGTGGATCGCGGCGGCCTTGTCTCCAATGAGGATGGCGCCATTGTTCCCAAGTCTTCTTCCGGGTTCGAATGTCCCCGGGATTGGGGGCTTGAGACGGCCATCGAACCAAGTAACCTCCACCGGCGGCATCTCGCCACGCGCGGGGAACCGGTACCGAACAATCGAAGCTCTCGGAAACGTCTCTTCGCTCACCTCAGGCTCCCAGTGCGTGGTCGTAGCCTGCACGGTTTCAGGCTGGCCAAGGTCAAGCGCCCAGAAAGCCGGGTCGAGAATGTGGCATCCCATGTCGCCCAGTGCGCCGGTGCCAAAATCCCAGAAACCGCGCCAGGTAGTGGGACAATAGACGGGATGATACGGCCGTTCGTTCGCCGGGCCCAGCCAGAGATTCCAGTCCAGGGTTTCGGGAACGGGCGGCCTTTCCTTCGGACGCGCCATGACCGGAAAATCGGACCAGGGATCGCCCCCGACGGGACGGTCGCTCCATGCATACACTTCACGCACCTTGCCCAGGACTCCGGCCCGCACCCACTCGCGAAGACGGCGGATCTCCTCGGAGGAATGTCCCTGGTTGCCCATCTGGGTCTGCAGGCCGGTCTGACGCGCCGTCTCGGTCAGTTTTCGCACCTCATAGATACTGTGCGCGAGCGGTTTCTGGCAATAGAGGTGTTTGCCGGCGCACATCACGGCCATGGCAGCCACGGCATGGGTGTGGTCGGGGGTGGCTACGATAACCGCATCGATATTCTGATGCTCCTTGTCGAGCATAACGCGGAAATCGCGGTAGCGGCTCGCCTTTGGAAACTCTTTGTAGGTGCCGGCGGCACGCTCATCGTCGACATCGCACAACGCGACGATATTCTCGCTGCTGCAGGCGCGGATATTCGCTTGGCCCATACCGCCAACGCCGATGGCCGCGATGTTGAGGCGTTCATTGGGCGAAACGCGCCCCGGTACGACCTGCGCCGTGTTGACGCGTGCCGCATGGACCGAAAGTCCTGCTGTTGCCGCCAATGCCCCAGACGTAGTCTTCAAGAACCTGCGCCGACTGATATGTGACATGTCACTGTCCTTTCCCGCCGTTGACAAGATAGAATAGACTCATTCTTTGACACCAAGAGCTTCGACCGGCCGCACCGTCCTTCTCCGTCATGGTCAGAGCCCGATTAACTCAGCTTGCGGGTGCGAATCCAGCCCCTGCTGAGCTCGACCTCAGAAACCATGGGCGAATTTGATTCTCAGCGTCTTGATCTCGTAGGGCTCGAACTGTGCTCTGACCGTTGACCCGGCGTGATCGCTCATGAACGCGACCGGGTCTTCGAGGAGGTCCGTCTCTTCAGCATTCTTGATTTCGGACGGAAGTGCGATTTTCACTGTCGTCTTCTTCCCGCGAAACTCGCAAAGACGGAGAACGAGCCGATCGGAATCGTAAGCTTTCTTTACCGCTTCGAGGTAAACGCCGTCATCGGGCTGCACAGAAAAGAAGGAATTTTCAGGCGGCAATGCTCCGGCATGCGCTTCCGCTTGAAACGCTCTCAGGGGAACGTTGAAGCCGTAGCCCTGCTGCATCACGCCGGCCTCCTGCCATGGTCTTCCGTGGGCGTATAGACTGTACCCCAACGAATGGGCGCCCTCGTCGGTATTGTTCGCGGGCGTTGTCGGACTGCGGAGAATACTCATCCGGACGGTATGTCCTTTCACATCATGTGCGTACCGCGCGTTGTTCAACAGGCTTACGCCGTAGTCCCCGGCGCTGAGATCGACCCATTTCTGGGCGGGATACTCGTGGCCGTTCGCAGGGCGGACAATCGGAGCGTACGGGCCGTCGTATGTCACCCGAGGATCGTTCAGCGCGAGCGGAAATGCGACCTTCACCATGGTGTGCACGTCGTGCCAGTCCATCGACAGCCGAAAGTCCACGCGCGGGACTCCCGCATACAGACGGATGTCCTGGGTAAAACGCGAGTTCTGATAGGAACGCTCGATGCGCACGGCTTTGCACACCGGCCCGTCTCCAGTCACTGTGACCAAAGCCGGCGTGCACACGTCGCGGGCCTCGCCCGGACAAAACGGCGCTTCGTCCTTGCCCATAACAAACCGGCCTTCCGAGTCGCCGTCATCGCTTATAGCGACTATCACGTTGCCTTCGCCATTGAGGATTTCGCGTTTTGCCTTCTTGTCGGTGATGTGTGAGAGATAACCGGTCTCGGGGTTGAGCTCGACTCGGAAGAACTCGTTCTCGAGAACGAACGGCGGGCCCGAGGGAATGGAAGACTCCTCCGCAGGAGGCGCATCCTCGCCGTGGACAAAATAGGTCTTGTATCCGAAAGAAGGAACATCATGCGCCACAAACAGCAACTTGACGATGCGTTTACTCTTATCCGTGCGAGTATCAAGGATTTGTACAGGCACGTCTTTTCCCTTGGCGTCTTTCAAGGATACCGTCTTGGTCTCTTCGGGAACCGTTAGCTCGGCCTCGACCGCATCCGTCCGCTTCCACGACAAAGCATTGAAGACAACCAGAGGGATGCCGTTCCCATTTGTGTCAATTCTGTGGGAGATCGCGTCAAGAGCGTTTCGCGTGACGTCTTCGCAGGATTCCTGGATGCTCAGATAGTCCTGCATAGCATCGAGCACCGCAGGTGGAATGGCGCTGCCGCCGAGAATATCGTGGAACTGGTTGAACAAGAGCTTCTTCCAGGCTGTCTCGAGTTCCGCGTCAGGATATTCATGGGAGAACAGCACCGAGGCCGTCGCGGCCCATTTCTCCGCGCAAAGAAGAAGGTTCTCGCACTCCCTGTTGCTTTTCTTTATCTCGGAGCATCCTGTGAGGTCACCCTCGAGCTCGAATCCCAATTCGTCGTTGATCGCCGGCAGCTTCGGTGACTGATCCAGCACCGTCTTGACATATTGGCCAAAGGTGGTGAACTTGACGTCCGCATCCGTGGAGACGTCTCGGGCAAAGACTTGAATAGCGCGAATGTCTTGTTCGTTGAGGCCGCCGCCATGATCGCCGCCGCCGACCATGAACATCACATCGTTGACGCCGTAACGGGCCGGAATCGAATTCACCTCGTCTTTCCACATCTGGAACGGCGGAGCCGAGTGACGGAACGGATTAACTCCAAGCACACGGGAGCCGTCCGGAGACTGCCACCAGAAGAGGTCCTCGCCTTTCTTGCCGCGCTTAAACATGTACGACTTGATGCCCGACTTGCTCAGGATCTGCGGCAGTTGCCACGGATGGCTCCAGGCGTCCTCCTGCCACCCGGTGGTAACATCAATGCCGAACTTCTCACGGAAGAAGCGTTTGCCCATCACGCACTGCCGCACGAGCGATTCGCCGCACGGCTCGCCGCCCTCCGCTTCGACGTACATTCCACCGACGATTTCCCAGCGACCCTCACGAACATACTGCTCGATCTTCTCGTACAGTTGGGGATAGCACCGCTCGGTGGCTTCGTAGAGCGGCGCCTGGCTCTGGTTGAAGGTGTATTCCGGGAATCGCGCCATGTTGTCGGTTGCGCGGGTGAACGTGGGTTTACAGCAGCGATGGATCGTTTCCGGGTCAAACCGCCACAGCCAGACCACGTCAATGTGTGATTGCGGAACGATGTGAATGATCGGTTTTGACGCTGTCGCCGCGGGTTCTGCCGCCTCCGCGGCGGCGGGCGCCATATACGTGATAGTCACAAAGAGCGGCAACAGGAGGCCGTTCCATCTGGCAGGAGCACTATCCGGTGTCATGACCTGTTCTCCCAGGTTACCTTTATGCCGTCAGTGAGACGGCATCAGCCATCCGCGCTATGGGTAGTTCCTCTCACGTTTCGCAAGAACCTGATAATGCCGCATCCGCGGCCACCCTATGTAATAGCATAAGGGCCTTGGCAAAACATAAAGAGGTGTGATGCCCGCGGTCGGCGCACAGGTCAGGCGCAACCCGCATCACCAAAACTGGTTACCGGCTAGATCGAATACACATTGACCCTGCGCGGTGCCATGCCATTTCCATCTTTCCCGTACAAGATTGCGCGCGTGGCCGGGATTCCGCGTCAACCACAATCACCTATGCTATGGCGCTTGCAGGCCGTATTGAGCGGAGCTGCCGGGTAGGTAATACAATTCGCAACGGTACCAATCCTGGCCTCCGGGCAGGTCGTCGAGGTAAATGGACGCGGTGTAGTTGTTTGCCGCGTTTGGCTGTTCGAGGACGAAGGGATGCATCGGGCGCGAGTAGAGGTCTTTCGGGATGACTGTGACGGGTTCCTTGGGCAACGGCGCGAGGATATCGAAGCGGCGCACGTCCGGCCCATCCCAGCGGAGATGTTCGACGCGGTATTCGCCGCCCGTGACATGCACGAGATCCTGTCCGTCCACCTTGATTTCAAAGCTGGCGAATTTGACCGCCTCGGCGGCGTGTTGTTCGAGGACTTCCGCATAGCGTTTCTGCTGGGCGGCCACCGTTGCTTCGACCTCGCTTCGTGTGGGAGCCGCGGCCCATGCCGCGAGAGCTCCGGGACGATCTTTGAGAAGAGCGCCAGCGTTTTGAAACAACTGGTCCACGCCGAAGAGTTGGTAATGGAAGCCGGGGGCCTTTGTGAATGCGTTGCGTGCCGCGCACAGGTCATCATAAGCCGTCTGCAGCGCGATGCGATGAGCATCGGAGCCACTGTCAAAATAGTCGAAGTATGCGAATATCAGCCTTACATACCCAAGATTTGTGGCGATAAGATTGCGCGTCATGTCCAGGCGTTCGGCCATTTCCGCAGCGAGCGCCATGTCCTGGATCCGGCCTTGAACATCCGTATACCTCTGACGCATCTCGTCTGCAACCGCGAGACCGTATTCGATGTCATGGAGAGTCTCGGCGCGCCAAGGGTTGCAGCGGAGGTAGATTTTCCTCATGAACTCAAGATGCGCCTTGCCGCCGTCGATGGCTGGATATCCCTCGACGGTGAATTCGCCGACGCGCATGTGCAGGAACGAGTTGAACTGGCCGTACGAAATGGGGCCGATGTGCAGGCCGTTCTGGTAGGCGTGGGGCGAGAGCAGGTAGACCTCCGCCATGCCCTCCGCGGCCTCAGGGCCGAAGTGGATCGCGCAGAAGTCGCGCGCGATGGCCCGAATGTCGTCGTAAGGGTCCCACATCAGGCGGTAGAGAACATAAGAATAGACGCCCAAGGTGTCCCATCCGCGCGCCGAGCGAGCGGCGAGCGATGCTGCGCCGCGCAAGTTGGATTGTTCCGGCAGCAGCAGATATTGGAGCCCGTTCTGAAAGTACTGGCCCGAGAACGTGGGAAAGAGATGGCTCTTGCCGCCTTCGTAGTAGTTCATCGGCTCGAAGCAGACGAGCGTCTTATGAGGGGTTTGGTTGAAGGTTTCGTTGTAGGGCTGATACCACCAGCGGTCGCCCGCCGTGATCTTGGGGATGAGATAGAGATTGTCCTGCGGAACGGCGTCGGTAAAGATTTCGCGGAAAACGGCGGGCTGATAATGCTGCTCGTTCATCACCAGGCCCCACGTGAAATGAAAGTAGGTCTTGTTGAACTCCCCCACCACCACTTGGTGCACTTTCTGGACGAATTGGGTGAACCGCTGGGTGTAGCTCGCCGCGCACGCGGGATCTTCGTGAAGCAAATCGTACGCCGCGTAATCGTCCCAGAATCCGGAGATGTCGTCGTTGCAGATCTCGACGCCGTCCAGTTCCGGCAGGACGCTGAAGAGCTTCCGGTACTTGTCCTGGACCGCGTCCCACAATTTTGGATCGCACGGGTCCAGCGTCGCGTCATGTTCTTTCAGAAGAGACGGATGATAGGTGAAGTCGTTCGAGAAACTGAAATAGTTCATGTGCAATAAGTGGGCATATTCGATTAGCTCGCGCGCCTGCTCGCGGTGAGCCGCATTCGCCGTGTTTTCCGGCTCTGCGTCCCACGGAACGAGATCGAGCACGTTCGAGCCGGCCACCCAGTTGAACGAGCCGCGCAAGGCATCGTGCAGTTCCTCCTTTGTCCGTCCGCCGGGACCGGAGCGTCCCCAGGCGGCGCCCATGCGGAGCGTCATTGCGGGAACGCGGGTGGCATTCAACTCCGGCAGAACGCGGTATACGCGAAGCCGGTCCCACAGCCAGTACACGCCGTAGACATCGCCGATCACTGAGCCGCCGGAGACGGAGACTATCTTCCGGCCGTCTTGCGCCACGGTCTGCAGGGCATAGCCCTGTTGGTTATCGGGCGCGGACAAGGTAAGTATGCCCGAGGCCGTCAAGGCCTTTGCTTGCGCGTTGCGCGCCGCGCCGCCCACCAGAATGACGTTTCCGGAGGGCAGCGTTCCATCGTCTTTGACGGAAAAAGCGTGCCCAAACGCCTTGCCCGTTTTCGCGAGGTCCTCGACAGCCAGCGTCATCGCTCGGTCCGCCGCCAGCGTCTGCGGTAGAACCACCGCCCACTCCTCAGCCAAGGCTTGTGCCGCCATCAGGAAAAGTAGCCCAAGGCAAGCCCATACAGCGTTCGCAATCGTCTTTGCCACGAATTCCATCCTTCTTTCGTTTGCACGCTCGGCAAACCGGGTCCCCTTGCGCCAAACCAGGGAATCTACGAAGGGCATCTCACTTCTCGACCGCTTGGGGTCAAGAAACTGAACCGGGCGTCATACCGTTCTTTCAGTATGACAGAAGACCAATTGGTCATGCGAGATCCCGGTCAATCAGGGGCCGAGACACAACTTGCACGATTGCCGCGGTGATGTCTAGACGCTATGGACGCATCTCCCCCATGCCCAATTCGGTTTCGAGTCATGCATCTTATGCGCGTCGACCGCATTTATTCATACGCGTTGCTGCAATTGAACTCACGGTGTCAGGCGCGTAAGCTTCAATGATGCTCAAGAGCATGAGAAACAGCTGACTCGCCAAGGAGACTTCCGTGTATTCGAACCTCTTACTGAGTGTTTGCGCACCATTTTTTGCCGCTTCCGGGGTTTGGTTGGTCGAAGACGGCGCTCCTGCCGCAGCAATTGTCTTGCCGGCGAACCCCGAGCCGATCGCCGTCTACGCGGCTGATGAATTGGCTTACCACATTGAGAGGGCCTCGGGAGCCAGGCTGAAGATCTTGAACGAGCCCCTCGCTCAACCGCTGGGCACATCCGCCGTATATATCGGCGCGACCAAGGCCATACAGAATGCCGGCATCGACCCACAGGGCCTTAGCAGCGAAGGGACAGTGCTGCGCACGATTGACGGCAACCTGTACATCGCCGGCAACGACGGTCCGGGCGACCCGCTCAGCTGCGGCAACACGCACAGCGGCACGCTCTGGGGCGTCTACGAACTCCTTGAACGCCACCTTGGCGTGCGCTGGCTGTGGCCCGGTACGCTGGGTGAATTCATTCCGCACACGAGTGACATTGACATCCCCCAACTGGACGAAACCTTCGTGCCGCGTTTTCTGGTGCGAAATCAACGGCCGGGCCTTGGCCGCCGCGGTTTTGCCGAAGGCCGCGAGCGCATGTCTTTTTCGCCGGAACAGGCAGAGCGCTACGCCCACGATCAGACGGTCTTTCTCCGTCGGCACCGCATGGGGCGCTCCGAGAACAGCCACCATGCACAGCGCCGTTTCGGGTCCGGCCACGCCTTCGCCGGATGGTGGGAGCGTTATGGAAAGGAACACCCGGAGTGGTTCCAGATGCTTGCTGACGGACGGCGCGGCCCCGAAGACCCGAATCGGCCCGACAAGGTATCGATGTGCGTGTCCAACCCGGGACTGCACGCGAAGATCGTGGAACTGTGGGAGGAAGAGCGGAAGAAGTATCCCGGCGAAAGAGTCAATATCGACATCAGTGAAAACGATAGTTCCGCTTGCTGCGTCTGCGAAACGTGTCGCGCATGGGATGGACTGCCGCCAAAGACGAGTGGGCTGCCTGTCGGGCTGGAACGGTCCTTTGAGCCGGTACAGGCGGGAACCCGGTACGCGCGTTTTGCGAAGGCCGTGCACGCACTCGCTTCGGCCATTGACCCGGACGTCAAGGTGATCTATTACGCCTATCTGAATTACTTCTGGGCGCCCGATCCTCCGCTCGAACTGCATCCGAACATCGTGATTGAATTCGTGCCGTGGTTCCGGTGGGCGGGCTGGTTTCCTCGCACCGAAGCCGAGCATGAATGGATCAAGCAACAGTGGTTAGGCTGGCAGCGTACCGGCGTGAGCGCGCATTACCGGCCCAACTGGTTCCTCGACGGCTACACCATGCCGTTGGTTTACATGCACCAATTCGGCGACGCGTTCCAGTTTTATGCGCGCAACGGCATGACCGGAACCGATTTCGATTCACTCCAGGGCCAGTGGGCTGCGCAGGGACCCAATCTCTACCTCCTTTCACGGATCCACGTCCGCCCCGAGATGCCCGTCGATGCGATCTTGGACGAGTACTATGCTGCCTTCGGCCCAGCATCCGAAGACGTAAAGGAGTACTTTTCCTACTGGGAGGATTACGCGATCAAGAACAGCCCGCGCGCCGCCGAGGCCATTCGTTCGCGCCGAGACGGCTACTTCCGGCGATACGCCCTCTACGCGCAAGTTGCAGACGAACTCTATCCCCCCGAGGTGTTTCCCCCGGCCGAGGCGATTCTTGAACAGGCCACCGAAGCCGCCAAGGGCAGCAACGATCCGACATATGCGAATCGGGTCCTTTTTCTCCAGCAAGGCCTCATTCACGCGAGGCAATGCGTGTCCACGGCCAGGGTAGTCAATGACCCGGGCGCGTCGCTGGCCGAGAAGAAAGCGGCCATCGCCGAACTGGTGAAGGTGAGGCGCGGCCTTGAAAACACCAACATCGCGAACATGGACCGGGCGGCCATCATTGAGGCCGACAGTTGGAAGGAAATTGAGGGGCTGTTCGAGCCATAGTACTCGGGCCTGATATGACAGGATGCCCATGGGGTCAGAACAAGCAGGTGAGCTCCAACGAATCCTTGCCCACCGGTAAGGACAAATTCTCAGAAACCACAGGAAAGCGGGGGTGTTACGCCCGTGTGCCCTCGCCCTTGACGGCGAGCAGCCCAACGGCCTCGGCGCACCCGTATGCCGCCGCCGTGTACGCTTTGCCCTGACCCGCGGACTCGGGCTTGTCCAGCAACCGTGCGAATTTCTCGTCCCAGGCGACACGCAGCACGCGGAGGTGTTCGGCGTTGTCGCTGATCCGTACGCTGTTGACGTGCGCCATGACCAGCACGCCCGCCTGCCCCATGCGGGAACTCGCAGGACACGACGTGTACCGCCAGTCCCGCCATTCCTCCCGCCAAGTGTCATTAGTGAGGAACGTGGTGGCACGGTCGATCGCCTTCGGGAGCCGCTCGTCTTCTGAGAGCAGGTAGTAGCGGCTCAACCCGTTGATCAGGATCGCCGTGATGAACCCCGCCATCCCGACGTGCTTGGCTTTCTGGCAGTAGCAGTGGCCTGGCGGCAATGAATAGAGCCATCCCCCACACACGGGATCCTGCTCCGCCAAAGCGTCGTCCGTCAGCGTCCGCATCGCGTTCACGTACCGGTCATCGAGTCCGGCCTCATACGCTCCGGCGAGCGCCAGCAGCGTCCATCCGGTGGTCCGCCCGCAGTGGCTGTGCCCCATAAAGGCATATTCGCGATCCTCGACGAGTTGCGCGAGATTCGCGCCGATCAGTTCGACGGTCTCCTTCAGAAAAGGGTCTCCCGTCAAAAAATAGTGGCGCACCATCCCCTGCGTCCAGATGTGCCCGAGGTTGAAGGGGTCGAGACACAGGTACGGGTTTGGACCGCCGCCGACGCCCTTCTCGACATACAGGTCCCGAATCCGCTCGACCGGGTAGAACGAGCCCACGTGGCCCACACAGTGCTCATGCACCATCCCCGCCCGGGGCGGATACCCCTTGGGCGCGCCGGTTGTATTGAAATAAGCGGCCAGTTCTTCGTTGACAAAGTGCACCGTGTCCACTTCGCTCGAGTGGTGCGCCGCCGCATCCGCTGCGTAAAAATACTTGGGGTCGCCGGTGCGGGCGAATTGAATCAGGATCTGGTTCACCGTGTCGTACTCGTGATTGCCCCAATTCACGGAACGCTCGCCGAACCAATCCCCCCAGTTCATTGCACCGTAGTCCCGGTCGTTCTCGATACCCTGGCAGTACGCGTTGAACAGACTTTCCGCCCAGGAGTCGTACTTAGCCATCTCTGTCGTCCCCGCGGGCGCGATGGCATCCCAGACCCCCGTTGCGATGCCTTGCACGGGGTCCGCGGCCGGTATAAGGGGAGCGTTGGCCATCTTGGCAAGGGCGGCGCCATCCCCAAAGAGATCGACCCAAATGTCCCAGCGCCGCGCTTGCCCGGTGCGCAACTGGTAGCAGTTCCCGTCGAACAGGTAATGATACTTGTACCACGGCTCCATGTGGTCGTAGGCGCCCGGTTCGAAGCGCGGGAAAAGGCCGACAGCAAGGCCTTCGGGTGAGGCCTCGATGCTCTTCGGCCACTGTTGCCAGAAGTCTCGCAGCGCCATCGCCACGCGGCCCTGCCCATCCTCGATGACCCCCCATCCCGGCGCTTGCCCGCCCGCGCCTTCCGCACCCTCCAATGCGTATTGTTGGTCGTCGCGCTGGAACAGCCTGACCGCCGTGTTCGAGTTCCCCTGCCAGCCCGGCGCACCGCCGATGCTGGCCGACTGGGCGCCGTTGCGGGGCCGCAGCACGAACTTCAGCTCCCGAATCCGCTGCAGGACGCCCTGGTCAGGGTCCATGAGAATGAGCGGTTCAAGACGTACCACTGACAGTCCCGCGTAGACGGATGCCCGCAGCCGGAATTGACATACCCGGCCGCCTTGGGGGTTGCGGAACGCCCCTCGAAAGGCCAGCGTCGTCCGCAACGCACCCCCACTCTCTACCTCCGCGGTCTCGATCACCGCGTCACACGCCTGCCCGGCGCTGTCGGCGAGCAGGCACACTACATCGAACCGATCCGACAGCGTCAACGCCCCGTCGCTTCTCCACACGATGCTCACGTTGCCTGATTCGACTTCGTGCCGCTCCGCCGTCGTGTGCCAGACTGGCGATTCCGGCGCCACCGGTTCCGCACCCGGCTCCCATGACAACTCGTAACGAAGCGCTTCCCCGGGGAGCGGCGTCGACTGAAAATCGAGCAGCACCCACCGGGCGCTCCCATCCTTCCACCGTGCCAATGTCTCCGCCTGCACCGGCACCGCCGTTCCCCTCTCATCCCGCAAAACGAACACAGCCCCTCCCGGCGCTGCCCCCTTCGCCACCGGCACGCCCCCTGTCACTGGCCGCACCCCGGACAATCCCGCCATATCTCGAACCGTTATCGCCAATGTATCCATCGCACCTCTCCCTGGGGAAGAAGCTATGATGCCCGCACATGTGCTCTCAGTCAATCGGGCTAATTGCCGAAACACAAGCCAGGCGCAGCCTGCACCACCCGAACTGTTCACTACTTGGATGGAATATTCTGATCATACGGGTTCAAGGTCTCCCACTTTGCAGTCCCAATGAAGCCCTCGGCGAACGAGTTCGCTTCGGCCGCTCTTGGCGGAATAGGATTACATCTCAACGGCCGTCCACGTCAACGACATCCCCCAACGGGAACCCGGCCGTCGTCGTCGCACTTCCGAAGCCAGCGTTGTAGCCAATCAGGAATGGGCCGGGCCCGAAGAAGCACAGCAAACGACTCAGCGAGTCGTGCTTCCCGTTCGACATCGCCTCCCCCCTCCGTTGTGACGGCGGTGGACTCTGCCAAAGGCTGAACGGCACTCCATCGCGCCTTGCTTGCCGCAGCATGTCCGCGCCTTTTGGCGCCGGTTTCCTTTCGATTTTCTCGTCATCCGGAGTTTTCTTTCTGGAGTTTGTATCGTGTATCGTTCTGATTGGCCATGGCGTTAGCAGGCATATAACCGGGTCGTCAGATCTTCGCACCCTGAGGAGAAGAGCAGATGGTCCTACTACACTCGGCGACTTGCTTGGCACTTTTGGCAATGGCGCCTTTCCCCGAAACGCCAAGGCTCTTTCCTATCGAACTTCCCAAACGGGACTGGGTGCATTTCAAAGCCAAAGGGTTTCCCGAGCCCGTCTGCGGGGTTGTGTATCGGCTGAACGATATCGTCACAAACGGGATGGCGCTCGGGGGACTAGACACAGGGTGCGTCGATCTCGAGACCAGCGGTCTCTTGGGTTACTGCACGATTTTCAATTCCCATGTTCCCCGCCGAGGCCCTCTGAATCTGCCCATTCTGGGACTCAACGTGAACAACGAAACCTGGGTGCTTTGCGACCCCAGACAGACGAAGCAGGGCTGGGGAGGCTACCAAAGCGGAATCGACGGCAGACCGATCCCGCCGGCGTGGGATGACCTCAATCTCGAAGCGGTGCGCACGCCGAAGGAAATACACTACTGGGGTCATTATCCCGTTGCCGACCTCGAGTTCGACATGGATGCGCCCGTCAGCGTAGGCCTGCGTGCATGGGCACCCTTCCTTCCGGGCGATGTCGTTGATTCAATGACTCCCGGCATAGTGTTTGAAGTGTTCGTACGCAACCCAGGTCCGGTCGCGCAGCGGGGCAGTGTGGCGTTTTCGTTTCCAGGTCCGACCCCGGCCGAGGCGGGAACCGGCCGTTTTCAACGCGAGCCCGTGGCGGGTGCGCTAACCGGCGTGGCCGTTCGGGGCGCCCTTTGTGAATACGTTCTGGGGGCCATCGCGGACCATGCGAGGACCGGCGGGGAACTGGGGGCCGATGGAGCAGCCTGGTCGAACCTGGCGGTTGCGCTGCCGACGGTGAACGAGACCGCATCCGGCGCCTCCGTTGCGGTGGATTTCGCGCTCGAGCCCGGCCATGAACAAATCGTCCAGTTCGTCTTGACCTGGTGCGCGCCCACGTGGAACGGCGTCGGGTATAACGGCGCAACAAGAGTCTACGAGGGATATTCAGGCGAGGCGCGCGTGTTCAAGCATATGTATGTCAAGCACTACCCGGACGCCGTGAAAGCGGCCGAACATCTGGCCCAGAACCACGAATCGCTCCTGGCGCGCGTCCTGGCCTGGCAACAGGTTGTCTACACGGACGACTCGCTCCCGGTGTGGTTGCGCGATTCGTTGATCAACGTGCTGTATCTGATTGCCGAAGACGGATTGTGGGCGCAAGCCTTGCCCCCGCTCCCCGGATGGGTGGCCGAGGCGGACGGATTGTTTGGCATGAATGAGTGCCCCCGCGGTTGTCCCCAGATCGAGTGCATTCCGTGCAGCTTCTACGGCAGCCTCCCTCTCGTCTATTTCTTCCCGGAAGCGGAGTTGTCGACGTTGCGCGGCTATAAAGGCTACCAATTCGAGGACGGAGCGCCGACATGGATCTTCGGCGGATGCACGGGACGTACGCCCTATATCGATTTTGCCTACCCGACGCGAGGTTACCAATTCACTACGAACGGCATTTCGCTTGCCGCGCTGGTGGACCGGTTCCTGTTGTGCCACGACACGCCCGACAAACGGTTCCTGAACGAATTCTATCCCATGGTGAAGCGGTGCATGACATGGACGGCCAACCTGCGAACAACGCCCACATACACCACCGGCGAGCGGCTCATCTCGATGCCGGATAAAAACGAAGGCACAGAGTGGTTCGAGGCCGCGGAACCGGGCTGGTGCGGCATGACCGCTCACGTGGGCGGACTCCATATTGCCCAGCTGCGCATTACCGAACGCATGGCCCGCGAGACCGGCGACGCGGCGTTCGCGGAACAGTGCGCCGGATGGCTGGCGGCCGCCCAAGAGGCCATGGAACAGCGCCTTTGGGCCGGCTCCTACTACCTCAATTACTGGGAACCCGATACGGGACGGAAATCGGATTTTGTATTCGGTTACCAACTGGACGGCGAATGGATTGCCGATCATCACGGATTGCCGGAGACCCTTCCTCAGGAGCGCGTGCAGACGGTGCTGGAGTCGATAAAGCGCTGCAATATCGCCCTGACCAAATACGGCGCAGTGAACTACGCCAATCCAGACGGCACGCTGATCCCCCCGGCGAAACCCGGCACGTGGGATTACGGCCGGTACAGTTACTTCCCCCCGGAAGCGCTGATGCTTGCCATGACGTACATGTACAACGGCCAACCCGAGTTCGGCATCGAACTCGCCCGGCGCGTCTGGCACAATCTCGTCTGTCTTCAAGGTTACACGTGGGACATGCCCAACATCATGCGGGGCGACGTGGATACCGGAGAGCGTACGTTCGGCAACGACTACTATCAGGACATGATGCTCTGGTCGTTGCCGGCGGCCCTGCGGCGCCAGGACCTCTCCGCACCCGTCAAGAGCGGAGGGCTCGTGGCACGGATGATTGAGGCGGCTCGGAGGGAATAGGCGATGCACCGTCGAAACGTAGGCGGAATATGGCAGTGCGCGTGGACCTGCCTGCTTTCAGCTCTGATTTCGGCAGCCCCCTGCACCGCGGAGGAGCCCGCGCTCCAAGGCCCGCCGCCAAGCCCCCGCCCTCCCACCGTCGTTGTGTCCTGGGACGGCACGGGCGATTTCGGTCCCCAGACGCCCAACACCAAGACGGCGGGCTGGCAGGAAGCGATCGACCATTGCGTGGCCCAGGGGCGCGACCTGTACATTACGGGAGGCTGGGGAGGACGGAAAGCGATCTACAACGTTTCCGAGACCATCACCATCCCCGCGACACAGGATTTCCGGATCGATGGCGGCATCTACGTGCTCAATTGGACGGGGATTCCCGATGGTCCGGCAAAAGATCTGGTCGCCATCGACAGCACGATGAACGGCGAATACCATTTCGGCATCTTCGTATACGGCGGGGCGGGCGCGGCCTTGCGCATTCGGCCTGAGCATCCCGTCCCGATCGACGGTTTTGCGGTTACGGTCGAAACGGAGATCACGTCGCAGGGCATCGCCGATCCCTCGCCGTTCACGCCGGGGGAACGCAAGACAGGAACGGGGCTGATTCTGGACGGAAGCAGGGCGCCCATTACCTGTAGCCGGTTCGACTTTATCGGGGGAATCCTGAACTTCAACACCTGCGTTGACGTCCGGGGCGCGTTCGTGCAAAACGAGTTCCGTTGTCTGCACCTTCACACGAACGCCGACAACAGCACGTTGTTCGAGCTCGGACCAGAATGCTCGCAGAATACCGTAAAGCTCGCCGTCGGGGTTGACCAGGGCGCGAGCGGCGTCAAGGGAATCAGAATTCGGGGGTTCAACAACACTTTTGAGATCAAGACGCGCGGCGGATTTCCGCGAGGCAACGACCTGATTTTGGAAGACTCCGCCGACGGGAATCGTATAGAACTTGTTCATGGCCGGCCGGAATTTGACCCCCTCGATTTCATCACGGACGGAGCGGCACGGGCAACGAACCAGATTACCTGGGCGGGGAGCACGATTCCCGCGCGGACGATAGACCTTGCCGCCGGCACGGAAACGTACACCCAGCGGCTTTATCCGGCTTCCGTGATCATATCCAAGGGAGAAGTGTCACGGCTCACATTCGTGCGCGGTCCGACATCCATCGATTTCACGCCGTGGCGCGCCCATCCCGTCTTGCTTGACGTCGGAGATCAACTCGTAGTCGAAAGCCCGTCGCCTGTCCAACTCATGGTCATTCCCCACAAGTCTTCTTAAGAGCGGAATCGTGTTGTGAGTCAAACAAGAACGTGTTCGAACTCCGGCAGGTGGACAGCATTTCGGAACCGCCGGAGTTCGGGATTTACAGCAACTCGATTCGTTTTGATACAATTTCGTGAGCGATGTGCCCCGGGAGAATCAATGAACCCGTTTGCACGCCAACGTCTGTAACGTGTGGTTTGGATTGTCGGCGGCCTGTCAGGTTTGAGTGGAAAAACCTGGCCAGAGGCCCGATAAGCAGGAGGTAAGCGCACGATGAACAGGCGCGATTTTCTGGCCAACTCGCTCTTCGCGTCGGCCGCGGCCGGAACCTTTTCCTTGAATGCGGCTGGGGCGAACGACCGCATAGTCGTGGGCGTGATGGGCATCAACGACCGGGGAATGGACCTGGCCCTCGAATTGGCCCGTCTAGGCGATGTCGAATTGCGCTATCTCGCCGACCCGGATACCCGCCTGTTCCCCGGCCGGGCAAAGGAAGTGGAGACCCGCACTGGTAAACGTCCCGCCTGTGTGCAAGACTTCCGCCGTGTGCTGGACGACCCCGAGGTTGATGCCATCGCCATCGCGACCCCTGATCATTGGCACGCTCTGGGCACGGTTCTGGCGTGCCAGGCAGGCAAAGACGTGTATGTCGAGAAGCCCACGTCCCACAGCATTTGGGAAAGCCGAAAAATGGTCGAGGCCGCGCGGAAACACCAGCGCGTGGTACAGGTGGGCACCCAGAATCGCAGCGCCACCTACTGCAAGGAGGCGATCGAGTATGCGCGGTCAGCAGCCTTCGGCGACGTCCATTTTGTGCGGGTCATGAATAGCAAGCTGCGCGAGCCGATGGAGACCAAACCGGATGCACAGACGCCCCAGGGCGTGGATTACGACCTGTGGCTTGGCCCAGCTCCCAAACGTCCGTTTAACGAGAACCACTTTCACTATTCCTGGCATTGGTTCTGGGCCTACGGAAGCGGCGACCTCGGCAACGACGGAGTGCACCAGATCGACTTGGCCCGGTGGCTCATCAACTCGAAGTATCCCAATGCCGTAAGCTCGACCGGAGCGACCCACATGCTCAGGGACTCCAGGGATACCCCAGATACACAAGCCGTCATCTGGGAGTTTGAAGGGGTCACGATGGTACTCGAGCAAACTCTCTGGACGCCCTACATGGTCAAGACGCCGTTGGAGCTGCGCGACACGGGCGGCCTTCCCGATTGGCGGTTCAACGGCACACGAATCGAAGTATACGGAACGAAACAGTTCATGTGCCTCGGGCGAATGGGAGACGGCTGGCAAGTGTTCGACGCGGACGGCAAGCCCGTTCTGTCGGCAGGGGGACGTTTTGCGGAAACGAATACCAGACACATGGCCAACTTCATTGAATGCATCCGTACGCGCAGCCAACCCAACGCCGACATCGAGGAAGGCCACTACTCGACGCTGCTCGCCCACTACGGCAATATCGCCTACCGGGTGGGGCGCCGGCTCCGCATCGACCCCGAAACGGAGGGATTCGTCGATGATGCCGAAGCAAACGGGCTTGTCAAGCGAACCTATCGAGAGCCGTGGGTGATCCCAGACGCGGCGTAACGCCGCTCAGGAGCGTCAAGGAGGCCAACCCAATGAATCGGAGGGATTTTCTTAAGCACTCCGCAACTGCATCCGTGGCAGTCAGTGCGGCGGCCACAGCGGACGTGGGCCGGGAGGGCAGAGAGCGCATTCCGTGCGGTGTGCTCGGGTTGGGGCACGCCCACGCCTTGGATGTAGTGGAGGTACTGGCCGCCTCGCAGGACTTCAAGCTTGTGGGGGTATGTGAACCTGACGAGACCATCCGGAACCGCGTTGAGAAAGCCCCAGCGTTAAAAGACGTCACCTGGCTAAGTCAGGAAACGCTGCTCAATGACAAGCACGTGGCCATGATAGCCGTTGAAAGCATGGTGCCCCAACTGCTGGACTACGCGCACACCGTCATCGATGCTGGAAAACACCTCCATCTCGACAAGCCTGCCGGCGCTTCCCTGCCGGAATTTGAGACCCTGCTTTCGAAGGCCGGCCAGCGAGACCGCCTCGTCCAGATGGGCTACATGTTTCGATACAATGCCGGGTTTGACCTGGTGCGCCGCGCGGTGCGCGAGGGATGGCTGGGCGCCGTCTACGCGATTCATGCGAGCATGTGCACAAATCTGAATGCAGAGAAACGGAAACTGGTATCCTGGCATCCGGGCGGCATCATGCTCGAACTGGGCTGCCACCTCATTGACATGGTGCATCTGCTGCTCGGGCCTCCGTCGAAGGTCACGTCCTTTCTTCGCCACGACGGCGTTACTGCTGACGGTCTGGCCGACAACGCCCTGGCCGTCCTCGAGTATGACCGGGCCACGGCCGTAATCGAGACCGCTGCGATGGAAATGGACGCGTTCCCGGCCCGGCGCTTCAAGATTTGCGGGGTCGACGGGACTATTATCCTGGAACCCCTCGAACCTCCTGCGGCGCGCCTTTGCCTGCGCCGGAGCGTTGGCCAATTCAAGCCCGGATGGCAGACGGCATCGCTCGAGGACTTCCCCCGGCATGTGCGCGACTTCGAGGACCTGGCACGGTGTATTCGTGGCGAGGCGCCCTTCTCCTACTCCAGGGAACACGACTTGAGCGTTCAGAAGACCGTCCTCCAGGCCAGTACCCCCAGGCCGTAAGCGCTCAGTCCTCGGGCTTGCGCGAGGCTCAGCGAATGGGCCAGTATGATTCCTTGAGCCGGAACAGGAGAAACAACAATGTTCACGAAACTGGTTGTCGGCGTTTGGGTGTTGCCCTTCTCAATATTGCTCGCCGTACACGCCTTTGCCCTCGACATCGGCCAAGCGGCTGGCCCGGTCAGTTTTGAGAATCTGGACGGCGTTCATCGTGTCATGACCAACGAGAACTACGCGTCCAGAAAGGCGACGGTGCTCGTCTTCTTGTCCAGCCGCAGCGAAGCGGCGCTTGATCAGATAGAGGCGATGAATGACCTGTACAGGCGCATCCGGCTGGATGGAATTCTGTTCGTAGGCGTATGCCCGGACCCGAACCAGAAGGGGGAAGAGCTGCGTACCTTCCTGCAAAATGTTGGATGCATCATCCCGGTATATCGCGATCCTCAGGGAGAGGTTGCGAAGCAATTCGGGGCAACGGTGACTCCGGAGTATTTCATGCTGGACGAGAAAGGAATTCTTGTCTACCACGGCGCGCTCGGTGAACGGGAGGCCGGGCTCGAACTCGCGATCCAGGAGCACCTTGCCGGGAAAGAAGTCACTGCGCGCGCTGCGGTCAAGGGCGACCCGATTGATTCGACCGCGCCGGAGAGACAAGTGCCCAATAAGTACGGCACGATCTACTTCGCGTCGCAACTGATCTTCGAAAAGATCCCCGGGGCTGCCGTGCATCATTGCTCAACGGTTGCGGAAGCATCGAACAAGGACATCCTTTGTTTGTGGTACGGGGGGAGTTACGAATCCGCGGAGGATCAAGCGCTCTTTCTGGCTCGCCAGAGGAACGGCCAAGCCGCGTGGGATGAGCCTCAACGCCTGATCTTCGACCCCAACATGCCGCCAGGGAACGCCGTGATTTTCCAGGGCCCGGACCAAAGACTATGGCTCATCTGGGGACGCATGGAATCGGAGCGGCCCATACGGCGCGGCAGCGGCTGGGGCGAATGCCGGTTGATGTACCGGACATCAGCCGACAATGGCGTCACCTGGAGCGGCGATACCGAGATCCCGGATGGCTTTGGGTCTTTCCCGCGGAATCTGCCGTTCACGCTGTCCGATGGACGTTTCGGCATTCCCATGAGCGGCGAAGGGCCGCAAGGGCACGGAGGCTCATATCTCCTGTTTCTGGACCCCGCCGGCCCGGCCTGGACGCGCAGTGCGTTTGTGCGCGGCGGCAGCCAACCGACTATCATACAACGCGGCACCGGTGAACTCCTGATGCTCATGCGCAGCAGCCCGCGCATTCGTCAAAGCATTTCCGCCGACGGAGGCGCAACATGGCCGGCATCACAGGCCACCGAACTGAAAAACCCCGGTTCCGGCATCTGCATGACAAAACTGAAAAGCGGCCGAGTCCTTCTCGCCTTCAACGATACCGACGGCGACGACCGCACCCCGTTCAATCTCATCCAGTCCACCGATGACGGGATCACGTGGCAGGATCTGCGTACGCTGGAAGCCGACTGGGGCGAATTCTCGTACCCCAGCATTATTCAGGCCTCGGACGGACGAATTCACCTGACGTACACGTACCGGCGGTTCTCGATCAAACACACCGTATTCAACGAAAACTGGCTGACGAGCCTTGAACGGCCCAATTAGGTTGATTGCCCCCATCGGGGGTTAACACGAGCCGCTGATGGCGGCGGGTTCTGACTGCGCGGCCACTGGGTTTCAGTAAAGACGAATTGGAGTTCCGTCCTCCTTGGAGTCGCAGCGCGCAGGTTGGCTGTCTCCAAAGTTGGCGTGTTTCGAAATAGACGAGCTGCTACCTGCTGGATGAACAGAAGGGTCGTGTGAATCAATCGCGTGGAATCGGTGGCTACGCTGAAGCATGCCGGCAGGGGCTGGATCTTGGCGAGAAAACACGGGGCGCGCGTGAAAACTCTGTTCTGATGAGTGAGAGAGATTCCCGTTCACGCGGCTTCGCGACACCAGCTTTTCAGGATGCCCCCAACGTCTACGCGGCATTGGATGCGGCCTGCTGTCTGTGACACAGCGGCACGAGCCTCAAGACAAAGGCGGATCAGGTTTCGTGATGGACATTCTCGACGGCTTCTATCAACTCCCGGGCGTTTTCAACTGCGTACCCCTCGATATCGTTGTTGAAATAGACGAACACTTCGCGGCCGGCATCGAGCCATTCACGCACTCTCGCGGCATCCTTCCTGATGACGGCGCCGCTGTAACGCTCCTGGTAATGACCCGTGGGGCCGTGCCGCCGCACGTACACGAAGCTCGAGGCATTGGGTTCAGTCGTTGAACAGCGCGGCATGTCAGCGAGACACAACGCCGCGTCATGCCGGTCCAGCACGTCCGTGAGTTCGTCGCCAATCCAGTCGCGGTTCCGGCACTCCACGGCCACATGCCATGGGGTGCGCCCCGCCGCCTCCTTCAGGTCCGCGAGGAACGTGTCCAGCCGCGCCGTGTCGCGCCGTTGCGATGGGGGTAGCTGAACGAGCAGGGGACCCCGCTTCGCACCCAGAGGCGCCACTGCGGCGAAGAACTCCCGGACTTCTTCCCCGCAGTCAATAAGACGCTTTTCATGCGTGATGCGCCGCCACAGCTTGAGTGCGAACCGGAAGTCTGGCGGCGTGACTGCGGCCCAGCGCGTGACCATCGTCTCGCCTGGCAGGCGATAAAAGGTTGTGTTTACCTCTACGGTAGCGAAACGCTCTGCAAAGAACTGCAACCATTCGCCCGCCTTCAGCCCCCTGGGATAAAACCGGCCCCTGGCCCAGTGGGCATAGCTCCAACCACTCGTCCCCACGTGCAGCTTTCCAGCTGGCATCAAGACTGCCCTCGCGAGATGCTTGGGTCACTCGAGTTCGCCGGTACCTCTGCCGATCACACGTTCAGCATTTTGAGATATGCAACGCTCTGTTGCGTGAGCTCCCAGTTTTGCTCTACGTAGTAGTTCTTGACCCCGCCCACTTTTGCAGCGGTGAACGTCTTGACCCAATCGATACTGCCTTTGCCGAGCGCCACCTGCGGCCGCCGGCCTGCGCGCCGCCCTCCCTGCGTATCGCCGCCCGATGGGGGGGCTGCGCTCATATCGATGTCCTGCAGATGCATCGAAAAGAAACGGCCCGGGTATTTGATGAAGTAATCGGCGGCGACAAAGCCCGCAGCGATGGCGGACATCTGAAACTGGAACTTGACCAACGCCGGATCGAGCATTTCCAGCAACATGTCATAGGTCCGCGTGCCATCCACCGACGACATCTCGAAGCCTTCGTTGTGCAAGCCCTGCTGTATGCCGGCCTTCGCGGCGATAGCGGCGATTCGGTTGTACTCCTCCGCCGCCTTCTTCACCTGGTCGAGCGTCGGGTGGTTGCCCCCGTTTCCGTCCCCCAAGCTGGCGGTAATCATCTGCGTGATGCCGATTTCTTTGGCCCACTCGATGCTCTTCTCCTGTGAGTTTCGCAACTCGTCCATGGAGAAGTGGGAACTCACGGATTTCAGGCCGTGGTCCGTTAGGATGGTCTTCACGCCCTTCGGGTCCGCGAGCGGCGCGAACTCGTCGCCGTAGCCGATCGGCGAACACAACTCGAGATCGGTCACACCGATCCCGGCAATCTTCTTCACGAATGCCGGAAAGTCCTTGAGCATCAGACGCAGGGGCCAGACCTGGCATCCAATGGGCAATCCCAAGGGGCTCGCCGCGACTTTCTCCGCGCCTGCCAGCAGGCATCCTGCCACGCCGGATCCCATCGCCGCACTCTTGATGAAACCGCGTCTCGATATCGTGCTCATGTCTATGGCTCCTCCGTTACATTTCCCAGCCCGCACGATACTCGCGGGTAAGGTGCTTGTTTGCCTCGGGAACGTTCGTGATCGTTGCATTGGACGAATCCCAAAGAAGTCTTCTGCCGCCCAGCCGCAATGAAACAGCCGCCAGGTTCATCGCGTCGGAAATCGGGCCCGCAAGTGTGAAATCCCCGTAACTGGCCTGGCCTCCTTTGAAAGCGCTGATCCAGGCCGAATTGCGGTTGCCCCGCTGGCGCGGGGCGGGCTCGGCCGGATTGTTGGCCGCTTGGTAAGCGCGCATCTTTGCTTCGGGTATCAATTGAGGTTCTTCCGCGCGGAAACCGCCGAGGATCTTCCCCTGGTCGCCAATAAACAGCATCCCTTCCTCATCGAGTTCCTTGTTCTCCGCGAGGAGCTCGTCAGGGGTGGGCGGCCTGACGCCTCCGTCATACCAGAAGATGTCCACGGCGCCTCGATTCCCTTTGGGCGCAAATCGCATACGAACCGTACACGCCGTGGGAAATGAATAATCGTTATTGATCCGCTCGCAAACCAGGTCTGAAACAGCACACACGTGGCTCGGAGCGGACTCCACAATGACAGGCGAATCCAGATCAAGGAGTTGGAATATGGGCCAGAGACTGTAGTGTCCCATGTCGGCAATCGATCCGCCCCCAAACTCATACCAGCCGCGGAAATTGGTGTGGGTGTAATTGGGGTGATACGGGCGCTCCAACGATGGGCCCAACCAGAGGTCCCAGTCGAATCCCGCAGGGATCGGAGGCGTGTCGGTGGGCACAGTCGCGAATTGAGGCCACATGGGACGGCTCGACCAGTTGTGGATCTCCCGCAGCGTGCCGATGGCGCCGCTCGTGATCATGTCCAGCGCCGGTTTCACACGTGAGCCGTCACTGGCCGGCAGGAAATGCGTGGCAATGTTCTTCGCGCGGGCGGTCTCGACGACGAGCCGGGCCTCCAACAGCCGATTCGCCAGCGGCTTGTGCATGACCACATTCTTTCCCTTTTTCAGGGCCGCGACAGCCGCGGCGGCGTGCGTGTGATCCGGCGTCATCACCTTCACCGCGGTCACGTCTTCTTCTTTCTCCAGCAATTCACGGAAATCCACATAGGTGGCGCATCCCTTGAACCGTGCCTTACCGCGCTGCTTGGCGTAATAGGTTTCGACAATCTCCTTGCCGACATCCCGGCCACCCGGCGGATGGTTGATACCTTCTCTCCAACCGGGTTCCTGAAGCAGCTCCCGGACTACGTTCCGGACCTCGCCCTTTTCCCATTCCAGGTAGTTCTCGCCGTCCTTCTCGACATCGCACATGGCAACGACCTGGACGTCCGGGCTCGCAAGTATGCCGCCGATCTCCCGAACGGCCTGTGTCCCGAAACCGATGCAGGCCAAAGTCACTTTCTCGCTGGGCGCAACGAACCCCTGGCCGCCCAGCACATGTCGTGGGACGATAGAGATGCCGGCAGCTGCCGCGCCGCCCGCCTGCATGAACTGGCGCCGAGAAAGGTTGCCGTCAGCGTTTGTGTTTTCTGTGTGCGAAGGACTGTTTTTCATTGGAGTTCTCCCCACGGCGATTGCTAGTGCATCCGAACCCTCGGAATGACCTGCATGCCTGAAGTCCTCTGTCCTTGTGCCCGCCCACGCCCCGCATGGACACTCGAGCGATCAGCCCGCCTCCTCAATATTACCGGATTTCCGATTCATCCAGGTAATGGTTGCACGCTCATGCGCAGCCCCTTTCTCGGGGGCGGCCGAACAGGAACCTCATGGCTCATTTGGCCACGGATCCTTTAATCCCGCGGTTTACCAACTTGGCAATGCTGGCGATTGCTTGTGGAAAAGCTGTAGCCCTGGCAGGCGCCGCGACGTAGCGGGGCTGCCATTCGGGATGGAACTTCTCCTTGTAGCGGCGCAGGCCTTGAAAGTTGTAGAACCGCTCGCCATGTTCGAAGACAAGCGCTGCCACGCGGTTCCACAGGGGTGAAGCTTGCCGTTTCTCAATGCCAGAGAGGGGCGCCATGCCGAGATTCAAGTCCTGGAATCCTTGCTCTTTGCCCCAAAGCATAAGTCTAAGAAAGAGGTAGTCCATGACTCCGGCGGGAGCGTTTTCGGAATGGCGCATGAGATCTATGCTGAGCTCTTCCTTGCCCTTGGTTTCGAAGAGGTTCGCGAAGGCCACAATGCGTCCGTCCTGCCTCAGAATGGCATGACGAAACTGGACAAGGTATTTCGGATCGAAAAAACCGAGTGAGAACCCTTTCTCTCGTGTTTTCTTGTGACGCAGCCAATCATTCGAGATCGTCTCGAGTTCGGGCAGCAGGGCGGGCACCTCCTCACGCTCGACAATGTGAAAGGCCGTACTTTCGCGTTCGAGCCTGTTCAGGATATGGCGTTCCGTCTTCCGGCCCGAGCCATCGAGGGAGAAAGACGCGAGGTTTACGTGGGCTTCTTCGCCTATCTTGACGGACATCAGGCCCAAGTCGGCGTAGAGGTAAAGATTCTCGGGTCTGACCTCGTAGAAGACTTGCATGAGTCCCTGGCGATCGCAGAGTTCCCGGAACTGCCAGGCGAGTTCGCGCCGGACACTCTCCGGGCCGACAGGGTCGCCCATGGCAACCGCGCAACGTCCAGCCACATTGTACATGATGAAGCCGCAGTCCGAGGTGTCCACCACGAACCGTTTATCTCCCAGCAACGCCAAGAAGGCGCATGTGTCAGTCGATGTAGCTATGATCCTGCGTATGGAGCCGGACACAGACGTGTCCGCGGCAAGTTTTCCGGCTGGCGCCGGCCGCAGCAGTCGCGTCAACCCGAAACATGCGACCAGGATACCCACTCCGACAGCGGCTCGCAGTGATCGCGGGGCACTCTTACTGAACTCGAACTGCCACCAGAGTTGCGAGGAGTATTCGACATGCTTATGCGCGAACAAACCCAGCCAGAAACTACTGGCGAGGACCATAGCGACACCCACGGTCCATGCCAGGCCCAGGCGAGGAGACAAAAGCGAACCCTTGCGGTAAAACTCCCCTCGGCACGGCAACAACGCAGCCAGAATCAGCCCGAGGAGCACGGCTTCTTCGTAGTCCAACCCTTTGACGAGAGAAACCACTATGCCAACCAATAACAGCGCCACTACCCCCCAATAGGCCGCGTCGACGCGCCGCTGAAGCGCCCGGGCCACGAGAAGGAGCGCCACACCGACAAGGCTGGCTGCAAAATGAGAAGTCTCCAGGAGCGGCAGGGGGATCCTGGATTCAAGCAGAGCGATTCGCCCGGACGCCGGAGGAGACGCCCCGGAAAGGAGCAGAACGCATCCCGCAATAAGAGTCAGAAACGCAAAGGCATCGGGGGCGATTGGCGAGAGGGCCCGGATTGTCTGCGAGGCGCGGCCAAACACAATACGCCGTTGGGCAAGTTCATATATTCCGAGGACCGTCACGGCAAGTAGCAGAGGCGTCAGGTAGTAGAGCACACGAAACACGATCAGCGCGGTAAGAATGCGCGCGGAGGGCGCATAGGGCGTCAGACAAGCAATGAGGACCGTTTCAAACACGCCGAGGCCGCCGGGGACTTGGCTTACCAATCCGGCGAGGAGCGCCAACATGAAGAAACCGGCAAAGGAGGGAAAACCGATGGGCGTATCAAACGACATCAGGCAATAAGCAACCCACGCTGTTACAGATAAATCGGCGACGCCCACCAACACCTGGCCGATCGCGAGTCTTCCGGAAGGTAGCTCGAGGCGCCACTTTTTCCAGTGGAGGTTTGCACGCCCTGAAAGACTTGCTGCCAGGTAACATGCGCTTATACCGGTCAAGCCAACCCCGAGGGGAAGACGAAACTGCGCGGGGAAAAGCGGCGGAAACACACCCCTCGGTTCCAGGAGACACGCCGCGCCGCCCATCGCGGCAAAGCCCAACCACCCGGTGAGCGTACAGAAAGCGATAATACGGGCAATATCGCCCGCGGAAACCCCCCAGCTCGAATAAAGGCGGTAGCGGATAGCGCCACCGCTCAAGAAAGAATACCCCACGTTGTTGCTGAGGGCGTACCCCGAGAAGGATACCAGCGCAAGGCGGTGATACGGCATCGGAATAGAGGCATAGCGAAATGCCAACACGTCGTAGAGGGTCAGGATGAAGTACCCCAAAGCGGTAAGAAACGCGGCCAGTGCAATATGCCCAGAGGATATGGCGTGAAAGGCCTCGCGCAATTCCTGGTAGTGGACGTTGCGAAACTCGTGATGGATGGACATTCCCGCCGCCAAGAACGCCGCGATGCCCACTGCAGGAGCGGCCTTGTGCAAGATGGAGCGGAACGAATAGCCGCTGCTATCTATGGCCGTATTATCCATGCATGCCCGCCCTGTTTCGCGTCTCTTGCCTCATCCGAGACCGCGTCCACGAGATGTTGTTCGCATCTGTGAGTGCTCGCTGCTGCAATGAACTTACAGCCTCGGGTACGTGAACGTCAACGATGCTCAACGTAATCAAGAACTGCCGTGTGTGGTTGTCCCCAAAGCCCGGTATCGCCGCGTATCTGACGGCTGAGAATCTTGCCCTTTGTCAACAACTCATCGGGCTCAATAAAAACCAGCATTACCCAAGCCATCACCAGTCACTTGAATCTCTTCACTACCCTGGTGATAATCACGGCAACGGGCGCTGCAGTGTTACGCCGCCATCCGCTGCACTTCCTGACCGCCGCCCACAACGAGGCGTTCCGGCCGGCGCGGAGAAGCTGCGCGGCTGAAGGCGGGCGTCAGGCATGCGGGGATCCAGACGATGGCTGAAACGGTGCCGGCCCTTCGTCGGCTCGACAGGAGTGCCTACCCTGAATTGACCGGGTACTCGGACGAGGAGATTTGGCGCGACAATGAGGGCCCCGGTGCGCTCTATCTGGCCGCACGGCTCTCGCGCCACATGGGAGTGAAGAAAGGCGGTCTCGTTCTGGATCTTGGCTGCGGCAAGGGGGAGTCCTCGATCTTCCTGGCCAGGCATCTCAGCGTCCGCGTGGTCGCCGTCGATCTGTGGACAGAAGCAACGTTTCTTGCCGGCAAATTCACGCGTCGCGGCTACGGGTCCCGGATCCTGCCTCTTACGTTGGACGCGCGGAGACCCCTGCCCTTCTCAAAGGGTTTCTTCGATGCGGTCTTCTGCATGAACTCCCTGAGTTTCTTCGGCGGCGACGCGGATTCTCTACGCCGGCTTGTCAGCCACATCAAGCCGGGCGGTTCCCTGGTCGCCGGCGGGGAGTGCATGAGCGGGAAGTTCACGGACGAACAGAGACGCGACCCTCCGAAAGTCTACAGCTTCGCCGAAGGCGTATGGGAGAACGGCTTCCTGAAACTCCATTCGCCAGCGTGGTGGCGGGAGCTGTTCATAGCCTCTGAGGTCCTGGACGTGCGCGAATGCGCCGAACTCGACGATGGCGTCGTTATGCATGAAGAGATGTTGACTGCCGCTTCGCCGCGCGGGTACCTTGGGGTGAGTGCTGCACAGACGAGGGAGCTGGAAATGCGGCAAGTGCTGTACGGCCGCGAACATGACCCGCGGATGACGGTATTCCTTGCCGCTGCTTCGAGGAAGCGATAGCCCGACAAGGAGCTGGGTCCGGCGGCGGAGACGCCGCAGCTCAGCCCCAGCGCTGGCGTGAAAGGAACAGTATCCATGAACGCTCCGAAGGACAGCCATCCAGGGGATGGCGACAAGACCGACTCGCCGAGGGCGGAGGCGAGTCCTTGTCCGGACGCGCCCGAACCCATGGCCGAACCCCATCCCGAAGCCGGCGCAGTCCATGCCTTTGCTGGTATGGACTTTGTGTGGGTTCCGCCAGGGACCTTCCTGATGGGAAGTCCCCTCGGTGAGGAGGACCGGTATGAAGACGAGGTGCAACATCAGGTCGCCATTCCCGAGGGGTTCTGGCTGGGGAAGACCCAGGTGTCGCAGGCACAGTGGAAGGCGGTCACGAGGAGCCATCCGTCGGAATTCCAGGGAAACCACTTGCCGGTGGAGTGCGTAAACTGGAACGACTGCCGGGGATTCATTCAAAAGTTGAACGCGCAGAGTGAAGGGGTGTTTCGCCTCCCCACGGAAGCCGAGTGGGAGTATGCGTGCCGTGCGGGGACCACAACTGCGTATTGCTTTGGCGATGACGCATCGAACCTGGGCGACTACGCCTGGTATGACGAGAACAGCGAGCGCACGGCGCATCCGGTCGGCCGGAAGAAGCCCAACGGCTGGGGCCTCCATGACATGCATGGCAACGTCTGGGAATGGTGCGAAGACTTGGTTGTGTACCCCACAGACGTCAAAGGCGCCCCCTCAGGAGACTGCCGCGCGGTGCGGGGCGGGTCCTGGAGTGATTTTCCCAGAGCGTGCCGCTCGGCGAACCGGCCCAGCCATTTTCCGTTCAGCCGCCGCAACAACTGTGGGCTTCGATTGGCACGGAATCCGTAGGCTGGTCTACCCAATGGCCCTTTTGTCCTCTCGCCTCCAGGGACCTATGAGATAGCTTGACACGCGTCGACATCTGCAATTCGAAGCCGTGCGACTGAGTTCAGGAGCCAAAAACAACACAATCAGGCGCCATGGGCTGAGGATAGATTCCAGAGGAGGATGGGCTGTCTTTTCCAAACGAAAGAGAGCATGATGCCCGCAGATTGAAACACGGTCTTGGGTCCGTCCCAAAAACGGAAGCGAAACGCGACCCAGTTCATCGGACACCGTTATGACCTGGAGCGAATACTCTCACCATACGTATTGCCTCACTGGAATTTTGGTCTCATCGGAACTTGTTTGATCAAATAGGCAGGCCATCCAAGAGATGGCCTTCCCTTTCCGCCAGCGGATGGTTATGTTGCCCGATCAAGTGCTAGTTGCGAGAGATGCTCAGGCTGTTTGGCACGAACACTCTCTATTTCAATCGGGCCAGAGCAGTAAAGGGCGAGCAGCGCCATGATGAAAGGGCGTCCACTATGAAGAGGACATGGAAATACACTGTGGGGGCCGGTTTATTGGCTGTAACCGGTACGCTAGCGGGTTGTGCGACGACCTCAGAACTCTCTACAGCAAGCAACTGTTCTGGGGCGTTCGTGGAACCCTCGACCAGGACGGCGGCGCGGGAGAACTCTGAGAGACAACAGGTCAAGACATCGAACAAGATGTCCGCGGAAGAGCATGACAAGCTTCTCGAGGAGTACCAGCGCTTGAAACGGAGATTCTGAGGCCACGGCCTGAGTATGAAATCTAACATTCCTTCCTGGGAATCCGGCCGCGCACGGCCTATAATGCCGTTCTTGTCCGGCCCAACGAGGGAAGGAATGTGAGAATGAGGCAAAACTCTCCCCCCGAACCCGCAGGCAAATGCTCAATGGCCTGCGGGTGTTCCGTTGACCGGCGCACGTTTGTGAAGGCCGCTGGAGGCGGCGCATTGACTTTGCTGGCCTCGCGATTGCCTGCGATGGCAGGGCCGTTCGAAGCTGCGGATTTCGGGAAGCTCGTGCCACCCGACAAGAAACTCAGCGCGGACTGGGTCAAGTCGTTGTATGCGCGGGGCACGCCGACAGTCTACCGGGGCGAGGAGTTGAGGTACATCGGTATGCCGGTTGGGGGAATCTGCGCCGGACAACTCTACCTTGGCGGCGACGGCACACTGTGGCACTGGGACATTTTCAATCAGCCAATTGGTACGGGCGCCGGCCACTACGCGCATCCCATGGAGCCGGCGTCGTCAGTCGAGCAGGGCTTCGTGCTGAAGATTGGCGATCGTATCCACGCGCTGGACCGTACAGGGTTTGCCGATGTTCGTTTCCGCGGCGAGTATCCGATTGGCATCGTGGAATATCGCGACCCGGCATTGCCGGCAGAAGTAATATTGGAGGCCTATTCTCCGTTCATCCCGCTCAACGCCGATGATTCCAGCCTTCCAGTCACGATTATGCAGTTGACGGTCAAGAATACCAGCGCCGAAGCATTGGATGTGGAATTGACCGGGCGGTTGGAGAACGCGGTTTGCCTCTACCACCGCGGCCTTGCCGGCAAACGCCGCAACCGGATTGTGCGCACCAGCGGGCTTACGTTTCTAGACTGTTCCGCCGAGAAGAGCGACCAGCCCGCTGAAGCGCCAGAGCCCGACGTGGTCTTCGAGGATTGGGCCAAAGAGGATTACGACGGTTGGACCGTGGAGGGAACCGCGTTCGGCACAGGGCCCATCCTGAAACCGGCGATTCCCGACTACCAGGGAGACGTAGGCGGCGATACCGAGCGAGTCGTCAACTCGCACGCCACCGCGCCGGGCGGGGACGTCGCCGCAAAGGACGAAGCGATTGGCAAGCTGACGAGTCGTCCCTTCAAGATCGAACGCCGGTTCATTCGGTTCTGGATCGGCGGCGGCAATCACCAAGGCAAGACCTGTTTAAATCTGGTGATCGACGGAAAGGTCGTTCTCACGGCCACCGGCCAGGCGAATAACCGGATGTCGCTCCAAAGCTTCGACGTGCGCAAACTAAAGGGCCAGGAAGCCGTCATCGAAATCGTGGACGCCGAGAGTGGCGGGTGGGGCAACATCGGCGTCGGCAGGATCACATTTACCGATGAGTCCCTCGAAACCGGCGAGCTGGAAGAAATGCCCGACTTCGGAACCATGGGGCTTGGGCTGCTCGGGGACCTGCCTGACCAGATCTCCGGCGAGGCAGCCGCGCCGCTGGACGACAAGCTGGTCGGCGAAATCGGCCGCAGGTTGAGGCTCGACGCAGGGCAGTCCGCCGCAGTGACATTCATTCTGGCCTGGCATTTCCCGCATTTGACGATGGACAAGCTGCCGGGCGGGCGATTCTACGCGACGCGGTTTGCATCGGCGGCCGCGGTCGCGCAGTACGTGAACGATAACTTCGCCCGTTTGTCGGGAGAGACGAAGCTATGGCGCGACACATGGTATGAATCCACGCTGCCCTACTGGTTCCTGGACCGCACGTTCCTGAACACTTCCATTCTTGCCACGTCAACGTGCCACCGGTTCAAGGACGGACGATTCTACGGTTGGGAAGGAGTCGGCTGCTGTGCCGGCACATGTGGACACGTTTGGCAGTACGCCCATGCTGTCGCGCGGCTATTCCCGGTGTTGGAACGCGACACGCGCGAACGGGTGGACTTCGGTCTGGCGCTCGCGCCGGATGGCGCCATCCGGTTCCGCGGCGAGCACAACGATATTCCAGCAATTGACGCGCAATCCGGGGCCATATTGCGGGCTTACCGGGAGCATCAAATGTCGGCGGACCCGGCGTTCTTGCGCAGGAACTGGGCGAACATCAAACGCGCAATGGAATGGTTGATAGCCAAAGACGCGAACGGCGACGGAATTATCGAGGGCAACCAGCACAACACGCTGGACACGGACTGGTTTGGCCCGGTGGCATGGCTGAGCGGTTTGTACGTCGCCGCATTACGGGCCGCCGAGGAGATGGCGCGCGAGGCCGGCGACACGGAATTCGGGGAGCGGTGCCGGGGCATCTTCGAAAAGGGGCGGCAGAACATCGTCGACCGCCTGTTCGATGGCGAATACTTTATCAACAAGCCTGACCCCATGCACCCCGACGCGATTAACTCGGGCAGCGGTTGCGAGATCGACCAAGTAATGGGCCAGAGCTGGGCTTGGCAAATCGGGCTGGGACGGGTGTTGCCGCAGAAAGAAACGCTGTCGGCGTTGCGTTCGTTATGGCGTTACAATTTTACGCCCGATGTCGGCCCTTACCGGGAGGCGAACAAGCCGGGACGCTGGTATGCGATGCCTGGCGAAGCCGGTTTGTTGATGTGCACTTTCCCGCGTGCAGACTGGAATTATGACCAAGCCAAAGGGAAAGGGGCGGACTGGGCCGCCGGGTATTTCAATGAATGCATGAACGGCTTTGAATATCAGGCCGCCGGGCACATGATCTGGGAGGGCTTGGTGCAGGAAGGGTTGGCGGTAACGCGCGCCGTGCATGATCGGTATGACGCGTCGCGGCGAAACCCCTGGAACGAGATCGAGTGCGGCGACCATTACGCGCGTTCGATGGCCAGCTACGGTGTTTTCCTGGCGGCGTGCGGCTTCGAGTACCACGGACCCAAAGGGCACATAGGCTTTGCGCCACGACTTACACCCGAGAACTTCAAGGCGGCATTCACGAGCGCCGATGGCTGGGGAACGTTCCGCCAGACCATTAGTGACAAGAACCACGAGGCGGAGATTGAGCTACGGCTCGGTACGCTTCACGTGCGGACGCTGGCATTGGCGACAGCGGCGGAACCGCGAATCGTGACGGTGACGGTTGCCGGAGACAAAGCCGCCAACGAACATCGTATGGAGAATGGCCGGCTGCTAATCACCCTGACCGACCCGGCCCGCATCGAAGCTGGAGACAAGATCAACATCGCAATCTCGTAAATAGATGCAGGACGCTTGAAAGGATTCATCGTCCGTTTGAACAAATATAACTCATTCATGCAAAGGGGCTTGCGAACTTTGATGAGGTTCGGAAGAATGGCAGGTATCGGCGAAAGGCTGCCCCGCCTTCTTTCTGCTTTGAATACGCGTCTTGCCTGTGCCGCCTGTCTGTTTTCGCTCGCTCATCTTGCCTATGCCCAAACGCTTACCGTCTGGGACGGCTCGGAATCCAGCCTCTCTGCGTGGTCGGCGCCAACCGGGCTGCGCACATCCATCCTTGATGGCCGCCTCTGCCTGAACATCGAACAGCCCGATTCGCGCATCACGCGCTCCGAAATCACCTGGACCCCCTCGCCGACGGACACGTTTGTGATTAGCTACCGCGCCGAAGGTTTCACCGTCGCAACCACGGCCGGGGAGATTTTCTACCAGAATGACGCGCATGCTTTTGCGGACACGTTCTACGTCAACCTTCCGTCACTCGTGCTGGATGGGCGGCCGCATGAGCTGGTCGTGCCCGTTCGAGACTATCTGAGGTCAGGCATCGGCGATTGGGCTGGAAACGGGCCGATCACGTCGTTACGCATGGATCTTGTCGACCAGGCTCCTGGGCGCATCGAGATTGAATCAATTCTCCTCAGCGCCAGCGTGCGTGGAATCACGCTTGACGAAATCGAAGCCGCAGCGCAGGTGAAGTATCTGTTCCCGACCAACGCATTCACTCGGCAATCCAATGGTGCGTTCGAACGGAACGTGATTCTCCCCGAGGGCGAATATACGGTTTGGGCGCATTTCCTGGACACCGAACTCGGCCAGCGACAATTGAATGGTTGCACCATCAACGGGGCGCTCGTCGAACCGCCTGCCCTTCCGAAAAGCGGCCAGCATGCGTGGGCAAAAGCCGGCAGTGTTTCCGGCGGCCCTTTACGCCTCGGCATCAACCAGCCGCCGTCCGTCCTCCTTGACGCCATGCTCGTCGCCCGCGGCGCCGAACCTCCTCACGATAAGCCTCTCATCCTTCGGGAAGCGCCCGCGAGCGCCATTATGCCATCCGCTCCGGAGCACAAACCTGGCGAAGACGAGACGCTGCAACCACGGCCTACCGAATGTGTCTCGTGCGAATTCCGAGACGTCGTCAACGCAGGTGAAAACCAGGAGGTCACGTTGGTGTTTCGCTCCGAAACGCCTGTGTCCGCCGGCGAGGTCGTGACCCTCCGTGCTTGTCCGCCCGGGAGCAGTAAGGCGTTACATTCCGTCCAGTGTACGCTGATCGCAGAGCAATGCACGCACAGTGACGATGGCATGGTGACGGTTACAGGCCTCTCCCTGCCCATATCGCGCTGGCTCCCGTCCCTGCCCCTCGAGCTGCGGTTCGAGTTGGACGGCAGGCAACTCACCAAGATGCCCGCAAACCTTATCTTTGCCTATCACAACGACCCGCCCCGCGAAACACTCGAGAGCCATGTCGACGCCTCAGGGAACGTACCCCGGCTGGTCGTCAATGGAAAACCTATCTATCCGTTGATCGGAAACGCGGGCGGTCGCGATATCCCCCGCACGCGCGAAGCGTTCAAGCGTGCGAATTTCAACATCGAATCCAGTTGGATCGATGGCTTGGGCTCCGATCAATGGTGGGTGGGGCCGGATGCGTATGATTTCACGCCGGTAGACGCCAAGATCGTCGAAGCGCTCGACTTCGATCCCGCGCTTTTGGTTCTGCCTATTGTCTGGGCCGCCCCGCCGGATTGGTGGAAGGACGTTTACCCCGATGAGATGGCTCGATTCAGCGATGGGACTACCTGGAACTACTACCGCTCCGCCCACTCGTTCTCGTCCGAAATCTGGAAGCGCGACGCGGCCGCCGCCCTCTCGGCTTTCGTGCACCACGTTGAATCCATGCCCTACGCTTCGCGCGTGCTCGGCTACTGGATTATCGGCGGCGTCTCGGCGGAATGGCAGGGTTGGGGCTGCCATGCCTCGCACGAGAATGGGCATCTCATGGATTACAGCCCACCCGCGCAGGCCGCATTCCGTGCATTCCTTCAACGCGCGCATCCCGATCGCGCCGCGCAGTTCGCCACTGCGCAAGTTCCATCTATCGAGCAGCGCCTGGCCAGCGAGCTGGGGATGTTTCGCGATCCGGCCGCCGCGCAGATGGTCATCGACTACGACGCATATTATTCCGAGAGCGTCGTCGACGGCATGCTCCATTGTCTGCACGCCGCCAAAGAGGCCTGCGGACGCAAGAAGATCACGGGCGTCTATTTTGGCTATTCAATGGAATACGCCAACATGAGCTGGGCGCACCACATGAGCGGGCATAACTCCCTGCGCAAAGCGCTCGATTCGCCGGATATCGACTTCTTCTCCGCGCCGCCGAGCTACGCCGTCCGCAAACTGGGTGAAGACCAATCCTGGATGTGGCCGTTCAGGGCCATGCAGAAGGCCGGCAAGCTGGTGTGGGTTGATGACGACACGCGCACATACTTGTCGGGGGAGTGTGGCTATTCGCCGTTGATCAACCCGGAGGAAACAAGGGAGGGACTGCGCAGAAACTTCGCCAAGGTTCTGTGCCGCCTGTGCCCCCTGGGGTATCTGCCGATTGAATCCGGTTTGGAACTCGATGACGCCGGTGTGGCGCACGATATCCGCATCATCAGGCGTGCCGGTGAACTTGCGCTGGCAAACAATGTCGAGCGCCACCCCGAAATCGCGGTCGTCATAGACGAAGACAGCGTCAAGTACCTCAAATACGATGCCGAGCGGCTGCCCTCCGGCGAGGTCGACCGCATCATCGGTTGGAACGGCAACGTTGCCAACACGCCCCGCAGTGTCAACACCCTCACGGGCGACCTTATCAGCTATCAGCGCGACCGCATCGCGCGTATCGGCGCGCCCGTTGACTACCTGCTGTTCAGCGACCTCCCGAAGTACGAGCACGTCTACAAGCTGTTCATCATGTTGAGCTGTCTTCAATACGACGAAGCCGAATTGCAGGCCGTCCGCGACAAACTCCAGGCCAAGCCCGCGACAGTCCTCTGGTGTTACGCGCCCGGGTTCATCCACGAAGGAACGGCCACTGTGCAGAACATGGAGGCGCTGACCGGCATAAGCCTTGCCATGCTGGACGCCCCTTCGTCGCCGCAAACGAACATTGTCGATCTCACGACGCCGTTTTGCGGACCGGCTCTGGATTCAACGACCTTCGGTGTCGAATACGCCTTCGCACCGCTATTCCACGTGGTTGACGACCGCGCAATGGCTCTCGGGCGGTATTGTGATACCGGCAAGATTTCACTCGCGGTGAAACAGGTTGGCGTTTCCACCTCCATCTTCTGCGGCTCCAACAAACTAAGCGCCGGCCTCCTGCACAGTATTGCTGGAGCCGCGGGCGTCCACCTCTATAGTGACAGCCTTGAGCCCTGCGACGCCAATGATCGGTTCGTCTATCTGCACAGTTCCCAAACCGGACCAAAAGCCGTCGCACTGAGACAACCCGGCGACGTTATCGACGTCTACGAAGGCAAGCTCTTGTTCGAAAACGTCGACCACTTCACCATAGACATGCCGTTGGAAACCACAAAGCTCTTCTACATCGGCGACGGGGACGCGTTTATGAGGTTCATGGACTACCCGTCTCTGTGAGAACCGCATTTCGCGGAGGGATGCGCTGGGAGGCTGCGGTTTCCCCCGCAGGTTCAAAAGACTCAGCCGGGCTTCAAATCCCTTTCTCAGCATGACGGAAGGCCGGTGAGCCGGACGAGATTTGAACGTATCAAGCGGAGACACGGCTCGGCGCGTACGGCTCAGAGTGACGCCGTGGAAACGAGAATACCGTTGTCTGCAGGAATGTCCCGGCGCTATGCGTGCAACCAGGCTAGAATCCGTGCCTCGTCATCATCCTTCCAGGGCACGACGTCTTCGGGTTTGAGGTCGTCCCACCCGCTGAAGATGCGCGCCATGGTTTCCTTGTAGGTCTTGGCTTTCTGCTGCTCGTCACGCCACTGAGCGAACGATTCGCGATCGTAGGCCTTCACCTTCGCGTCCACAGCCTCATAGTCAACGATGCGGCGCAAGAGCGCATCCATCTCCCCCACAACCGCGGATTCGGTGCCGGCGCGATTCCACACTTCGTCGGGATCGTCCTTCAGGTTGAAGAGTTGCGATGGATGGCCGACATAAACAATATACTTCCAATCGCCTCGGCGAAGCATGAAGGTTCCCGTGTTGAGCGTGGTGTCGTGAAATTCGCTCAAAACCCAGTCTGGCCTGTTGGACGACGTCCCGATCAGTTCCGGCATCAACGAATGACCGTCCAGTCCGTCCGGGGCGGCGATGTTGGCCATGTCCATCAGCGTGGGATAGATATCCACGAGCGATACGGGCGCCGTCACCTCGGAGCGGCGCTGCACGTCAGGGCCCGCAATAATCAGGGGAACACGCGCCGATGATTCATAGTGGTTCATTTTGTAGAACTGGCGGTGTTCGAGGGCGTTTTCGCCGTGATCGCTCGTGAAGATCACGTACGTGTTGTCCGCGAGGCGCGTGCGCTCCAGCGCCGCGAGAATCTCGCCTGACATCGTATCGACCTCGGCGCACATGGCGTAGTAGGTGCGCCTGACGCGCTGCACCATGTCCTCCGAGAAACCGTGCATCCAGTTCTTGACGGCACGCTGATAGGCCATGACGGGGTGATCTTGTTTGTCCGCGGGAGGAATCGTTACACCGCGCTCGTCAATCAACGCATAATACCTGTCCGA
>Ga0209606_1001035_pt1 | contig 37646 bp, 39 predicted proteins | sample AD_UKC057_MetaG_FD_184412 | JGI IMG/M metagenome (GOLD analysis project Ga0209606, IMG submission 184412) | Active sludge microbial communities of municipal wastewater-treating anaerobic digesters from USA - AD_UKC057_MetaG (SPAdes) (version 2) | ecosystem: Engineered > Bioreactor > Anaerobic >...
AACCAGACTTCTGGTAATTAGACAAAAGCTTTACGCGTTGCCAGATGACATATTAACAGAAAGGTTATTCAACTTAAAGCGAGAGGCGTTGAATAAAATAACAGAAGCATTGTTTCTTTATAAACAGCGTGGAAAATAATTGTCAAGATAAAAAAGATAAAACGCCCACAATTAAGGTTTATAGGTGTTTAGTATGAACGCACTTGAAACATTATTTGCTATTTTAATTGTTTTAGTATTTTTTCTTTTAATTGTAGTAGTTGTAATGACTTGCGTATTGGTTGTAATCCATTTGATTGAAAAAGATGAAGAAAATAACAGGAGGGATAAATGAACGAAGATTATAAAAAGATAATGGACTTTGTATCTGAAAATGATATTGAGTTAGAGAGTTTAGGCGAGTTAAGATTTTCTTATAAAAATTTTAGAATAACTATTGAAAAAAATTCTAACTATCAAGGCGACTATAAAGTTGATATTAAAAACAGTGATAACGATGAAATGATTTTCATAAATCTAACAGGTAATTTAGATAATGTTATCAAAGCAATCAAAGTATTTGTATTAGGAAAATAATATGAATAACGATAAATTAGTAAAAAGATTAGAGCAAATCCAGAATGCTTTACTTGATAAAATGGGTTTAACTGTTGATGATATTGAGAATAAGTATTTGATATTTGCCTATGATGTAAAAGAAAACAAGATTATATTTGTAGAGGAGGCAGAGAAGTGAAAAGAAAGAAAAAATTATACAGTGTCATTAGTCTTGATGGCTGGGTAGTTTGCGAAACTTTTAATAAGAGTTATGCTTACGAAAAAGCTGATGAAAACGAGGAGTATTACATAGAAATAAGCGAGGTAAATGAAGATTATGAGTGCGAATAAAATTTTTATAACTATTACAAGTTCTCATACAACAAATGGTGATATATCAGTTAAGACTTTGAAAAATATATTCAAAGAACAAACAGGACAAGATTTACAAGTTTTTGACAAAATCACCGGAAAAGAAATGCCAGATAATAAAAAATTTTCTATTTTTAGTCCTATTACGAGATTTTGTAATACCAAGCCAAAAATAGACAGAATATATCGTCTGGATATAGGAACGGGGTTTTTTGAAATAAATGGTAAAATGTTTAATACATTGGTATATTATCCACCAAAAGAAAATGAATTTAAGAAAGTTAATCCTTATGAAGAAACAATAAAAGAATTAGCAGAACGATTGGAAAAAGTGGAAAAAATCTTGAAAAAGCGAGGTTTATTAGATGAGTAAAATAAAACTACAAAGTATATCAGCAAGTGAAAGATGGCTACAATGCACGAAAAGTTTGGAATATAATCAGACTTTTACTTCTAATAGAAATGCTACTTATGGAAAAATGGTTCACGAAGCAGTCTCGTTAAGATTAAAGGAAATCTTTGGAAAAGAAGATAACAAAGAAAGAATTAAACAAATAAAGACAGAAGATTATGTAGATGAAAATGATGCTACTATCATTGTAAATTGGGATAAACACGCTGAGAAAATATACACAGAATATATTGACTATGTCTTAATGCTTGTTAATAAATATAAACCTAAACAAGTATTTTTAGAGCAGAAAGTTGATGTAGTTTGGTATGGCTATTCAAAATATGGCTTTATAGATTTAATAATGTTTCACGAAAAAGGTGTTTTTATTTGCGATTTGAAAACAGGCTGGACAAAAGTTGATGTTAAAGATAATTCACAAATGTTGATTTATTTATTAGGCGTAATCCAAACATATCCTAAACTTGCCAACAAAGACAGCGAGTTTACGATTTCTATTTGTCAACCGGTAATTGGCAATATAAACTCACAAGATTTAGATTTGGATTATTTGGTAGGATTTTACAATTCCAAAAACGATAAAATGAACGAAATAATCACAGGCAATTTACAATATGACCCGAGTTCAAAAGCGTGTAAATACTGTGATTATAAAGAGTTTTGTAATGAAAGAATAAGTAAGGGGGTGTTTTAGATGGAAAAAGTAATGTTGAAAGACTTGTTGAATATCTTATCTAATTATCAGCAAATTGAAGTAATTGAACTTATTAACTCATTAAAAAGAGGTTTATATTCTGAAAAGCAAATTACAGAATATTTATTATTAGAGCAAAAAATAAATAAAGCAAGAAAAGAATTGGATAAATATGATTAAAAAAAGTGAAAAAACTTTACTTGAAAATTATTTGAAGGAAAAATTAGATGAGAAAAATATACCAAACTTTAAGGGAAATCCAGAAGGATTAAAAGGGTTTCCCTGATAGGTTTGTTGTAGCACACAAGATTTATTTTATAGAGTTAAAATTAGGAAAGGAAAACGAAAGTTATTATAAGCAGACACCGATGCAGAAAAAATGGCAAGACCAAATAAGTCAAGGTGTTAATGAGTATTATTTAATTACAAATAGGCACGATATAGATGAGTTAGTAGAGAAAATATATCAAGAGTGTAAAGAATATGATATAAAGAATTATTTTGCTTATAATAAAGATATTTAAGATATGAATAAAATATGAGAAGAAAAGAACCGTTTACAATACTTTCTTTTGAAAACAGATACAAATATACTGGGCTAATAAATACAATTTCTTACGAGGTAATGGTTCACTCTTTTGCGAAAAACTATCGTAGAACAGAAGAAACTGTTTTAGAATACCAAAAAGGAACAAAAGAGTTTAGAGATAACGCAAAAGATAAAGGTGCGTTTTTAATGGGAACTTCAATAGAAAACAGGCGTGATAATTTGGCAATCATTAGTAGAAATATGCTAACGCTTGATTTGGATTATTGCCCGAGTAATATATTTGAGATTTTACAAAAGAAAGCAGATGAAGAATTAGATTTTAGGTTTTTCGTTTATACTACGCACTCTCATACAAGAGATAAGCCAAGATTAAGGTTAATTGTGCCATTGTTAAACGATATAAAACCAGAAGAATATGAAGCAACAGCGTCAAGGCTGTGTATGAAAATAGGTATTGAGTTTTTTGATGCGACCACAATTCAAGCAAATAGAATTATGTATTTTCCAAATGTCAGTTTAGATGGAGAATATATCTGTAAAAGTTATAATGATGATAAAGGCGATTTAGATGCTGAGATTTTACTAAAAGAGTATTTAGATTATCACAACATTGACGAGTGGCAAAGACCTCACTTTTTTGAAGGAAAGCGTAGAGATAGAATAGAAAAAGGAACTATCCCAGACTCTACGAAAACAAAATGGCGTATGGTTAATTCTTTCAACATTGAGTATTCTATAACTGATGCTATTGACAAGTTTTTAAGTGATATTTACAAAAAAGAACGAGGGGATAGATATACATATATTGACGGAGAAAGCAAAAATGGATTACATATTCTAAATCCCCAATATGCTTACTCGCATCACGGAACAGACCCAGCACAAGGAAAACTCTTAAACGCTTTTGATATTGTGCGTATTCATAAGTTTGGTAAACAAGATACTAATAAGACAGAAAACGAAATATATGATGATTATGGTAATATGACAAGTTTTCAAGCAATGTGCGATTTTGTTAAAACTATGCCAAATGTTATGAAACACGACCCGAAAGTAAAAGAGCAAGAAGAACAATTCAAAGAGAAAATGGAAGAACTTGGTATAGTTGTCAAAGAAGAACACGAACTATCTTTAATGGACTTGCTTGAAAGAAATACAAAAGACAACACGATTAAAAAGTCGCCTAATAATATCACTTTAATCGTAAAACACGACCCGGCTTTCAAAGACTTATTCTTTTATGATGTGATAAAGCAACAGATATGTTTTGAGAAAGCACCTTACTGGGATGAAGATATTAAAAAAGGCGATGGTGTGAGAGATTTAGATTTTTCTTTCATCTCTATTCATTTAGCATCACCACCATATTATCAAAGTGGCAAAGACGCTATGGAAAACGCCGTTGTAGCATCAGCATACGAGAGAAGAATAAATTATCCAAAAGATTTCTTGGAAAGTTTGCCAGAGTGGGATAAGAAAAAACGAGTTGAAACAATCTTGATTGACCTATTTGATGTAGGCGATTGTAGTTTTATAAGAGAAGCAACTAAAAAATGGTTTACAGCGTTAATCGCAAGGATATTTGAGCCAGGTTGTAAATTTGACTATGCTATCGCTATGATAGGTGCTGTCGGTATTGGTAAGTCTATGTTTTGTAAGAGTTTGATAGCCGTTGATTGGGATGGTAATATGGAAAATGTAGAACGAGCAAACTACTTTTTCACAGACAAAGAAATAGATTTAAGAAACGAAAGAGATACGATAGATGCTTTAAGAGGTGCGTGTATTGTTGAGTTAGCCGAGTTTGATAAATACTTTACTAAATATGACAAAGCAACCTTAAAGAGTTTTATGACGAAAACAAAAGACAGGTTTATTGAACGCTATGGTAAACGCAGTATAGATGTGCCAAGAAGTTTTATTTTCTGGGCGACAACTAATGAAGTGCGACCTATTAAAAATGTTGAAGATGAAAGAAGATTTATGCCGTTTTATTCTAATTTGCCAAAGCATAAAGCACTTATATTTGATAATAAACTTTGGAATAAAGATATACGAGACCAAGTTTTAGCAGAAGCAATTTATTATTACAAAAGTGGCTATTCATATTCTGCTCCTTTTAATCCTAAACAGCAAAGAGAGTGGGATATGCTGTTAGAAAGAGCAAGTTTGGAAAATGATTATTTTGGTATCGTTGAAGATTACATAAATAACAAGTTTCCTCTTGGCTTTAATGAAATGGCTTTTCCAAATCAAAAACTTTGGTGGCGTGAGGGGAGTGGCGAGTTCGCAAGAGAAAAAAGAACGGAGTTTTGCGTAAAAGAAATTTACTGTATAGCGTTAGATAAAAGATTAGGCGATATGCCAGAGTATTACATAAGAAAAGATATAGAACAAGCATTAGGAAGATTAGGTTTTCAAAGAAATCCAAAATCAAGAAAAAGTTTTGGCGAGTTTGGGCAACAGTATTATTATGAGAAAGTAGAAAAGTCTATTGATGATTGGAAAAATTCAAGCGAAGAAGAAAAGAACTTGAAAATAGCAGAACTTGAAGTGAAGAAAGGGGAATATGGTTTAGATGAGTTTGAAAAAGAGTTATTGACTGCTCTTTATGATAGCATCTTGCCATTTTAGAACAATATGAAAAGTGTATCAAAGGTTATAAAAACTGGCGACATCTTTTTAGCCAAGTATTCTAATTATTATGGTAAGAACAAAGCCCATTATTTCTATTGTATTTACTCGCAAGAAGAAGATATAAACAATCATCTGAACGAAGATATTATCGGTTTAATGATAACTTCTAATCCAAAAATGGAAGATATTATTAAAAACTATAATGATTACAATGTTAAAGTTAAGATATATACAACAGAAGCGTATGTATGCTGTGATAAGATATTTCGTTTTAATACCAAAGACAAAGTTGTTAATCACGGGGATTTGCTTGATGAATTAGAAAAGCAAGATATATTAGAACATTATAAAAAGTTTATCGGCGAAACATTAAGGCAATTAGAGGACAAAAAATAATGTATATCAAGTTAAAAGAACATCAAGAACGAGCATTAGAACTTTGTAAGAAAAACAGACAATTTGGTGTATTCTTTGATATGGGAACAGGCAAGACGGCCGTATTGTTGTCTTTGGTAGATTATTTAGTATTTGATAAATTAGAAGTTAAATCAGTTTTGATAATTGCTCCACCACAAGTTATCAATAGAAGCAAAGTGTGGCAAGAAGAAATGAAGAAATGGAAAAACTTTGAGTTCTTTGATTATATGGAGTTAAGTGGCGACCCGACTACAAGAATAGAAAAGAAAGAAAAAGGGTTTACTATTCACTTGATTAGTGATGCGTTAATTGTTTGGTATAAAAAAACATACGGACACTTAAACGATTATGATATGATTATCGTTGATGAGAGTGCGAGGTTCAAAAATCCAACGGCTAAAAAGTTCAAAGCATTATCAGAGATGATTGACCTACAAAAGCATAGAATATATTTACTTACAGGCACTCCGACTCCCAATGGTTATGATGACTTGTGGTCGCAGATATATTTGCTTGATAAAGGTAAAAGATTAGGAAAAAGTTTTAGGACTTACCAGGCTATATATAGTTTTCAAGTTTCAAAATATAAATATGTTTATAGTAAAGCAAGTATTGAAACAATAAAAGAAACAGTAAATGATATTTGTATTTTTGGCGAAAATATCAAAGGACTACCACCAAAAATAGAACATAGAGTAATGTTATCTTTTACAGAAGATAAAAAAAAGAAATATAACGACTTCGTTAATAGTTATATATTAGAATTAAAAGAGGGCGAAATAACAGTCTTTTCAAAACAAGCACTGCTAAATAAATGTTTGCAACTTGCTAATGGCAATGTTTATGTTGATAACAAACTAAACTATGAAGTTTTTGACAATACCAAATGGCGATGGTGTTATAATTTCTTAAAGAATAACCCAGAAAAAAATGTCCTTATCTATTATAATTTCAAAAGTGATAAGGAACAATTATTAAAACTACCCAACGCAAGAGCAATTATGACTTATAAAGATGTTAAAGATTGGAACGACGGCAAAATAAAAGCAGGTATTATCAGTCCTTTCTCGTTTCAATATGGTGCGAACTTACAACAAGGTGGTTATACGGTTATATGGTATGGCTTGGTGTGGAGTTTAGAAAATTTCCTACAAGCAAATAGAAGATTATGGCGTTTTGGGCAGACGCATCAAGTAGATGTCTATTATTTACTTATGATAGATACTTATGATTTAGGCGTTTATGAAACTCTCGTTAAGAAAAATAAAACGCAAAGAGATTTTTTAGAAAGTATAAAATTATAAAAAGGAGGTATAATATAATTTATGATTTTAGTTAGAAAAAGACACAAAGAAACAGGAGCGATTACTATTTATGAACTTGATGATGTTAAGAAAATTGAAAGTTTTATTCAAAGTATTTATGCTTACCAGTTAGAAACATACGAATATACTTTTGAAAGTTCTGATTTTGAAAGTTTATATAAGTATTTCCTACAAGAAATTGCTGATGATTTTTATTATGTTGAAGATGAACGGATTACATTAAACACGATTGGCAAAGGAAAGTTAAGATTTAAGTCAGAATGGTATAGACTTACTCCAAGCAAAAAAATAGAAAGAGTTGCTAAAAGAAACAATTTAGTAGTATTAGATGACGATTTGTTTATTTATTCTGATTTTGGTGTAGTTGCTACTTTTCTTGTTAGCGAAGATGTAAAGGTAAGTATTGAACTAAAAGAAAAAAGCATTAGTTTAGATTTACTTCGTGAGGTCTTAAACAAAGTAAGAGCAATAGAAACACAGTTCAAAAGAGCATTTAAGTAAAATATATATAATTATATATAAAAAAGAAAAGAGGATGTTTAGTCCTCTTTTTTTGTTTTCTTATCTTGTTTATAATAATATGATGTCCTACCATTGAAATAATTATACGCTTGATTTAAGTTATACACTCTGTCTTTGCTTATGAGTTGTTCTCCACTCACTTCTTGCTTTGCTAACCTATGATAGTAATTATAAACGGCGTTAATTAGTTTCCCCTTGCTTTCCAAAGATAATCTTTTGTAGCGAGGGCTTTTTAATAGTCTTTCAACCACAAATGATGCTTTATCATAAGTATTAGAAAACTTATCTCTATCGTTTATATATTCTATATCATCAATCGTGAACTTATAAGGCACACTGCTTGGATTTACATTGACACCTTGCTTCTTTAATCTTTCAATCTCTTTATAAGTAGCATCTGTATAAGAAATGTTTTTCTTTCTTAACTGCCTTTCAATGATAGTTTCTGCTAACTTCATATTGTTATTTTTTATCGCATTTGCTAATTCTTTATTTGGTGCTACTTGTTGCCCTGTCGCATCACGATAAGCATAATTCCAATCTTTTAATACCCAGTTAGTAGGTGTTGTGAATAATCTTTCTATTTGTCTTACAGGAACGCCTAATAACCCTCCTAAATGCGTCGCTATTCGTCTTATATGTTTAAGATAATCAAACTTGCCATCTTGATTTGTAGCGTCTATAATCATATTTCTAAAAGCAATACCAAGATTACTAACTGGTGCTAATATATCAATATCATCTATGTTATAACCTTTTGTAAATAATCCATACGCATCTCTAACGAAAGGGAACATTTGAACAATCTCAGCAAACAGTTCTTCGCCATATAGTTTAGCAAGATACATAGCAAAAGTTTCTTCTTCATCTTTATCTCTCGCACCACCACGAATTAAACTAAATATCGTTCCTACAATCGCTATCCAAGATACTTGTTGCGTGAAGATTGCTATTCTTCTTGCTAAAAGTTTTTTCGCTTCTGGTTTACTCTTGATTACATTGTCAATATCACTTAATAACAAACTTGTCATTTCTTGCGTTTCTATTAGATTAGCATTTTCACTTTCTATTTGCTTTTCTATTGCTTTTATTTGATTATTAAGTTCTTTTCTTTGTTGTTCGTTTTGGGCTAAACCTAACTCTGTTTCTAACTTGCTTTTATCTTCTTCAAGTTTAAGAATAAATTCTTCTTGCGTTTTTATTTCATTTTCGTAAAATGCTTTTATTCCGTCATAGTTCTTTTCAAACGCTTTGATAATTCTTAAATGATTTCTACTATCTGCTAAATTAGATATAGTTTTCATTTGTTCGCCCAAGAACCTTGTATATAATTTTAGGATTTGATTATCAGTCCTTAATAATTGTGGTTTAGCAAGATGTAAAGCACTACTTTGATATTCTCTAATACCTTTATCTGTTAATTCCATCGCCTTTTCTTTTGAATAACCCATCTCAACAAGTGTGTTATATAAACTTCTATTTATTCTCGCATCAGTTGAGTTAATCGGGTCCATTGACATTTCCCAAAATCTCGTCCATTTACTTTTGTTAAAGTCAGATGAAGTTGCTACACCTACATCGTGAATTGAGTTTCTTGCTCTATCCATATAAAATTGACTATTTTCTGTATAAAACTTTGCTTTTTCTTTATTTTTCGGGTCAAAGAAATTCTTAAACATCTTTGCCATAAAAGTCGGCTTATCTTCATAAACAGTAGCAAGTGTGAAAAGTGAAGCAAACTGTATTGCGACAACTTTTAAGTTAAAACCAAGTGAAGCACGATAGAAGTGTCTTGTTAAAATACTCATTAGTCTATTCATACTTTTTGTTGTTAAATCAGTATCCATCCCATAACCTGCCATATCACGAAGTAGTTTTTCGTAGAAAGGCACTATATCTGGACTAATTTGTTTTACTTGTTCTTCTAAATTAGTTGAAAATTCTTTTCCTTCTTTCGTTTTCACTTTTATTGGCTCATTAAACATTTCATTTAGTTCAAGCATTACTCTATAATAACTATAATAGTTAGCAACTGCTCTTGTTTGATGCGTGATTAAATTATTGATGCTACTTAATAATAATGGATAAGTAGTTTCTGTTATACCTTTAACCATACCATCATCAATACCAAAGTCCATAACATTTTTCATATTGAAAGCCCCAGTTGTATTGCTCTTGCTACTCATCTCTGTCCTAAATGGTGTGTAGATATGTTTAACTGTTTTATAATCAACATTTAAGCCATCAAATAACTCTTTTCTTGTGTCTAAATCAAGTGTCGCAAGTAAATGATTATCATTGTGTAAAGGAAGTCCTACGGTATCTTTTAGTGTTTCGTTTTCAAACTCGTAAAGTCCTTCATCAAAGTATCTATAAGTTAAATCCATAAACTCTTTTAAGAAAGCATCTTTTTCAATAATTGCATTTAGTTCATTAAATAACTCTACTTGTGAGATAACTTTGCCTCTTTGCTTCATCTTTTCTGCTTTTTGTCTATTCTTTACATTTCCCAAAATACCAATTTCACCACCGTCAATAAAGTGCTTTGATTTTTCGCCATCTCTAATTTCCATATCTATCAGTTTATTTCTTGTGATTTCTCTAAATAGAGCCATACGAAGTTCAATCACTTGACTTGCTGGAAGTCTTAAAGGTTCGCCTTTGGCATTTTTTAAATTCTCAATGTTGTAAAAAGTCTTTTCTGTTTCATATAACTTTTTATGATTTTTATCTAAAAATTCTTCAAACCATTTATAATAAGCGTTCCAGACAATTAAGTTCTTTTCTTGTGCTTTGGTAATTCTTTCTTGTAATACATTTCCAAGTGAGTGTTCTGTAAACATACCAAACAAATTAGAAAAAGCATAAAGGTCAAGAGCGTGAACATCTGTTGGTAAAAATAACTTAAAGTTTCCAAGTAAGCCAACTTTTTTGATATTGTTCTTGCCATCTCTATAATTTCTACCTGCTAAATCTTGTAAAAATTGAATATGTTTATAATTTTGTTTCAAAACATTTTCAAAAGTATCAATCTTTTTATTAGTTATTCCAAGACTACTTTGTTTTTCTATATTTGTTGCGTTGAATAAAGTATTAGCAATTTTTCCACCTGACTTAAAATAAGGTGCTATTCTTCTATAATCACCAACTTCATTTACATCATCAATCGCAAAGTCTAATTCTAAAACAGTATCTATGATATTAAACAAAGGTGCTAAATCAAATACTACATCTTTATTCCTTAAAGCATCATAGAACTTGCCTTGATATTGAATACCTTTTGGATTATTCGGGTCAAGTTTAGCACTTTCACTATTTATCATTTCTGTATCTAAAAATGTAATATCATTTAATATGCTTGTCATCATATCTTTAACAAAACTTTGACTGTCTTTTATACCGTGTTCGTTAGTATTGATAGCAATTTGCTTGATAACTTCTTGAATAGTATTATCGTAGATATGATTATAAAGTTTGCCAGGAACTCTTAAAACATTTCTTAATTCCCTTAATTTTTTGATTAAAGTCCACGCTCTCGGATGAGAAAGTTTATTTGGCGTAATTTTTCTATTAAAACTCATCCTCCTACTGATTTCATTTTTATAATCTTGCGAATTAAACTCTTGCTTGATATAGTTATGCATCAAAGTCATATTTTGTAAAGTCTTCTCGCTACTAACAGTGTTATATGTATCAAACTTAACATTTGGCTTTTCTAACTTTTCAACTTCTATTTCTGCTTGTTTTTGATATTTAAGTTGGGCAAAGTCTTTTAGTTCTTGAAAAGATAAATTATCTATTTGCTGACTTAAAACACTATTGTCTGAATACGAAATACTGAGGTTTTTAATATCTGCATATTTAAACCAATTAGAAAAACTATTGCTCCACTCTCTTAAAAATAAAGTTTTTGGATAACTAACACTTTCAAAAACAAGTCCTAATTTTTTGTAATGGTCAAAAGTTGTTCTTTCTAAAAAGTCAACTGATAAATCATAGTATTTAGTATAATTACTTTCATAATAATCAATTTTATCTTGTAAAAATAAACTATAATCAGTTTGTGCTTTATTATTTAATGTATCAAAGAAACTTGTAATAAGACCTTTTTTAACAGGACGCCATAAATACATACCAGGTGGCAAAATCGCAAAACCACCACCACCAACTTCGCCAAAAGCATCTTTATACATATAAAGTTCAGCGTTTTCGTAGAAACTTTTTTGAAATAGCAAAGTATTTTGGGCGATAAAAGGATTTATTGTAATCATCCTTAAAGCAGTAATATCTCTAAACACACCAGCATCTGTTACTCTAAATAAGTTTTCTTCCCCCTCAACTGGCACGAAAACATCTCTATTTTCATCAATAATGTTTTGTATCCTTTTTTCTGCTTCTGTTTTTAAGTTATTTACAAACTCGCTATTTTTATTTTCGCTTATCAAATACCAAAGAAAAGGATATTTAGTTCCTATTGTTTCTTTATAACTCGCTTCATCAAACTCCTCGTAAGATAAAAGCAGATTATCAATAATATCATTAACATTGTCATATATACCGTTTTTGTAAGCATTGAAAAGATTATAAAAATCCTCTAACGCTTTTAGCGACTGCTCACTATACATTCTGTTTGCTTCAAAATCGCCATATATATATTGTGTATGAACTTCATTTATGTGAGCATCATAATCGTATCTACTATCAGTGTTAAAAAAAATCGCTTTTCCGGCTGGAGCCATCATCAATTTTCCGCCGACATTTATATAACCACTTTTTTTTGCTTTTTCTTTATGCTTTTCTCTATTTTCAAAATTAACATATATATTCTTCTTTTGTAATTCTTTTGCTTTTTCAACATATTCAGCAAATTTTTCTCTTGTTTCTTTTAATTCGCTTTCGTGTTCTGGAATATCTTTAACAACATCATTTAACGCTTGAACGAATTCTGGTGAAACATTATACATTTTTTCTATTGTCGTTGGGTCAGATGCTACTGTGCCGATATAAAACGCTATTTTTTCAATTCTTTCGTCATATCTTTTTACAGCGTCTATAAAAGTTTGGTCTTTTTTTATTTCTGCTCCAAAAGTTTTTACTGATGAATAAGGTAAAAAACCATAAAGTTTGTTTATAATACTTTTTTCCAAATAACCATTGCCATAATCGTTTCTAAATAAATAATACTTGCTTAAACCAAGCGGTGTTTTTATATCTTTTAATTTAGTTTCTATTCCTTCATCAAATAAAGCATTTACTTTATCCCAGGCTTCTTTACTTGCGAATTGAACATAATGAGTTTTTTCGTGTTGTAAAGTGGACGCTATATCTTTTAAATCCTTGGCATAAACAGTATTGTTTATTTTGTAATCAATAACATTTATGTATATAAAGCCAGTATCGTGAGTATAATGTCCATTTAAACTCGCTCTCTTTGTATCAATAAATGCAACATTAGGTTCTTCTTTTAATACTTGCTTGATAAACGCTACTGTATCTTCTGGGCAAAAACTTTCTATTTCTTTCATAGTTAAAAACTTAACATCCCTTGCGTGGACTATACCAGGTGTTCTTTTTTCACTTATAGCATAAGTGCTTCTTAAAGGTTCTAAATCGTAGTCGCCAGTTGATTGTCTTTTTACTTCTCTATACCCCTTTTGAAACTCTTTTGGATTTTCTAAAATTACATCAGCATAAAAATTACGATGAAATACCTCTTTTTCAGAGTCAAAATCAATGAATAATCTTGATAAATCGTTCATAGGAATACCAGTAAAAGTAGTCTTTCCCTCTTTATCTTCCTTTATCTTTTGATATTCTTCATTAAAATTTTTAACCGCTTTGTCTATTCTAACTCCAAGTTCTGCCCCTATCACATCTGCCATAGCATTACCAGCATAAACTTCGTCAATAAAATCATTGAACTCCTCTAATAACTGCCAGTCTGGTTTATATTCTTTCGCAAACTCTTGAATTATCGCATCTGCTTGTGCTTCTACGCTACCGTCACTACCATCTTTGCCACCTTTACCATCTTCTCGGTCTTTGAAAAACTTATCAAAGTCGTCAAACATCTTTTGGTATTTTTCTCTTCGTTTTTGTTGGACTGGTCCTAATGTTCCACCTAATACACCACCAATAACTGCTCCTGATGCGAAACTTTCTAATGCTCTATCCCAAAAGTATGAATTGTCTATTTTGTCAGTTAAAACACTTTCAACACCACCAGAAAATACTTCTGCCATAAATTCTTCCATACCCTCTTCAAAACTTTTCTTTAATAGTTCTTTCCAAAACGGCTGACTTTTATCAAAAGGTATCTCGCCACTTGTTTTCATACCACCAAAATCTTCCAAGCCACTTTCTATAAAAGCATTTGTTAAAGCATAACTCATAGCATCATCTATACTTGAACCTCTATTAAGTGCTTCATCATAACTTTGTCCAAAGACAGATGAAAAGAAAGCAAATGAAGTCACAGACGATGGAACACCATACATACTTGCTACAATGTTAGGAACTAATCTTCCTATTTGATAAGACATAGAGTTTAGATTTCTTGAAACCCAAGTATCTTCACTCATTAAAACAGTATCATCTAATACGCCAGTTACATTTTGTTTTATCCATTTAGTCGCATTTGCTTTTGCTAAATCAAAGTCTTTTCGCCACTGCCAAACTCTATCATCTAATCCCTTTTCTGCTTCTTCTACACTTGTAGGAGTTTGAATATGTTGCGGTGTTTTTTGCCAATCTTTTTCAGTGTCAAAAGAACCCATAAAACCAGGTCCCCAAAAATCTTCTTCGTATAACCAATTATATCTGCCAATAGCAAGTTCATCTCGCTTTTGTTTTGCCCAATCTTCTGCTTCTTTGCTTATATCATATCCAAACCAACCAGCAACTAAATCAACTACACCAGCACCAACACTCATCATACCACTTGCAAATTGTTCGCCTGGTTCAAAAAAGATGTTAATTATATCTCTTTCAAGTTCCGCTGTCCATCCTACAAATCCATCGCCAAATCTTCCTTCGTGTCTAAATACTTCATAGACATTTTGAAGTAAACCAGTTCCAAGAGAAATTACACCACTTATACCATCTACCGCCCACTCAATAACGCCTTTTACCAAAGGGAATACTCCACCAGTTCCAACAGACAAAACAGTCCCCCAACCCTCTTTTCTTTTTTGCTCTCTTTCTTGTTTTCGTTTTAACTCAGCAAGTTGTTCTTGAAGTTGTTTTGAAAGATTAAACTGTTCATCTCTATAAGTAAAAAGAACAGCGTTTAACTTGTCTTTCGCATCTTGCGATAGCACTTGAAAACTCGGTTTATTATTTAACTCTGCTACTAATGCTTCAAAATCCATAGAAACACCCCTTTTTTTATTTTTTCTTTAAGTCAAACGCATATCCACAATAAATCGCTATATATTTGTCATTATACTTAAAAACTGATATTTTATTATATCTTTCTAATGATTTATTATTTTGTTCAATATAATCATTTAATTCATTTTCTTTGCCATTAAAATACTTATCAGCAAGTTTTTGCTTCGCTTCTTTGTAAAATACATTACTTTCTTTTGTGCCGTCTACAATATATTCTTCATTGTTTATTAAGATTTTGCCATCTTTTAAGTTTCCACGCTTTTCTTCAAACTTAACAAGTGAACTATTCGGGTCATCTTTTTCGCTTGGATAATAATTTACAAAATTAGGACCAGGAACAAAAGTAGCAGATACTTCTATATCAAATTGTTCTTTTTCTTTGTTATAATAAACTGTATCTGTTGTAGTGTTTCCTTGTGCGTTGCTATAAGATGTAGTAGGTGCTACTTGATTACCCTCATCATCTAACACATTATTAGCAGTTGGCTTGAAAAGTTCATCATCTTTTGTGATTATTCTAACTTCGTGTGCCTTAACCAAAGGTATAAAGTCGCCATTTGGATTTCTATAATATAAGTGCCCATTAAACGCAACTACATTATTACCAGTTGCTAAATTACGCTTGTTTAATTCTTCATAATAATCTGTTTCGCTATCAACAATATCATTACTTTCAACCCATACTTCACCTTTTGGATTTTTGAATTGTTTACCATTTTCCTTAAACTCATCAACATTATAATAACCAGATAAATCAAGATTTTCAGTAGAGTTTGTTATATCAACAATATCTTTCATTTCCCAATACTCTAATAAACTATTCTTTTCAGCATAGCCAATGTTCCCTTTTAATAATTCGCTATCTACATAGTTAGCCCAATCATTTTTAGAATCGTATTTAGAAGCGTTCTTCATCATAGAAGAAGCATAATCGCCGTATTGCTTTGTTAAAGCACCTGCTAAAAGTTCAGGGAATTGTTCGCCTAAATACATTTGGTTATCCTTGATATATTGTGGCAAGTCTTCAACATTACCAGTTGCTATTGTAGTGATTACTTCTTGTTGTTTTTTCTTTGTTTTTTCAGCATCATATAAAGACTTTAACATCTTTTCTCTTTGTGTTCCTTTTAATCCTTGTGCTTTGATATAATCATTAAACTCTTTATCAGTTTTCATATTAGCAATTTTCAAAATAGCATTAGCATCATCAAACTTATTAGTTTTTTCAAAGTAAGATAATAACCCACTTGTATCTATATAGCCACTCTTAAATCCTTGAATAATTTCTTCGTCTGATAACTTACCAGCAGTCATATCTTTTACGAACTCTGCCATTTTAGTTATCTCTTTACTTGCGTTATATGAAGATTTTAACATTTGTCTTTGCCCTTCGTTCAAACTATATTCACTTGCTACTCTTTCAAAAGACGCTCCATTATTCATTTCTTCTAACGCATCAGCAACTAAATCTTCACTTTTGCCTCTAAAATAATTTACTAAACCATCTGCTTCAATAATACCTTTTTTATAAAGCGACTTAAAGAAATCGTCTGGATTAGCACCATAGTTTCCTTCTGCCAATCTAATAACTAAATCTAAATTATCATCTTGTTCTTTTTCAAGATAACTTCTTTCTTGCTCTCCAAAAATTAGTTCGTAATACTTGTCTATTGGTATTTTATCTTTAATACTATTGATGTATTCCATCCTTGATAAACCGTCAGTATCGTCATTATTCAACTTGATAAGTGCTTCATTATAATTTTCAAGTTGTTCGTATGTTTTTTGCTCTTGCTCTATCGCCCAGTTAGTCATAAATAGGTCGGTTTCATAACCACGCTTTAACTCACTATATTCTAAATCATAGTTTTGTTTCAAGGTATCATAGTGCCTGTCAATATCAAACCTATTCTTTTGATATGAGCCATATAGGTCAAGAAGTTCGCCACTTACATCCCCAGTACCAGTATTAGAAGCGTATTCGCCCAAATACTTTTTAGATAACTCACGAGTATAGTAAGCATCTTCAATAGACTTTTGTTTTGCTTCATCTAAACTTGCTATCTTTTTTTCATAATCATTAAAAACATTTTGTAAGCCAGTTTCATACAAGTATTTTCTTGCTTGTAAGTTAGAGCCATAGATATTTGTTAAATTATCTTTTTTATCAGCCATCTGCTTTTACCTCCTCGTGTGTATTTATAAGAGGATTATCTATACTTTCCTCTTGTTTATTTTTTAATCCCCCCACATCGCCAAAAATAGCGCGTGTTCTTGTGCCATCTTTCAATTCTACTTGCTTATACTTGCCAATAAAATCTTCCTTGATATTAAAGAACTCATTTAATAAATCGGCTTTTGCTATATATCTTTGTCTTAATGTATTGTTAGCATAATCGTTTCCTAATACATTTGCTGTTATAAAACTCATAAATACTACAAAGCCATAAGTAATACCTAATACCCACTCGCCTAATACAAAACCAAATATCACTGTTAAACCAGATAAGAAACTTGATGTAATCTTTTGAACTACATTTCGAATAAAGAACTTTCTCTTACTTTCTTCTGGTGCTGTTGGTAGTAAACTAACTGTATAACCCCTTATTCTTCCTTCTTGAAGTAAATCGCTTGGTGTAATCCTTTTGACCTTTATTTTCCTTATTTTATCAAGTTTTTTCTTTTGCCAGTCTGCTAACTTATCATAATCAAACTCTTTGCTATTATAATACGAATAACTTATATCAGCACTTTCTACAATAGACCGTTTTTTACTTTCGTATGCTTGTTGATTTTTATATCTACAAAAGTCGCCCAAGTATTGTGTATAATCTGCTACTCTTTCCTTTGACTTTTGATAAGTTGCCAAAGTTTTAATGAATTTAGTTGAGTTCATTGTTGAGTTAATTGATGTTGTATAGTTTGTTTGACTTACCGTCACTGATACTACAATAGTTATTGCTGTTAAAATATAAAATGTTGCTGATTTTAATACATAATCAATACCACCATCGTAAGCAAAATACCACTCCTCTATCTCGCCTAACTCATTTTTTTCTTTAATAACAAAATAGTATTCTTCGCCTTTATAATAAATTAAATCTACTTTTTCTTCTGGGAAAAGTTCAGTAGGATGTTGGCTTCGCCACCCCTCAATTAAATGTGCGTTTATTTTATTAGGTGCTTTTATTTCTTTTGTCGGCTCTAAACTTGATACAATAAATACTAATGCTATACCAACAAAAGCAATAATAACACCTAAAAATGTAGAGATAAAAGTCTTAAACCCATCCCATTTATCATATACACTGGTCATTTTATCAGCATATTGTCTTTCTTTATCATTATACGCTTCCATCTAACTCATCTCTAACTTTCTTTCTTACTTTTTCTTTTCTAATCTCTTGTGCTATTTCGTGGTCATCTTCTGCCCTTTCTCTTGCTCTATTTGAAAGTGGCGTGAATATAACCTCATCAAAAAACGCACCTACAAAAGCACCTACTAACGCACATAAAGTTGCTTCTATTACTGAATATACAAGCCATAAAATAATCGTTGTGATTAAAATAGGTAGCATTACCTTGCCTTTTAATTGCTCTTTATTCTTCTTCCAAAATACCCAAACAAAAACTAATATCGCAATAAGTAAAGGAAATGCTATCGCTAAATTGACCTTTACTGTGTCTGGATTAACTACAATAAAATGTTCTAAATCGTTCTTAAAGTTTTGCCAATCAATTAAACTTTCATAAACTATAAAACCAGATAAGGTTGTTAGACCTATACCTGTTGTTCCTAACGCACGATATACCTTACTTCGTAGTTTATAGTTCTTTGGCTTTTTCTCTTTCTGCTTCTTCATAATTTTCCACCTTTAATGTTTGCTCAATAATCGCAAGTAAGTTTTCTTTGCCAATAACTTTTTCTTGTTCTAATAACGCTACCTTAAATGCGTCTAAATCAGTAGAAATAAGTTCTGGGTATTTTTGTAAGTCTTGCTTTTCCATATTGACTTTATCAACTACGATTTTAGCAATACCATTTCTAATTAAGTCTGGATTTTTACCAACTAAAATACTTACTAAATCAAGCATTACCATAAATGCTTTTTGATTTTGATTTTGCATTTGTTCTACACTTGCTATTCTTTCATCAAAGCCATCAACTTTTGTTTCAATTTTTTCCAAAGAATAATCAACTCTAACAATAGTTTTGTCAATTTTTTCAGTCGCATAATCTAAAACATTATCAACTTTAATTGTGATTTCTTTTGTAATTTTATCTTCTGATGATACAACTTGTTCTTTGAAAGTGATGATTTGATTTTTCATTTTCGCAATGTTAATTAGTAAAACATTAAGCGTTAAAACTATCTGTGGTATATTAGCAATAATGTTTTCCAAAATGCTTTTACCAAAATTACTCCAATCCATAAACAATATACTCCTTTCCTTTTTGCTTATTATATTTTGCTATTAGTTTTTTCAATTTCTTTTCTTGTTTGATTTTTGCCCTTAACTCTCTTTTTATCTTTCGTTTTTCTCTTGCAAGTCTTGATTTCTCTTTTTCTTTTCTAATTTCATCTTTCCAATAAGCTTTGATATCTTTCCAACCCATAGACTTTTTATCTCTAAAAACATATCTTTGTAGGACAAGTGCTGTTGAAACAATTAAAAGCCACATTGGCAAAGGACCAGCCCAAAACAAAACAACAGTTGTGCCAGTTGAATATAGCCAAGCATTACCAAAGATAATACCTATTACAACAAAAGCAATAGCCCAACCGACATAAAGACTAAATGAGATAATAAACGAAACAATACCTTTCCAGGATGTAAAAAACCTTTTAATAAACTGCCATATTCCTTTGAAAAAAGTTATTAAATAACTTATTAGCCACCTAATCATAAAGCATTATTCCTCTTAGCATTTGCTCTTTTGCTTTTTGTTCTGGTTCTGGTATTTGCTGGTAGTTTTCTATCGTATCGTTAGGTGCTACATAGATAACACTTCCTAAAATAAAATCTGGTGTATCTTTTCTAACCCATACAAAACCCTCTTGTGCTGTATATTTAGTTGCGATTATATCTTTCATTTTCTTTCCTCTTTATTTTTGGTCTGATTTACAATCATAGATGTTGTAGCATTGAGACCAGTGAATTGCTACTAATATTAATAATTGTTTTTTCATAATTACGCTTCAAACAAAACATCAACTTTGCCAGTTGCACTCAAAGATATATTTTCCTTAGCATAACCATATCTGCCAGCGAGACCAGATAATAAATTATTGGCTTTATATGCCAAAGGTGTGCCATATAACACTCCATAAGCAGTTATATATGGTGATTCCTCATGTGCAACTGCAAGTCTTGTTCCGTCATGATTAAATGCACAACCATAACCGTTGCCTGCAGGAAGTGTTGTAGGATTTGATAATTTTGTATATGGTGTTGTAGTTGTGTCATATATTGTTATATATGGTGATGACCAATGTGCAACTGCAAGTCTTGTTCCGTTATGATTAAATGCACAACCACGACCGTAGCTTGGAGGAAGTGTTGTAGGATTTGATAATTTTGTATATGGTGTTGTAGTTGTGTCATATATTGTTATATATGGTGAGTCCCAATGTACAACTGCAAGTCTTGTTCCGTTATGATTAAATGCACAACCACGACCGTTGCCTGCAGGAAGTGTTGTAGGATTTGATAATTTTGTATATGGTGTTGTAGTTGTGTCATATATTGTTATATATGGTGAAGAGGAATGTGCAACTGCAAGTCTTGTTCCGTCATGATTAAATGCACAACCACAACCGGTGCTTGCAGGAAGTGTTGTAGGATTTGATAATTTTGTATATGGTGTTGTAGTTGTGTCATATATTGTTATATATGGTGATCCCTCATGTGCAACTGCAAGTCTTGTTCCGTTATGATTAAATGCACAACCATAAGAACCATAAGTGGAGTTTGGAGGAAGTGTTGTAGGATTTGATAATTTTGTATAATATGGTGTTGCAGTTGTGTCATATATTGTTATATATGGTGATCCCCTATGTGCAACTGCAAGTCTTGTTCCGTTATGATTAAATGCACAACCCCAACCGTCACCTGTAGGAAGTGTTGTAGGATCTGTTAATTTTGTATATGGTGTTGTAGTTGTGTCATATATTGTTATATATGGTGATCCCTTATGTGCAACTGCAAGTCTTGTTCCGTCATGATTAAATGCACAACCATTAGCGTCGCTTGCAGGAAGTGTTGTAGGAGTTGTTTCTACGGATATTCCTGTTGTTCCGGCAGTAACTCTGACAGTGTCGCCTTTATTTATGTTGGCTTGTGCGATTACATCAATTTCATTAGCTCCAGTTATTTCTGCACCGCCACCTGTTTCTAATAAGTTAATGGTTTCTTGTAGATTTGTTACTTCACTTATAGGGTGTTCGTGGTTTGTTGGTGTAAAGGTTGTTGGTTTGTTGGGAATACCATACCAGTCAGCATTTTGTAGCAAAACGCTTTCAAAATCACTACCAGTTTTTTTATATAATTGTATTTTAATATCTGCCATAAAATTATATCTCCAATCTTATGACTTTAATACAGCGACAATACAACCCTCCGCTACATCAGCAACTGGTGGTAAAGCTGCATAATATCTTAATCCACCCCACCAATCTATAGCTTGTTTTGTTTTCTTTGGTGTCATGGCTAAAGTATCATTTGTATCTACTTGCATTTCAGCTGTTGTTGCTATTTCAATAAACCCACTAACTGCTTCACTTGCATTCCTCATTTCTTTAGCTGTAATATGTCCTTGTGCGTTTACTGTGAAATAATTGCCACTTCCAGCTGTTACTCCACTTTCATGGTGTAATGCTGTAATTAGTCCTGTTAATTGTGCGTATAATGTAGATGCTTTAACTGCATTATGATTATTCACATCAATTTCAGTCGCCCATTTTACTACACCATGATTTGTATCACTTGCAAAAGGATATGTATTGTTTACTACATCTATTTTTAATGTTAATTTAGCATTATCAATTCCAGTCTTTTCTAAAAATGTTGTAGTTGAAATAACCATCCAATCGCCAGCTTCTAAATCTAAATAAGTATAATTACCACTTGTTAGAATATCATCAGCACTTACTGTTGTTAAGTTAAAATCTACATCTACTGGTCCTATTGTTCCACCTGCATTGATTTGAAAATTACTCATTTGCACTGTCATTGTATTTGGTGCTATGAAATAATTACCTCTTATTTGGTAAAATGCATCACTTACAAATTGCGTGAAATTATATAAGCTCCAAAAACTTTCAAATGTCGTTTGGCTTGGGAAGTTATCATTATCAAATGCAATTCCACCACCATATCTCATTCCACCAGTAATCCAAAGTGGTAATAATGCTGTGTTAATAACACTATCACTATTTAATAACCCCTCTACTGAGTTAATATCAGTTTCCACAAGCAGCCTATCAAAACCATTACTTGCATTTTTCTTATGTAATTCTACTCTAATATCAGCCATTATTTTTTAACCTCTTTCCCTTTTTTTCTTTGTGTTTTGTTTTGCCTATATAAATTAAAATCTTCCCATATTTCATTTCTTGAAAAATTATTTCTTTCTAATAATGCTTGTTGGTCTTTTAGATTATAAGCAAATATATCAGTCATAGATAAAAACTTCCTTTCTAAAAATGCTATATCAGCTTTTAACTGTTCGTTTTCTTCTTTTAATTCTTCAACATCTTCAGTTTTTATCTTAACTTCTAAATCAATAATCTTTTTGTTTAGATCATTGATTTTGTCTTGTGTTTTTACTAAATCATTTGTAAGTTTAGTAATCTCTTCATCTTTCGCATCAACTGCACTTGCTAAATGTGACTGCCTCTCAATTGTTGCGTTTTGTTCCTTAATGGTTTTTTCTCGCAACTTTAATTCCTCTTTTAATTTAGCAATTTCACTGTTTTTTGTCTCTTCCAACTTAGCTATTTCTTGATCCTTACTTTCAACAGCTGCTGCTAAATGTTCTTGTTCCACCAGCAATGCTATTAGCTCTGGTTTTTTTAATTCCTCATACTTTTTTCCCATAAATACCTCATTTCTTTTATTTTTCTTTTATGTAAAGTGGAGCTTTTATAATAGAATTATCCTGTTTAATATAAATAACACCACCAGCTACACCACTTTCTTTTATATCTTCAAGTTCTCTTTTAGTTTGCTCTAACTCCTCTATTAAAAAACTTAAAGTATCATTTCCAGTTGCTACTGCCTCATATATTGCAACTACCATATTTATCGGTCTTGAGAAAATAAGTTCATTATCAAAATACTTCTCATACCTTATTGTGATTTGTAATGCTCCAGCTATAGCTGTTAGCTCTTCAATATCAAGTATGAATTCTCTATACTTAATACCATTTTCATCTTCTACTAATGCTACATTAAACCCACCAATAACCATATTGTCTGCTCTCTTAAATGAGATATTAACAACATAATCAGCACTATCATTTACATAATAAAACTTTAATTTCTTAACACCAATTTCAGTAGCTATAATTAGCTTATCATCTGGCTCATCTATTTTGTCAATGATATTGAAATTACTATCTATTCTTATAATCATAAAATCACCTAATTTTTATTGGCAGTAAATAACCAGATCATGTGTATTGTTATTGGAATATCTACTGCTGTTACATCTATTGCCATTATTTACCTCCCTCTTGTAAAGCTATAATTTCTTGTTTCAACTGTTCTACTTCTAATTTGAGAGTTTCATAATCTTGATAAAACTCTTCAAATGCATCTTCTACTTCTTGTTTAGCAACTAAAGCTTGTTGATCTACATATCTCATCATAGCATTAATTACACTTGATCTCGGCGTGTAAAAGCTTACTGCATCATAGATATGAAAGACTATCATACCATTAATTCTTTGTTTAATCTTTCTTAAATTACTGTCAAACTTACTATAAACTATACTGATTTGTATCGCACCATTAAGCTGTGTCACATCATCATATAAAGTTAGTTTCTTTCCCCAATATAGATTACCATTTAGATCTATTTGGTTAGCTAACTTTTCTAAAATAACATCACCCACAATTAAGCCATCTGGTCTTTTAATGTTCGCATAAGTTTCATATTCGCTTGCTTCTACATTGTCAAAATCAGCTAAAATATAAATCTCAATACCACTTGAGCCAGCTGGGAAATCAAATAAGTTCTTTTCCTTAATCTTCCCATATTGATTAAATACAATATAGTTATGTTGTTCTTTATCTAATACAATATTTGGCATATAAACCCCCTTAATACCTTAATGTTTTCTTATCGTGAAAATTATTATTAAATCCCAATACTAATCTTCTATCATTTCCAATGCATATTGCAAAGCTTTTATAATTTGCTACATCTTCATCTAAACCAGTGATTTCTATTAAACCAGCATCAGTTATAGTTGCGTTAAATTGTTCTAACCCTTTCGCAAATCTATCACCATCTCTATAATCTAATGTCTTACTTGCATAAATCTTAAAATTACTATTTGACCTACCTACTAAATTAAATACATTGATAAACTCTGGACCAATTATTACTTCTTCACTACTTAAAAACTCTAATTGATAAGTAAAAGTAATGTGTTCTAACCTGTCTTTTTGCACTTTTAATAGTAAATTATTACTCTTATAATCATAATAATCAGCTATATCATTTGCTCTAACCTTTGGTAAGTTCTCTAAATGTTCCATTAAATCGGCTAAATCGGTTGTTGAATAGTTAGGTTCATCATAGTTATTACTTAAAAATTGTATAGATATATTTTCTGCCTCGCCATTACTATCTACATAAGAGTTAAACCCTACCTTAAAACCACCTAATGTTGAAACATCTTTCGTATAACCTGCACTATAATTATCTAAAAACCCAAAGTTATAGATAACGCTATTTTTTACCTTTACTGGTGTTATATTATAAATAAAATGCACCCCATTAGCAAATAAATAACCATTTAGCTTTGGTGGTTCTAATCTATGAATTAAACTATTCTTTAATAGTGTTGTTAGTTGATTTAAGTTAAATAATGTATTAGTTCCATAATTAGTATTTGTTAGGTTAAACACTACTTTATCATGCACTAATATATCACGTGTGATTGTTTTATCTATTGGGTTCTTAAAGATTTGTCTTTCCCTTGATAATTTCTCTGGTATTTCTGGAATATAATCAGCTTCTAAAACAATATGATCTTTAACATGTTCTTTATAAAACCCTTTTTCTCGTTCAATAACAGTATAAAGTTTATTCTCATACCAAAATCTATCACCAACTAAAATCTCATTTAAGTCTTGAAAATAATTAGCCACTAATATATCAGCTTCTAATCTCTTATTACCTTGACTTTTTGTGATATTAAACATTTTATCTGCAAATCTATCACTGTCAATTAAGCTTTCATTTGGACTTACTAATATAGTTCCTAAATCATTATTAGCTTTAGTAAACTTATAATGTTGGTCTATATAGGCATAGTATTTAGCTCTAAATAAAAAGTTTTGATAGTTCCAGATATCAGTTTCTAACTCATTACCGTTTTTATCGATAATCTTATAATTTAAGACATCATATTCCCCCATAAATGAGCTGTCTTGCATTAAAGCTACTTGCCTTGCTAAAAATGCATTATGTGTTCTATTTTCTATCTTTATTCCAATTACAATTCCAACATCTTCCAAACAATACATATATTTTTCTTTTCTCTTATATGGTATTTTATATCTTTGGTCGCTTTCATTTGTTAAGTTATAAATATCTTCTTCTACAAAACTATCAGTTAAATCTAATACTTCATACCTTTGCACTATCATTGTGTCATATTGTAATGGATCACTATGTGATAAAGTCCATTTTACTTTTACTAACACTTCAAACTTTTCCATATGTTCGATAGGTTTATCAAAACAATAATAATAATCTTGACTTGTTAATATATCAGCTTCTTTTGGCTTAAACACTCGCCAATTATCTTGAATAGGACTTTGCGTTATTACCTCATTTACATAAGTTTCATAAGTATTTGCTATACCATTAGCACTTTCTATTTCTTTAAGCCCTTTTAATGTAAAATGCTCTAATAGGTTAATATCTTTAATAGCTTTATTTTCATAAGATAATAGCTTGTAATCTAAATAAATAATACCATTTTCTTTTTTTAATACTTTTATTCTTGCATTTTTAAGTAAAAGTAAATCATCTAATACTTCTCTTAACAATACTGGTTTATTATAAACAAAATCTTCCCCAGTTGTATTTGCTATTAAACTTGCTAAATTACTTGATACATTAAACTTACTTTGAGGGTTCACACCTCTTTTAATAATGGCTTTGTCTAACACTTTGGAAAAGATTTGTTGAAGTGTGTTCATGCTATTTGTAAACGCACAAGGAGGCAGTGTTATTCTTTCTAATATCTTAGTAGGTTCTACCAAAATAGCAGTTATTTTCCAATAATATGGATGCATCTTGGTAAATAACTCTCTTTCTAAATGCCACACTAAAAAAGGTGTTTTATCTCTAAATGTTCCCTCAACTTCTCGTTGTATCTCTATAATATCATTTACTTTTAACAAGTTTTTATTATTATGACTAACTAAAAATATAACTATCTTGTTCTCTAATTCATCTGTGATAGTTTCCTTAAATGTAAAACCACTTTCTAACTTGATTCTATCGTTAGCTTGTTCTACACCATTTATTAGTATTTTAATTTCTACCATATTAAACTACCACCCTTTTATTGTTGTTATTCCAACCCTCTCTTGCATCATTGATGCTCTTGTTTTGCTCTTATTTAGTCTTATTGAAGTTGTTGCTATTTTAGTTGCATATTTTACACCCACTGCAGCTACTCCAAGCCAGCCACCTTTTGCTATCATAAATATATCGCCAGCTATACCAGTTATATCTTCTATTGCCTCTTGTCCTACATAATCGCCAGTTAGTTCCCCATAATTTGATAAGCTATATTTAACTGCATCAGTTCCTACCTTAAATGCTAACATTTGAGCTACATTTTGCGTTGTTGATTGCTTTTTATTTATTTTCCCCTCTTGAGAAGATAAATTACCTTGTGGCGAATAACTGGTCTCTTCATAAGCACCAGAGCCACCATCTTTTGTTAATCTTATTACATATGTTTTTTCATTAGCCATATTAAATACCTCTAATTTTCAATATCGATAGCTGTTAAAACAAAGCTTACAATGTTGTCATTATTTGCACTATCTTTTTCTATTTGTATATTGGCTATATTGCATAATAAAGTATATTCAATAGGACTTGAAGTTAAAGGGTTATAAACCACTTTATAAATCGGTTTCCAAACATAAGGTGTAACACCATCTTCAAACATAACCATATGATAATAATTCATATCTAAAAACTTTCTTGAAACATTACTATTAGTTAGTAAAAACCTACCACTAAAAGTTATGATTGCACTTTCATTAAATGATATTGCAGCTGGTGTATTGATTGGGTTAAATGCCACTTGTTGCATTTGATATGTTCCGCTTGGATCTATAATATCTACAATCTCATTATCTATGTAATGTAAGCTACCAATAATAGTTCCTTTTGAATAGCTTAAAACACCAGTCATTATTAGACTTGTCCTTGATTCAGTTCCTATTTGCTGATAAGGGTTCATAATCATTGGTGTTTGATAGTTATGCCATACATTATAATCACTTGCTACATAAACATCATTTTCCAACACTTCTACATTTTCTAATATAGTTATTTTTTTAGAGTATTCAGTAAATAGGTTATATAAAACTTGATATGTCTTATCAAAGTTATCACTTTCACTTAAAGCTGTGATTGTTAAAGTCTGGTTTATTCTATCTTGTGTGTTTACTTGTTTACTTCCACTACCAAACTTTACATACACTCTAATTTCGGTTTTAAGAGGTTTGATTTGTGGGCTTTGTGTTGATTCATCTATTACCTTTAAATCATAACCAGAGGGCAAATAACCACTTAATTCTTGTTCTAACCACTCGATATATCGTTTCTTAAAGTTCACGCAAATACACCCCCCTTATATTTTGTAGCTAAAAAGCTAACAACTCCAGTCATTAAAATGCTTGTTCTACTTTCAGTTCCTATTTGTTGATAAGGTTTAGTTGTAGCTGGTGTTGAGTATTTATGCCAAACATTAAAATCATATTCTTTATATTCATCTTCTTCCAATACTTCTACATTTTTTAATATAGTTAGCTTATTACTAAAATCATTAAAAAAGTTTTCTAATACCTTTTTAGTAATAGTAAAACCATCACTTTCACTTAAAGCTTCAATTGTAATTGGAAGATCTATTCTATCTGTAATACTTGGTTGTTTATTACCCCAGCCAAATCTAACATAAACTCTTATATCAGTTTTATTTGGTATTGTATGTGGTTTTTGCGTAGCTTCTTCAATTACTTTTAAGTTATAACCACTTTTCAAATAACCTTTAAGTTCTTTTTCAAACCATTCAATGTATCTTTCGTTAAAGTTCACGCAAATACACCCCCTTATATTTTGCAGCTAAAGCTAATAAACATTGTTCTAATGTAGCATCAAACCAACCCTCATTAGGATTTTTTCCACCAAATTTAAAACTTTTTAACCTTGATTTGTCAGTTTCAGTTCTTTTCCTACCACTTGGGAAATACTCTAAATTGATTGGTGGATTCCATACCATATTAGTATAAACTGCATAATCTACTATCTCATTACCTACCAAGATTTCTATTGTATTATTATCTAATACATTAAAACCTATACTGCTTGCTAAAGCTCCAGTATCTTTTGGCACTGCACCAAGTAATGCACCTACAATCATTTTAGCTTCATTCATAAGATTAATTTCTGCCATAGCTATTTTACCTCTTTACCTAAAGCTATTATTGTTTTAATTAAAGGTCTTGTTGTAATACCGATTTGCCTTTCTTCTGGCTTTACGACTATATTCTCAACATTATACAACTTGCCTAAATACTCTACTGTATCTAATCTCTTAATATCATTTTGTTTTAAATCTCTTGTTTCAATAACCACATTTCCAAGTGTAGTATTGTAATTATCTACAAAGAAATGACTTTCCTTGTAATCTTGTATAACTCTTGCATAAAAAACTATTGGCTTGCTATTTGTAAGTCTTGCAATTCTATCTTCATTATTTGTGATAGTTTCAAAAACTTTACACCTAATTCTATATCTTGAGCTTGTATTTCTTGCATCTCTACCCATAATTACACCTTAAAAACAATCTTTATCTTGACAATGTGGATTATAGCCATAGCTTAAGTTTCTTATTCTTAAGCCAATTCTTCTTAAGTTTTCTTTTATGTAGTTCGGAAAACGCATATTTTCAAGCTCACTTTGAGAAACATTAGATCCATTTTCTAAACTATAACCACTCTCACGATATAGATCACCGTTTGTTAAATAATACATACCATAGTCACAAATAGCCCTTTTAATTGCTTGTTTTTGCCTTTCGCTAAAGTTTTCACTGTCATATTTATCAAACCTAACAAAAATCTCATCATAAACTCTATCAGTCCATAGATTAATTGTTGTAACTACTTTGTCGGTATCTCTATCGTTTGATGGAAGTTCAATACTTAAATCTCTACCAGAATAAGTTAAAAACTCTTCCCTTGTAATTGTGATTAATTCATTTGCCATAATTTTTTATGTCCTTTCTTTCAAATTCGTAAAAAGATAAAGGGTAAGCTTTAACACCTACCCTTTATGTAGTGTTAATAATTTTTATATGTGTTTATGAAAAATTATTGAAAAAATGTTAATTAAATTAAAGCTTTAATTATGCTTTATGACTTAAATAAACACCAACAGCTTTATTCTTTGGAACAAAGATATCGTGATAAATTCTATAATTAAACTTCCATGCATCTTTATCTTGAACTACTTCAGGACTAAATGCTCTTACTGGATTATGCTTTTTAACTGGAATTGATGCCGCATCATATACTGCTAAAATGTTAATATCTTTAGCATCTTCAGTTGGTGTAAAGCCATAACTAAAAGTATAAGCTGTCTTAAAACGCTTTGGTGGCACTACGATAATAGGGTTTCCATTAAAAGTGTTTACCTTTAATTTAATGTCGCCACTTTCAAATTCAGTTACATCTACTAATTTTGAAAGTTCAATATTTATTTTAATTAATCTTGAAAGTTCAGTTGAAATGAAGTAAATAACTCTATCAGTTGGAACCTCATTATCTTCAAAGTATTTTTCAATATCGGCAAACCTCGCAATTACTTGGTTAGCTGTAATTGTTTCGGCTTTAGTTCCAGCTGTTGTTGCTTTTGATGCGAGTGTTGACAATCTGTAAGCATCTACTTCTGGAATTACTTGCGTTCTTTCAAATGTTTTCATTGCGTTTAATACTACAAGTCCACCACTTTCTTCATCATCCATTGCATCTATTGAGAATTGTCTGCCTCTATCCATTGTTAATGTGTGTGGTGTGAATGTAATATTAATGTCGCCAGCTGCAAATCCATTTGCTCTTGAATAATCACTTAATGTATCTAATTGTATGTCTGGAATGTTTACTGTTTTTGCGTTAATAAAGTCTAATTTATAACCGCCTGGTCTTGCTACTTCTAAAATACCAGTAACTGATTCTTTCACAAACAACTCATCTAATTGTTCGTGTAGGTATTTTGTAATTGTTTGAATGTTATTTGCCATAAAATAATTTCCCTCCTATTTCTTATGCTTTGTCAAATATTTTTTTAAATGCTGCTCTTTCATCAAGTGCTGGTGGAGTATTATCACCGCTTGCTCCCATCCTTGCTTGACCTTGTAAAACCTCTTCTGGAGATTTTAGCCAAGCTGGTTGATGAGCTGCTACTTCTTTTAAGTTAGCTTCGTTTACTTCCAACCCTTTACCTTTTGTTAAAGCAATCAAATCATCTACATATAGAGGATTTACTAATGTTGCTGCCACCTCTCGAGCTTTCAATGCTTGATTTTCAACTTGTAAAGCTGCAATTTGGTCTTGTAAAGACTTTTCAGCTTTACGTGCTCCCTCAGCATATTTATTCTTTAATAGTTCTTCATACTCAGTTTTTGGTAGAGTAATCGTTTCTATTTCTGGCTCTTCAGTTTTAGCTGGTTTTTGTTCGCCCTCTTTTGCTTCCTTTTCCTCAGGAGTTTCATCAGTTTTAGCTGGTTCACCCCCATCTTCTTTAGCTTTCTTTTCGGCTTCTTCTTCAGCTTTTAATGCTGCAAGTTCTTCCTCACTTAAAGCTGCCTTTTCTTCTTCAGTTAACTCTGAATACTTTTTCTTTTTTGTTGCCATTTAATACTCCTTTTACAACTAACCTTGTTATTTGGCTTTAAGGTTCAAGTTGTCTTTGCTTTTTTACAAGAAACATAACTTGTATTTTTACTTGCTTTTTTATACGAGAAACATAACTCGAATATAATCAGTCTTTTTATGGACTTATTACCTTTATTGTTTTTCAATACCTAATTGTTCTTTCTTATAATCTCTAACTAATACACCCCTATTAGCATTGATTAAAGCTCTTTGTTTTGCTTGATAATAAGCTATATTGTTTTTAACTTTCATAATCTCACTATCAGCTGTATCGTTTTTCGTTTTAGCTTTGAAAGTTTCTAAATGATTTAATTTTTCCTTATTTTCTCTTATTTTGCGTTCATTTCTTCGCTGCTCTTGTAAAGCTGCATATCTTTTTTTTGTTAGTTCTTTATCTTCACTAGTCATTGGTTTTTCAGTTTTAAGCTCTTTATGTAGTTCCTTTAACGATTTCTTTAATGCTTGTTCTATCGTTATTGGTGTGAAATAATGCCTACAATTCGGTCTTGTTGTAAAATAAACTGGCTTTCCTATAACCCATTCCATAGTCTTTATATCTTTTTTAGTTATAAAGTCTTGTATTTCGGCTATCTTTTCTGGTTTTATAAATCTTTGCCAGTTCTCTTTAACATAAATCTTCCCTTGATAATCTACATGGTCATCAGCACAATCAGCATGAGAAGATGCTAAAAAGAATATAATGCCTAAATTATCGGTTGAGTCTTTAAGTTTTTGTGTAGCTATATTTTGTAGTGTTGTCCTTAAGTTCATTTCAAGATAAGATCTAATTCCCATCTTTCTCCCATTAGCATACTTTACAAAGAAACCTAAATTATTTTTTTTAGCTATTAGATCCAATATATTTTCTTCTGTTGTCTTAATCGGTATTTTTGCTCCACCAATAATAGCCATATTTTCATCAGTTCCAACGATATATTGCTTCAAGATTTTAGCGGCACAATTTTCAGCATTTATTTTATTTATAAAAAAGCTATGTCTATCAGTTGCAAACTTAACTACTGACTTAACCATATTGTCATTAAACTCATTCATTTCTTCATAATAAATTGCATAAGGTTCAGCATTAGTATCAGCTGTATCATTAAGCATTCCCCCCATAACTGCAATACTTTCATCTACTGCATTTTGTGAGTTAGTCATTATTTTTTCTTTATGTTCTTTCACAACCTTATCAATAGTTTTTTTATAATTCTTTAAGTCTTTAAGCTGTTTTTCATACCACTCATCAGTTTTAGTATAATTTGTTAAAGCTTTAATCTCATGTTCATTTAACTCGTTAAATAATAATTCCCAATCTTTAATCAGTCTATCGGTTAAATAAACCCATTTCCTTGCACCTACCATAACTTATCACTACTAACCTTCAATGTTGAATAAATCGTATGGTTCTTCATCTGGTGCATTATATGCCGATTGTCTTTCTTCTAACTTTTTGATTTCTTCTTCTTTTTCCTCTTCGGTTAATGAGTCTCCCCAAAGCTCGTTAACATATTGTTTAGCACTCATTGCACCACTTGCGAATACTGGTGCTAATACTGCAAGCTTACTATCGAAACTTGGATTAGCATATTCTGGATAATTAACAAAGATTTCATAATCTTCTTTAGCTTGGGCTTTATTTCCTTGACTGTTAAAATATACCTTTAATAATAAATTACATAATTTTTCAATTGTTTCAGTTTGAAAATCAATTAAATCATCACGAGTTATCATCGTTACCTTTTCTTTTTCTCTTTGAGCTGTTGCATTATTATCTCTTGCTAAATCAATTCCTAATGTTGCAGGGCTTAAAATACCAGCTAAGATATTATGTAAAATCTCTAATGCTTGACTTGAATACTGCTCGAAGTTCAATACTGGTTGTTTTGTCTCAATCATTGCTTGATTTACACCAGTTGCAGAGTTCAAATCGTTTTTATAAACAAATACTTTTCTTTCAAAAGTATTAAACTTTTTCCTGTTCCCCTCATCATCATATTCCATTAATTCTTCTGGTAAATAATCTACTGGTGCTGATCTACGAGTTGTTGTTGAGCTCATTGATAAGTTTTGGTCTAAATCATCAAGTAAATCATATTTACTGCTAAACATTCCCTTACCTCTACCAGTTGTCTTATCAAGCTTGTAGATTGTTGGCACAGCTATAAATTGATTAAAACACTCATAACTTGTTTTTTCTAAACCTTTTGTTTTTTCAGTGGTTTTTAAATCTACATGTTGTTTAACTTGCCCTTTCTCATTTGCAAGCTCGTATAGATTATATTCAATTGTTGCAATTCTTTTTTTAGTTTTTGTTTTTTCATCTTCTTCTAAGGTTGTTGTTCTTATTTCTTCAAGCATATAAGTTTTATTATCTTCAACAAAATATATTTTCCTTTTGACAGCAACAACTCTATTTTCTTTATATTCAAACTCGATATTTCTGCCATCACTAAAAACTATCATTGGAAAGTCACTTATTGATTTATCATAATTGATGAAAAAAGCACCATCACCAACTGCTAACATATATGGTAATTGGTCTTGATCCATTAGAGTTTGAAAATTATTATCTTTCAAGATTTCATTAAGTAAATCAGTTAAAACTAAATCTTCTACAATCTCATAGTTTTTAGTTTGTTCGTTCAATACTTTTTTATTTACTTTGATTTCTGGTTTCCCAATAATGCTAATTAAAGTGTCAATAATCGCATGAGGTAAGCCAGAATGAGTAGTTTTTGTTTGTGGTTCAGCTGCAACTACTTTCCAAAAATAGCTTTGATTTGCTGTAAAAAAATCAGCACTTGGATTAGGCAAATTAGTAAGATTTTGAGTATAAAACCTTTTTAAGTTTTCACTTTTGCCCTCATACCAAATTGCACCCTCTTCTTGTCTATATCGTTGGTCTATATTAAACCCATAATCATTATTGTGTCTATTGCGTAAAATCTTGCTTTCAAAACTCATAATCTTTTCCTTTCTTCATCTCGCATAATGTTATCGTTTAGCTCAGTAATAAATGGTGTTATCGTATAACACAAGCTATCATAATCATCCATTGCATCTTGATTTTCATCTAATGGCAAATTGTCTTTAGGATTATAAACAAGCGTTTTAAGCTGTCTTATTAGTTCTCTACCCTCACTGTTATTGATAAATCTTATTCTTCTTAAATTGAATAATAACAATAATGTCATCAGTCTTGAGTGTCTATCAGCATCAGTTGCTTTATCAGTTGTTTTAGTTGAGTTTTTGCCATATTTAATAGCTAATCGCACCTTTAAGTTTATGCCTCTATTAACTAATTCTTTTCTAATTGTTGGTAGTAAAACATTAACTGCACCGTAGCCATCTATGTAAACTGCATCTATTTTAATTGGTGTTAGCACTTGCTTATACCATTTTTCTATAAAATCGCATATTTCAACAACTAAAGCTACTGCTTCTTCACTGATTAATTTTTTTCTTCCTAAAACATCTAGCTGTTGAAACTGCCTATGAAAACCAGTAAATGTTATTCGTGTTCCCTTTTTTTCTTGGTTTCCCCCTAAGTCCACTCCAAATACATATTTAGTATAAGCATCAGTCTTGAATAGATATTCAATATCATCCATTATGACTTTTTGAGCTCGATAAATATATTCGCTTGACTTACTTAAATAACTATCATCAAGCATTTTAAAGATTACTCCCTCACTTACACCACGCAAGCCAAGTATTTTACTTGCATAATAAAAGCTATCTTTAGGGTAAAGTGATTTAAACAAATCTACTTTATCTTGAGTCATTATTGGGTTATCATTAAAATTAAAATGCCAGTATATAGCTCCTTTAATTTTTTCATCAGCATTTGCTAAATCTTCTAAAATTGGTTTTGGTATATCATGTTCCCATTTCTTAAGCGGAATTGATTTGTTGATATAACTCGTATAGATCTCTTTATCTGGATTGTCTGGGTTAAGTGTTGCACCAAGCCAAAAACCATCAACTGCAATTAAAGATCTAAATACTTCATTAACAAAATTAACATCAGCTATATTAATCTCATCAATAATACCACCGCCAAGTGTAGATCCTAATACTGTTTGCCATCTTGCTTTATCCTTAAAACCAAAGATATAAATTATCTTTTCTCGGCCAAGAGTATCAGTAAAGACTAAATGACTACCATATCTTGTATTAGTTCCCTCTCTCGCACAACCTCTAAATAATGCTAAAAAACCATTTTTCTCATCTACTACATTTCGCCTTGCTACACCTTGAGTTGCTCCAGCTATAAAAAACTGCATATGACTTGAGCTATTTACATGCAGCCCAAACTTAAATGCAAGTGTTGTTGTTTTACTAGATCTTGCTGTTCCCTCACAAATATCAAAGCTTGATTTAGTTCTTAATAAATCTAAACTCTTTTCACTAAAATTAAATGGTGTAATGACAGCTTGAGTTTCATTAGTTACTGCTTGTTGTTGTTCCATCTGCATTTTCCTCTTTAGTTCTATATTTAGATAAATCTACTAAGTCATCTTTTGTTGGTGTTATCTCTATTCGGTTTAAGTTCTCAGTAATAGAGATTAAAGCTGCACTTACTGGCTCAGCCAATTGCACTTTACGAGCTTGTGTATTAGTCCATCTTTCTGGCTTACGATTAGTTAAGTAAAAGATTTGAGCTGATACTTCGCCGGGAATATGAATAACTTTTTCAACATAAACTATTTCTTCATAGCTTCCTTGTTTAACTTTCATAGCTTCTTTAACAATTTCGTTATACCCAATAGCTCTTTTAAACAAAGCATTTTCAACCTCTAAGTTAGCTAACTCTTGTGTTTTTTTTATAGCATTACCTATTAGCTCGTATTTAGTTCTCCAAGCATATAAAGTTTTAGGAGCAATACCCATTTTCTTTGCTATTTGTTGTAAATCTAAACCATCTCTACTCCAAGACTCTAAAAGCAACAAGCCATCTTTAGTGAGCCAATACTCATATTTATTTTTACGATTATTAGTTCTATTAGGTTTCTTAACAGCTAATTCTTCTCTTTGTTCTTCAGTTAATTTAGGTGGTTTAAAAAATGTATTTTTAGTAGAAGTTTTAGCTTTAGAGGTATTATTCTTTTTATTTTTACTCAAACTAAAACCCCCTTTACTTAATTAAATTATTAGTTTATTTTTTGTTTAAGTAAACTAAATATATAAAAAATATACTTAAGTATATGTAACTTTTAAAATAAAAAAAGGAATAAACTTAATCTTAAAGCTTATTCCTCTTTCCTCTTTTTTTAATCAAACAAGAATTAAAAAAGATTAAAGAAATTAAAACACAAGTGTAAGTAAATAAAGTAAGTTACTGTTTAAAGTAGGTTCTAAACATATGAAGTAAAATCCTTATTTTTAATAAATACAAAAAAGACGAAAGAAAATTAAATAAGTTTTTACTTACTTACTTACATACTTACACACCTACATTTTATCACACTTTTCAAAAAATAAATGTTGCTTTTTTGTTGCTAAAATGTTGCTTTTTGTGTTATTTTCCCAATTTTTTCTTTATTTCCATATGTGTTTTGCGAATATACTGATATGAGTATCCTAAATCTTGAGCTATTTTTTTAAGTGATTTTTTTTCAATATAATGATTTTTAATGATTAAATACTCAAGATCATTACTTGTTTTGATAAAATCTTTTAGGTTTTTCTCAATAATATCTTTCATAACTTTTAGCTCTTCCAGAGCTTTCAGCAATAAATTTATTGTTGTTTGTAGGTTGATAACTTCATTGTAAAGTTCTTCAGCTGTAAAAAAATTATTTCCTTTTGCTTCTCCAAAGATTATATCCTTTGGCATTTGTGGAGCTGATGCATCAATGATAAAATCTAACTTTATTTGAAAGAGTTTTACCTCTTGCGTTAAAATTAAAATATCTTTATCGAGCTTTTCAAAGAAAGTGATTATTTCCATATACCCCTCCTAAAAAGGTATATCTTCATCAGTTATACCGACACCACCACTATTTGCATTATGTTCTTGATTAAACTCGTAAGGACTTACACCTGAAGCATTATTGTTATTTTCAGCTTTAGATAAATACTCAATTAAATTAACTAAAACTTTAGTGTAATACTCGGTCTTACCATTTACATTAGCTGTGTTAATTTGGATGCTACCCTCTACTGCAATTTGGCTACCTTTACGCATGTATCTTGCTAAATTATCGGCTTGAGTTCCCCACACTTGACAATTAATAAAATCAGTTTCCACATTTCCTTTTTGGTTCTTATAGTTCCTTGAAACTGCAAGCTGGAAGTTTACAAAGCTATTACCATTACTTGTTTTCCCTAATTCTGGATCTTTGGTTAATCTACCAATTA
>Ga0209606_1001036_pt1 | contig 37581 bp, 26 predicted proteins | sample AD_UKC057_MetaG_FD_184412 | JGI IMG/M metagenome (GOLD analysis project Ga0209606, IMG submission 184412) | Active sludge microbial communities of municipal wastewater-treating anaerobic digesters from USA - AD_UKC057_MetaG (SPAdes) (version 2) | ecosystem: Engineered > Bioreactor > Anaerobic >...
GGGCGGCACGAAGATCCCCCAGATCGCGGGCGCCATCGACCTGCTGCCCACGCTGGCGACCTTGTGCGGCGTCAGGCCGGTGGGCGACAAGCCGCTGGACGGGCGAGACCTCAGCCCGCTGCTGGCCGGGATGAAACCCGACTGGCCGGAGCGATACATCTTCACCCACCAGAACGGGCGCTTCAGCGTCCGCAGCCAGCAGTACCGCCTGGACGCCCAGGGCAAGCTCTTCGACATGGCAGCCGACCCCGGCCAGACCCGCGACGTCGCCGGGGACAAGCCCCAGGTCGCCGCCAGGTTGGCCAAGGCCCTGGAGGACTTCAGGAAGTCCCTGCCGCCAATGCCGGACACGCGGTACGGCGGGAAGGACGACCGCCCGTTCCCGATCGGGCACCCGGACTGGCCGACCGCGTGGCTGCCCGCCCGCGACGCGACCTTCACGGGCAAGCTCCGCCGCAGCTCGCGACACCCCAATTGCTCGTACTTCATCGACTGGAAATCCACCGACGACCGCATCGCCTGGGACGTGGACGTCCTGACCGGCGGGCGGTACGAGGTGGCGGCCTGGTACACCTGCCCCTCGGGGGACGTGGGCTCGACGGTGGAGCTGTCCATGAGCGGTTCGTCGCTGCGGGCCAAGGTGGACAAGGCGTTCGACCCGCCCCTGTGGGACAAGGACGACCGCGTCCCGAGAGGCGAGGGCTACCTCAAGGAGTTCCGCCCGCTCAAGCTGGGCACGATCAAGCTGGACAAGGGCAGAGGCTCGCTGGTCCTGAAGGCCGCGCAGGTGGCGGGCGGGCAGGTCATGGACCTGCGGGCGGTCGAACTGACCCTGCTGAAGAACTGAAGAGTGAATGCAGAAAGTTGAATGACGAACCTGCCTCTCAGGGGCAGATTCATAATCCGCTCATCAATACTCAATATCCTGTTGCTGACGGACAGGAATCGAACCAGTGGAGAACGCATGAACAGACGTGACTTTCTCAAGCTGTCCGCCGCGGGCGCGGCGGCAACCGTGTTGGGTCCCCGGGTCCTGCCCGCCGCCGCGGCGGCCGCTCCCAAGCCCAACATCGTCTTCATCCTCTGCGACGACCTGGGCTACGGCGACGTCCACTGCCTCAACCCCCAGCGGTGCAAGGTCCCCACGCCGAACATGGACCGCCTGGCCGGGCAGGGCATGACCTTCACCGACGCGCACTCGCCCTCGGCTGTCTGCACGCCCACGCGGTACGGCACGCTCACGGGTCGCTACTCCTGGCGCAGCAAGCTTCAGAAGGGCGTGCTCATGGGCTACAGCGAGCCGCTGATCGCGCCCGACCGGCTGACGGTGGCCGGGCTGCTCAAGCAGAGCGGCTACCACACCGCGTGCATCGGCAAGTGGCACCTGGGCTGGGACTGGGCCTACAAGGGCCAGCGCAAGGACGACAACGTCGACTACTCCCAGCCCATCGCCAATGGGCCCACCACCCGCGGATTCGATTCCTTCTTCGGCATCGCCGCCTCGCTGGACATGCACCCGTACATCTGGGTGGAGAACGACAAGAGCGTCGGCGAATGCACGGTGAAGAAGGCCTTCCACCGCCCCGGCCCGGCCCACAAGGATTTCGAGGCCGTCGACGTCCTGCCCACGCTGGGCCGCAAGGCCTGCCAGTACATCGCCGACCGCACCCAGTCGGCCAAGGCCGCCGGCGACGGCCGGGGCCAGCCGTTCTTCCTGTACCTCGCCCTCACCTCGCCCCACACCCCGATCGTGCCGTCGAAAGAGTGGCAGGGCAAGAACGAGATCGGACCCTACGGTGACTTCGTCATGCAGACCGACTCGGTCATCGGGCAGGTCATCGACGCGGTGGACAAGTCCGGCCAGGCCGACAACACGCTGATCATCCTCACCAGCGACAACGGGTTCGCCCCCTACGTGGGCGTGCAGCAGATCGAGGCCAAGGGGCACTACCCCAGCGCCGCCTTCCGCGGCTACAAGGCCGACGTCTGGGACGGCGGCCATCGCGTGCCGTTCATCGCCCGCTGGAACGGGAAGGTCCAGGCCGGCTCGACCTGCGACCAACTCGCCTGCCTGACCGACCTGATGGCGACGGCGGCGGATCTGGCCGGGGCCAAGGTGCCCGAGACGGCCGGCGAGGACAGCGTGTCCCTGGCGCCCGCCCTGCTGGGCCGGGCCGACAAGCCCCTGCGAGAGGCCGTCATCCACCACTCCATCAACGGCGCGTTCGGCGTCCGCCAGGGGCGCTGGAAGCTCGACCTCTGCGCCGGCTCGGGCGGGTGGGCCTCGCCCAAGGATGCCCAGGCCCTGGCCCAGGGCCTGCCTGAGGTCCAGCTCTACGACATGACCGCCGACGTGGGCGAGCGCAAGAACCTCCAGGCCGAGCACCCCGAGATCGTCCAGCGCCTGACCGCCCTGCTGGAGAAGTACATCGCCGACGGGCGCAGCACCCCGGGGCCCAGGCAGAAGAACGATGCGGATATCGTGATCCACAAGACACCCAAGGGCGCGGCCAAAAAGGCTGCGAAAAAGAAGTAGTCGTTGGTTGTTGGTTTGTTGGCTTGCTGCCGGCGTCGGCATAGGACTCATAGGACCCATAAGACCCATAGGAACTGCCATGAACCGTCGTGACTTCCTCAGACTGTCCGCCGCCGGCGCCTTGGCTGGCCTGGCCCCCCGAAAGCTCCAGTCCGCCGAAGACAAGGCCCCGCCGAACGTCCTGTTTTTCTTCGTCGACGACCTGAGGACCCAGCTCGGCTGCTACGGCGCCAAGACGGTCAAGTCGCCCAACATCGACCGCCTGGCCCGCGAGGGCATGCTCTTCGAAACCGCCTATTGCCAGCAGGCCGTCTGCGCGCCGTCGCGGGCGAGCGTGCTGTCGGGCTGGCGCCCGGACTCCACGGGCATCTACGACCTCGACCATCCGTTGCGGTCTATGCACCCCGACGTGGTCACGCTGCCGCAGTTCTTCAAGCAGGCCGGCTACGAGACCGTCACCATCGGCAAGGTCTATCACCACCACGACGACGACAAGGCCAACTGGACGCGGATGCCCAAGGCCCAGGGCGTCGGGTATGCGCTGGAGGAGAACCAGGCCCTCATCCGCAAGCGGCACCAGGAAGCCAAGCAGCAGGGCCTGACGGGCAAGGCCCTCAGCCGGGCCGCACGAGGGCCCGCCACCGAGTGCGCGGACGTCCCCGACGAGACGTACACCGACGGCTCGAACGCCCGACTCGCGATCCAGCAGCTTGGCGAGCTGAAGCAGGCGGGCAAGCCGTTCTTCATGGCCCTGGGGTTCGTCAAGCCCCACCTGCCCTTCAATTCGCCCAAGAAGTACTGGGACCTCTACCGGCGCGAGGACTTCCCCGTACCCCCGCGCACCACGCCCAAGGGCATGCCGCCGATGGCCCTGACCGATTTCGGCGAGTTGCGGGCCTACACCGACATCCCCCGCCAGCGCGGGCCGCTCGACGACGACAAGACCCGCGAGCTGATCCACGGCTACCACGCGGCCGTCAGCTTCACCGACGCCAACGTCGGCAAGGTGCTCGACGAGCTGGACCGGCTCGGGCTCGCCGACAACACCATCGTCGTGCTCTGGGGCGACCACGGCTGGAAGCTCGGCGACTACGGGAGCTGGTGCAAGCACACCAACTTCGAGCTGGACACCCACGTGCCGCTGCTGTTCCGCGGGCCGGGCGTGTCGGCAGGCAAGCGATGCAAGGCCCTGGTCGAGATGGTCGACGTCTTCCCCTCGCTGGCCGAACTGGTCGGCCACAAACCCCCCGCCCACTGCGAGGGCGAGAGCCTGAAACGGCTGCTGGCCAAGCCGGACGGCGAGTGGAAGAACTTCGCCGTCAGCCAGTACCCCCGCGGACCCGTCATGGGCTACTCCGCCCGCTGCGACAAGTGGCGCTACACCGAATGGGTCGACCGCGACGGCCAGATCGTCGCCCGCGAACTCTACGACCACGGTGCCGGTCCGTTGGCCACGGAGAACCTGGCCGATCGGCCCGAGCAGGCGGAACTGGTGGCCGGCCTGTCCAAGCGACTCAAGCCTTACCAGCGGCGGAAGCCCGCACCGACGGGAGGGGCAGGGGGCAAGAAGGGCGCAAAGAAGAAGAAGGAGTGACGCAATGATCAACCTGCCTGTCGGCAGGCAGGCAGAGAACTGGGCATCGGTCATTTCCGGTCGCTGAAGTGGAGAACGTGATGAATCGACTGGCAGTCGTCCTGCTCCTGGCTGTTGCGCAATCATCGGCCCCCGCCGCCGACGCGCCGAAGAAGCCGAACATCCTGCTCATCCTGGCCGACGACCTGGGCTACAGCGACCTGGGCTGCTACGGCGGGGAGATCGCCACGCCGAACCTGGACTCGCTGGCCGCCCAGGGGCTGCGGTTCGCCCAGTGCTACAACTCCGCCCGCTGCTGCCCGTCGCGAGCGTCGCTGATCACCGGGCAGTACCCCCACGCGGTGAACTTCCCGCACATGTCGGGCTCGCTGCCGGACAGCTGCATGACCATCCCCGAGCTGCTCCGCGGGGCTGGGTACTACACGGCCATGTCGGGCAAGTGGCACCTGGGCAACCCGGGGCCGATCGCCTGCGGATTCGATGAGTTCTTCGGCCTGCTCACCGGATACGGCAGTTTCTGGAATCCGGACCTCTACACGCGCTGGAGCAGGCGCCAGGACGCCCCGCCCGCCGGGCGCCACGGCGGGATCAACCGCGAACTGAAGCCCGCGCCGCTCTTCTACTCCACCGACGCCATCACCGACCACGCGCTGGACCTGCTGGCCGGCGCGAGGAAGGACGCCAAGCCCTGGTTCCTGTACCTGGCCTACAACGCGCCGCACTTCCCGCTGCACGCGCCCAAGGACGACATCGACAAGTACCAGGCCGTCTACGAGAACGGCTGGGACGCCATCCGCCAGCAGCGGCTCGAGCGCATGCGCAAGATGGGCCTGATCGGCCAGGACTGCCCGCTGACGCCCCGCAGCCTGATCCCGCCCAACCCCGTGTCCAGTAAAAACGGCTGGGCCGACAAGCGCAACCCCGCCTGGGACAGCCTGGACGCGGACCGGCAGAAGGACCTGGCCAGGAGAATGGCGATCTTCGCGGCGATGGTCGACCGCATGGACCGCAACATCGGACGGGTGCTGGCGGACCTCAAAAAGAACCGCGAACTGGACAACACGCTGATCCTGTTCCTCTCCGACAATGGGGCCTGCGCCGAATGGGACCCCAACGGCTTCGACGTGCGCGAGAACATCGAGCGGGCGAACATCGCCACCACCCACGGGCACAACACGCTCCATAAGGGCGACGACCTGGCGAAAATGGGCCAGGTGGGCACGTACCACAGCTACGGCTCGGCCTGGGCTAACGCCTGCAACACGCCCTGGCGGCTGTACAAGCACTACTCGCACGAGGGCGGGATCGCCACGCCGCTGATCGTCCACTGGCCCGCGGGCATGAACCGCAAGGGCGAGTTCGACCGCCGCCCCGTGCACATCATCGACGTCCTGCCGACCTTTGCCCAAGCCGCCGGCGCGACGTACCCCAAATGGGCGCCGGCCGCGAACGACAAGGGCCCCGAGCTGTTGCCCCTGGAAGGCCAGAGCCTCCTGGGCGCGATGGCGGGCGAGAAGGCCCAGCCGCGCACGCTGTTCTTCGAGCACGAGGGCAGCCGGGCCGTGCGCGAAGGCAACTGGAAACTCGTCGCCCTGGGCGGCAAGCCGTGGGAGCTGTACGACGTGGCGACCGATCGCGTCGAGCTGAACGACCTGGCCGGCAAGCACCCGGACCGCGTGCGGGAACTGGCCGCCAAGTGGGACGACTGGGCCAAGCGCGTCGGGGCGGGGCCTTTCCGGGCCAGGCAGCCAAGAAGGAAGTAGAATGAGCCTTACACTGGACCCGCAGGCAGAAGGTCCCACCGGGTCCCGAACATGTTGTTTGGCAGTGGCGGCTCGCGACTGTCGCCCTTGCCGTGGGTGTGCTTGGCGACCACCCGCATCATGGCCTTGGCGGCCCGAGGGAGGTTCCACCGATGCCTAGCGACCTGATCCGTTCAGTATCCATCCTGTTGGTAGGCCTCTTCGCCGGCGCGCTATTGCCGGCGACCGTCATGGCGACCGAGCGCGAACCACAAGGGCGTCCGCCTCTGCCTCGCTGGCGCGACAACTCCCGCATGGCGTTCATCCGCGGCGGGGAGTTCCTCCGCCAAGGCGGACACAGGGTTCGCGTTCGATCCTGCTACATGGATCAGTACGAAGTGACCAATGAGCGGTTTTGCGAGTTTCTGAACGACGCCCATCCTGAACACTTCAACGACAAGCAGGAGATCCAGAGGCAGGGCGATCGATTCGTGCCCAAGCGAGGCAAGGAGCAGTGGCCCGTCTACGCCGTGAGCTGGGGTGATGCGGAGGCGTATGCCCGATGGGCCGGCAAGCGGTTGCCCACAGAGGCTGAGTGGGAATGGGCCGCCGCGGGCAAGGAAGGACGCGCATACCCGTGGGGAAACCATGCGATCACGCCCGAGCGAGCCAACTTCGGTGGTCACGTCGGTCATCCCCAGCCGGTGGGCTCCTTTCCCAAGGGTCGAACGCCGGAGGGGATCTACGATCTGTCCGGCAATGTGGCCGAATGGTGCAGCGACTGGTTCGCAGAAGACTATCATGCCCCGGCAACAACGGACGCGCCCGCCGGACCCGAACAGGGGAAGCGCCGCGTTCGCCGCGGCGGCTGCTTCGCGATGGGAGCGGACCAGCAGACGGCTGCAGCGCGGGGATCCAGCCCGCCCGATTACCGGCCTGCCTGCATCGGTTTCCGTTGCGTGCGCCCGGCCCGGCGCGTTCTTGTGCTGGTGGGGGAGAACTTCGAGGAGATCGAGCTGGCTGGCTATACCGGCGTGCTGAGTTGGGCGGCCCATACGACCCGGAACGGGAACTACATGGTTCCCAGGAACTCGCAGGTCGCGGAGGTCCCGTGGATCGAAGTCGTCGTGGCGGGATTTGCGCCCGAGGTGCGCGGGATGGGCGGGCTGATCGTCCGTCCTCATGTCCTGGTGAAGGACCTCTCCGATACCGACGTCGACCGGTTCGACGCCGTAGCCGTTCCCGCCTGCGTCGGCGGGGGGCGCGGGCAGCACACGTGGGCCGGGCAGGCCGATCTGGAGAGTGACCGAGCGGTGGCTATCGTCCGTCGGGTTCACGGGAACGGCGGCATCATCTCGACCATGTGTGCCGGCGCGATCACGCTTCGCAAGGCGAACCTGCCGTTGCCCAAATCCGACCAGGCGGCGGCATTCGACGCAAAGTCGCGCACGGCGTCGTCGCTGGGCCCCGGCGTGGCCCTGGAAGCGGCTTGCCTGCTGTTGCGAGAGATGATCAGCGAGGCGGAGTACCGCAGCTTTCGTCGGCACAATCCCTGGCTGTTCGGAAAAGAGGATCAGTTTGCGCCGCGAATGGAAAACTTGAAATGACCTCGCGATCTTCCTGTAGAGCGATGGAGAGGTTGTCGTTGGCGGCCTCGGCCGTCCTGTCGTCGGCGCACTTGGTTGTTCCCGCTGTTGTCGCCGAACTGCCGCAGTTCGCGATTGCGCCGGTCGGCACCGCGCGGGCCCGCCAACTTCAGCGCGAGTGGGCCAGGCACGCCGGGGCGGGAGAGTTTCGCAACAGGCATGGCAACAGGAGGAGGTAGGATTGCCTATGGACAGCCACAAGATCACCCGGCGATCGTTTCTGAAGTCTTCCACTGCGGTGGTGGCTGCCTCGGCCACTCTGCCCTCTCCAGCCCGATCCGCCGACAGGCCCGCCAGGCGCCCCAACGTGATTGTCATCCTCACCGACGACCAGGGATACGGCGACTTGTCGTGTTACGGGCATCCCTTCCTGAAGACCCCGCATACCGACCGCCTGCACGACCAGGGCGTGCGGCTGGCGGACTTTCACGTGGCCCCGGTGTGCACGCCGACGCGCAGCCAACTCATGACGGGCCTGGACTGCCTGCGCAACCGGGCCTGCTGCGTGCCCGGCGGGCGGAACATCCTGCGCCGCGACGTGCCCACGATGGCCGAACTCTTCCGCGACGGCGGCTACCGCACGGGCCTGTTCGGCAAGTGGCACCTGGGCGACTGCTGGCCTGACCGGCCGATGGACCGCGGCTTCGATCGGGCGGTGTGGTTCCGCGGATGGGGCCTCCAGAGCGATCTGGAGTTCGACAACGACTACGAGAAGACCCGCTACCTGGACCAGATGGAGGTCAAGCAGACGCGGAAATACTGCACCGACCACTGGTTCGACGAGGCCATCATCTGGATGGACGCCTGCCGGCGCGAGGGCAAGCCCTTCTTCTGCTACCTGCCCACCAACGCCCCGCACGGCCCGCTGTGGGCCCGCAAGGAAGACGAGGACAAGTACGCCGACGCGGTGGCCTCGGCGCAGGCCAAGGGCAAGAAGGCCAAGGGCGGGCGCGGCGGCGGGGCGGCGGCCTTTTTCGGCATGATCGCCAACATCGACGACAACCTGGGCAAGCTCGAGAGCTTCCTGGAAGGCTCGGGCCTGCGGGACGACACGATCATCGTGTTCTTCAACGACAACGGCGGGACCGCCGGCGTGCGGTTCTACAACGCGGGCATGCGGACGGGCAAGGGCCAGGTCTACGAGGGCGGGCACCGCGCGGCGTGTTTCGTGCGCTGGCCGGGCGGGAACGTCAGCGGCGGGCGCGACGTGACGCCCCCCACCCACGTGCAGGACCTGCTGCCAACCTTCGCGGACCTGTGCGGGCTGCGCGCGCCCGACGGCGCGACCTTCGACGGGACGAGCCTGGCCGGACCGCTGCGCGCGTCCGGCGCGAAGATCGCCGACCGCATGCTGGTGGTGCAGTACGGCGGGCGGCTCCACCCCGTCAAGCACGACGCGTGCGTGATCTGGGGCAAGTGGCGGCTTGTCAAGGGCAAGGAACTGTACGACATCGAGGCCGACCGGGCCCAGTCGACCGACCTGTCCGCCCGGCAGGGCGAGGTGGTCAAGAAGATGCTCGACCACTACGAGCGATGGTGGGCGCAAGTGGCTGCGATGCAGGCCCGGTACCTGCCCGCGCACATCGGCAGCGCGAACGAGAATCCGGTCATCCTGACGTGCAACCTGTGGCAGGGCGTGGACGTGGACAACTGCCACCGCGTAGCCGCCGCCGACGGCGGGCCCGTCGGCGGGCCGTGGAACGTCCACGTCGAACGTGCGGGAACCTACCAGATCGAGCTGCGCCGCTGGCCCTTCCACGCCGACTGCACGCTGAGTTCGACGGGCCCGGCCAAGACCGTCGCCGGCCGGCCCCTGACGCCGGGCAAGGCTGTCCCCATCGCCCAGGCCGTCCTGAAGGCGGGCGGCAGGGAGCAGGCCGCGCCCGCCAGGGACGCAGACAAGGGCGTGACCTTCCGCGTGGACTTGCCGGCAGGGCCCGGGCAGGTACACGGGTGGTTCCGCGACGCCGCGGGCAAGGACCTGTGCGGCGCTTTCTATGCGAAGTTCAAGTGGATCGGCTGAGGGCTGCCGCGCAGGGCGACAACCAGATGGGAGAGCGCGAATGACCACGTTGAATCGACGAGAGTTGCTGGCGGCTGGCGGAATGGCGGCTGGCGCCCTGCTGGGAGCCGGCGCATGGCCGCGGGCGCTGGGGCAGCAGGGCGCGGGCAAGAAGCGACCCAATGTCCTGTTCCTGGCGATTGACGATCTGAACCACTGGGTGGGCCACCTGGCCCGCAACGAACAGACGCGGACGCCCCGCATCGACGCGCTGGCGGCTCGGGGCGTGACCTTCCGGCGGGCGTACTGCGCCGCGCCGGTGTGCAACCCGTCGCGGGCGGCGCTGATGAGCGGACTGCGCCCCCACCGGAGCGGCGTGTACGAGAACCGCAACGACTGGCGGCGCGTCATCCCGATGGACAAGCCGATGACGGCTGCCTTCCGCCGGGGCGGCTACAGCGTGCTGGGCTGCGGCAAGATCTATCACGGAGGGTTCGAGAGGCGCGAGGAGTGGGACGACTACATGAAGGGCGGCGGAGGCGGCGACCCCAGGAGCAAGACGCCCGGCGGGGTGGGCGGGATCCGCTTCGCGCGCCTGGACTGCAGGGACGAAGACCTCCACGACTACCAGATCGCCGACTGGGCCATCGAGCAGCTCAACCGGAAACACGACAAGCCGTTCTTTCTGGCCTGCGGCGTGCACCTGCCTCACATGCCGTGGTCCGTGCCGGGCAAGTGGTTCGACATGTTCCCGCTGGAGTCGATCAAGCTGCCCCCCTACCTGGAGAATGACCTGGACGACGTCCCGCCGGCCGGCGTGAAGATGGCCAAGCCCGACGGCGACCACGCGACGATGCTCAAGTCAGGCCGATGGAAGGAGGCCGTTCAGGCCTACCTGGCCGCCATCGCGTACACCGACATGAACGTGGGCCGGGTGATCGCCGCCCTGGAGGCCAGCGCGTACAAGGACAACACGATCATCTGCCTGTGGGGCGATCACGGCTGGCACCTGGGCGAGAAGCGCCACTGGCGCAAATTCGCCCTGTGGGAGGAGGCGACGCGGGCGCCGCTGGTCTTCGCGGGGCCCGGCCTGGCCAAGGGCACGTGCGAGCGGACGGTGGACTTCATGTCCATCTACCCGACGCTGTGCGAGCTGTGCGGCCTGGACGTGCCCGCCCACGTGCAGGACCCGAGCATCGCGGCGCTGCTGCGCGACCCGGCCGGGGCGTGGGACAGGCCCGCCATGACGACCTACACCTTCAAGAACCACACCGTTCGCAGCGAGACACACCGTTACATCCGCTACGCCAACGGCGACGAGGAACTCTACGACGAACAGGTGGACCCGTACGAGTGGAAGAACCTGGCCGGCCACGCCAAGCTGGCCAAGGTGAAGGCCGAACTGGCCACGCACCTGCCCAAGAGCGACGCCGCCGACATCGGCAACGATCGCACGGACAAGGGCAAGGGTAAGAAGAAAAAGGGCAAGCAGCAGGCCGCCATCGTGGACGAGGACGAACTGCTGGGATACGGCGGGTGATCCCAAAGCCCGCGGGTGGCTTCCCCCTCGGGTGCCGGTCTGTGGGTTTTGCGGCCGGTTACTCTTGTCGCGCGCGTTGCATTCCAGCGTAGGCAGCCAGCCAGAGGGCGACTTCCTGGGCCGCTCTCGGCTTGGAGGCGGCGCGGGCGGCATGGGTCATGGAGGCCAGGCGGCTGGAGTCGCGCAGGACGGGCAGGAGCGTCTGGCGGAGGCGATGGGCGTTGGCGGCGGGGTCTTTGAGGTCTTCGCAGAGGATGGCGGCGCCGGCGGCGGCCGGGCCTTCGGCGTTGAGGCGCTGGTGCTGGTCCTTGTGGTAGGGATAGGGCATGAAGATCGCGGGCGTCGCTGTGGCGGACAGTTCCGCGACCGTACCTGCCCCGGCGCGGGCGAGCGCCAGGTCCGCGGCTGCGTAGGCAAGGCCCATGTCGTTGCAGTACTCCAGCGTCCGAATGAGCAGACCCGAAGAGCCTGGATCACTGAAGTGACCGGTCCGCTGGTCGGCGCCCGGGGTCGCTGACTTCTGCGGGCCGGTCACGTGAAGCACCTGCCACGTGTCCGTAAGCTTCTCCAGGTCTCCGCGAAGCAGGTCGATCGCCTTGTTGATGCTCTCGGCCCCGAGGCTGCCGCCCAGGACGAGCAGGGTCTTGCGGTCGGCCCGCAGATCGAAGCGGCGCAGGGCCTGGTCGCGGTCGCCGCCCAGCAGTTCGGGGCGGACCGGACAGCCCACGCAGCGGACCTTGTCGCGCAGGTGGGGCTTGAAGAGCGGGGTGGAGTTCTCGAACTGGGTGAAGATGGCGTCGGCGAAGCGGGCGAGGTAGCGGTTGGCGGCGCCGGGGACGGCGTCGGGGTTGAGCAGCGCGGTGGGCACGTCGCGCCGGAAGGCCCGGCAGACGACAGGCCCGGCTGCGAAGCCGCCCAGCCCGAGCACGGCGGCGGGACGAAGGTCGGCGATCATGTCGGCGGCCTGGCGGCGCGACCGGAACCAGGCCCGCAGGAACGGGACGACCTGGAGGGGGCGGCGCGGCAGGGGCAGCACGGGTTGGGGGACGACGGCGTGGTCGAGCGGGTCGAGGATGCGCCGGTCGATCGCGCGGTCGGAGCAGGCGAAGACGATCTTCACCTCGCCCAGCAGGCGGCGCAGCTCTCCCGCGACGGCGAGCCCGGGATAAATGTGCCCGCCGGTCCCCCCGCCGGCGAAGAGGAACAGCGGGGGATTCTGGATTGCGGATTGCGGATTGACGATTGTCGATTGTCGATTGTCGATTGGGTCTGCCACAGGTTGTTGATCTTGTCGCGATTCCATCCCAAACAGTAGCGGCCAATCCGAAATCCATCACGCCGGCGCGGCGGCGAGCAGTTCTTCGGTGGCGGCGTCCTTGGCGTAGCGGCTGGCGGTGACGGAGACCATGATGGCGACGGCGCCGGCCATCACCACCAGCGACGTCCCGCCGGCGGAGACGAAGGGCAGGCTCATGCCGGTGGGAGGCAGGGCGACCGAGGCGACGCTGACGTGCATGACCATCTGCATGGCGATGACGGCCCCGAGCGAGCCGGCCAGCACCCGCCCCAGTTGGTCGGGGGCGGTGACGGCGGCCTTGCGGGCCTGGTAGATCCACATGAGGATCAGTCCCAGCAGCAGCAGGGCGCCGACAAAGCCGAGTTCCTCGCAGGGGATGGCGAAGATGAAGTCGGTGGTCCGCTCGGGCAGATAGCCCTGCTTGAGCAGGCCGCTGCCCAGCCCGGTTCCCGTCCAGCCGCCGTTGATGATGGCCAGCAGCGACTGGCGCGGCTGGTAGGCGGAGGGGTTGTTCATGTCCCAGGGGTTGACCAGGGCCATCATGCGATTGAGGCGGTCGGCCTTGGAGATGACCATGACGTAGAAGGCCGCGGCGCCGGGCGGGATGAGGCTGGCCAGGTAGTACCAGGGCACGCCGGCCAGCAGGAGCGTCACCAGCCCCGACAGGATGATCAGCAGGCTCATGCCGAAGTCGTCCTTGATGACCGGCACGATGCACATCATCGTCAGTCCCACGCCGGGCACGAAGGTCCGCCAGAAGCTGCGGAGGTTGCACGACGGGCGGGTGAGCCAGGAGGCCAGGAAGATCACCAGGGCCAGGCGGAGGACCTCGGAGGGCTGGAACTGGATCTGGTACTGCGAGGGCCCGACGCGGATCCAGCGGTATCGCCCCTCGACGGCGTGCCCGATGCCGGGCACGTAGACCAGGAAGGCCGTCACCAGGGCGAGGCCCAGCAGGACGGCGGGCAGGCGCAGGCGGCGGTCGAACTGGAGACGGTGATAGTCGAACTTCCAGAGCACCAGCATCGCCAGCAGGGCCACCGCGGCGAAGATGGCCTGGCGGACGTCGGTGCGGGCGTACCAGACGGCCGATGAAGACACGCTTGCCAGGGCGGAGAATACCAGGACCACGCCCAAGGCCAGCAGGGCCAGCGAGGCCAGCATGAGCCCCTGCCCCAGGGGGTTGTGGGCGAGCGGAATGCGGCAGAGCTTGTTATCGGGCGTCCGTGCCATGGCGTCTTCCTGTTGCGCTTATCGGATTATACCGCCGGTTCGTTGCATCATCGTCTGAAAACCCGATGGCTCACCGCTACGGCTCGGCCGGTGCGGTGGCCGCGGGTTGGGTGGGCGCGGAGGCGGCTCGCTCCGCCGGACGGGGCTCGCCGCCCTTCATCTTCAGCGTGGACAGGGCCAGCGCGGCGAAGATGATGCCCAGGATCCAGAAGCGGACCACGACCTTCGTCTCCGCCCAGCCGCCCAGGTGAAAATGGTGGTGCAGCGGGCTGCATCGGAACAGCCGCTTGCCCTCCATGCCGGTGCCGGGCTTGGTCAGCTTGAAGTAGCCCACCTGGAGGATGACGCTGCCGGCCTCCATGACGAAGACGCCGCCCGCGATCAGCAACAGGGCCTCCTGGCGGGTGACGACGGCGATGTAGCCGATCAGCCCGCCCAGGGCCAGCGAGCCCGTGTCGCCCATGAACACCTGCGCGGGGTGCGCGTTGTACCACAGGAAGCCCACGCATGACCCCAGCATGGCGGCGCACAGGATGGTCATCTCGGCCGAGCCCATCACCAGGGGCTGCTGGAAGATCGCCGCCCACTCCGCGATGCCCACCACCCACGACAGGATCAGCAGGACGACGGTGACGATGAGGGTGCAGCCGGTGGCCAGGCCGTCCATGCCGTCGGTGAGGTTGACGGCGTTGGACGAGCCGACCATGGTCAGCACGACGATGAGCACGTAGGCCAATGCGGGCAGGGCCAGCCCCTCGGAGAGGAACGGCAGGTAGAGCTTCTGGGCGGGCTCGACGTTCGCCCCGTAGGCCCGCATGAACACCGCCAACAGCACCGCCAGCCCGATCTGGAAGAGGATCTTCTCCCAGCTCTTGAGCCCGTCGCGGGTGGGCTTGCCCTGGCCCGGCTTGACGCGGGCGTTGGAGAGCTTGATCCAGTCGTCGACGGCGCCCAGTCCGCCCAGCCAGACCACCGCGAACAGGGCCATGCGGATGTACATGTTCCGCAGGTCCGCAAACAGCAGCACCGAGACGAAGATGGAAATGACGATCAGGATGCCGCCCATGGTGGGCGTGTTGGACTTGTGGCGGGTGATCTCGTTGAGCGTGGCGTGGTCGAACTCGGGACGGTCCCCCAGCTTCTTGCGGATCAGGTAGCGGATCAGCGTGGGGCCCAGGAGCATGACGATCAGAAAGCTCACGACTGCCGCGGCGGTCATCCGCAGCACCCATGGGCTTTTGAAGTACTCCTTGAAAATCAGGTACATCATGGGCTGTTGCTTCTTCGTTGTCGGTTGTCAGTTGTTGGTCAGCGATCCGCAGTCCGTATCGCGATGGCCTGGTCGGAGCCAACAACAGACAACGAACAACAAATCATTCCGGCCCGCCGAAGGCGGATCGGATCGGGTCGAGCAATCGTTCCATGGCCGCCGCGCGGGAACCCTTGATCAGGATAACGTCGCCGGCGTGCAACAGATCGCCGAGAGCCTGACTTGCCTGTTCGACGGTATCGAAGCCCTGGGCGCCCGCGCCCGCCTCGGCTGCGCCCTGCGCAATATATCGACCCAGCTCTCCGACTCCGATGAGGAAATCCACGCCCGCCCCAGCCAGCTCCGCCCCCACGCGCCGGTGGATGGCCTGGGCGTCGTCGCCCAGTTCCCGCATGTCGCCGGCCACCAGGACCTTTCGGCCCTTCCCCCAGTTGCCCAGGACGCGCCCGGCGGCGGCCAGGCTGGACGGATTGGCGTTGTAGGCGTCGTTGATGAGGGTGACCTTGCCGCATCGCTCCCAGGCCAGTCGCATGTCGGCGCCGGCGAAGTCGGCCAGGGCGGCGACGGCTTCTTCCTGCGAGAAGCCGAACTTCTGGGCGACGGCGATGGCGGCCAGGGCGTTGCAGGCCATGTGCTGGCCCGGCAGGCTCAGCGTGCCCCAGACGTGATCGTTCAGACAGAATCGCTGGGCAGGCCCCTCCTGCCGCCAGGCGGTCAGGCGAAGCTCCGCCGTGGCGGAGAGCCCGAATCGGACGACGCGGCGGCGGTAGAGGCGCAGGAGCTTCTCCAGGTCGCTCGAGTCGGCCCAGGTGATGGCCAGGCCGTCCGGCTCGAGGTAGTCCAGCAGGCTGGCCTTTTCGACGGCGACCTTCTGGACGGACTGGAGCTTCTCGAGGTGGGTCTCGCCGATGGAGGTGATGACGGCGACGTCGGGGCGGACCATGCGGGCGAGATGGGCGATCTCTCCAGGCGCGTTGGAGCCGAGTTCGCAGACGACGTAGTCGTCTCCCGGCGTGACGCCCAGCAGGGTGAGGGGCACGCCGATGTCGTTATTGAAGCTCTTTGGGCTGCACGTGCCCTTGAGGCGTCGCGAGAGCACGTGGTGGATCATCCGCTTGACGGTGGTCTTTCCGTTGGAGCCGGTCACGGCGACGACGGCGGCGGCGACCTGCGTGCGGTGCCAGGCCCCCAGCTCGCCCAGAGCGACGAGGGTGTTGTCGACGGCGATCAGGCCGCCGGGGAACCGCTGGGCCTGGTCGGGCGGCACGCGGGCGTCCCGGCAGACCAGGGCGGCGGCGCAGCCGGCGGCGGCCGCCCGCTCCAGAAAGGCGTGGGCGTCGAACTGGGGCCCGCGCAGGGCGACGAACAGTTCGCCGGCCCCGGCGGTGCGGGTGTCCGTGGAGACGCCGCAGACGCCCAGCGGCGCGGACGAGCCCAGGCGGCGCCCGCGGACGATGCGGCAGATCTCATCGAGCGGGAGCTTGATCACGAACGCGCCTCCCGCCGTTTCATTTCCTCGGCGGCCACTTCCACGTCGTCGAAGTGGCTGCGGGTCGAGCCGATGATCTGGTAGGCCTCGTGCCCCTTGCCGGCGATAAGGATGACGTCGCCGGGACGGGCGATCTCGACGGCGCGGCGGATGCCCTCGCGGCGGTCGAGGCGGATGTCGGCGCCGGCGCGGGCGCCCTCGCTCAGGCCGGCGACGATCCCGTCGATGATGGCCTGGGGCGACTCGCTGCGGGGATTGTCCGAGGTGATGACGAGGTGGTCGGCGAGCTTCTCGGCGACTTCGGCCATCCGGGAGCGCTTGGACCGGTCGCGATCGCCCCCGCAGCCGAAGACGACGATGACCCGCCCGCTCTGCTTGACCGGCTGGAGGGCGGACAGGACGTTCTTGAGGGCGTCGTCGGTGTGGGCGTAGTCGACGAAGACCTGGTAGGGCGCGTCGACCTGGACGCGTTCGAGCCGCCCGGGGATTCGACTCACGCGGGCCAGGGCGTCCGCGCAAACCTCGAGCGGAATGCCCAGGCTGTGGCAGGCGCCGGCGGCGGCCAGGCCGTTCTGAACGTTATGGCGCCCGATCAGCGGACTGTGCACGCGAGCCTCGCCGTCCGGGGCGATCATGCGAAAAGCCGTGCCCGAGGCGTCGATGCGCTCGATGACCGCCCGCAGGGCGGCCAGCGGCGAGAGCCCGTAGGTCAGCACGCGAGCGACGGTGGCGGAGGCCATCGCGGACCCGGCCTCGTCGTCGGCGTTGATGACGGCGGCGGCCGAGGGGCCCAGCCGCTCGAAGAGCATCCGCTTGCTGGCCAGGTAGTGCTCGGGCGTGTGGTGGTAATCCATGTGGTCGCCGGTGAGGTTGGTGAAGATGGCGACGTCGAACTCGAGCCCCTCGACGCGCCGCTGGTGCAGGGCGTGCGAGGAGACTTCCATGATCAGGTGCGAGCAGCCGGCCTGCACCATCTCGTCGGTCAACTCGGCCAGCACAGTCGCGTCCGGGGTGGTGTTGCAGGCGGGGACGGAACGGACGGTGGTCTCGTAGCTGATCGTGCCGATCAGCCCCGCCTTGTGCCCGGCGGCTTCCAGGATGGCCCGCACGAGATAGGTGACGGTGCTCTTGCCGTTGGTGCCGGTGACGGCGATGCAGCGGAGCTTGCGGGCGGGCCAGCCGCGGATCGCCTGCGCCAGCCGGCCCAGCGCGATGTGCGAGTCGGCGACGACGGCGCACGGCACGCCGGGAGGAACGGCGGAGCGGTCTTCGCAGACGACGACGGAACAGCCGGCGGACAGGGCGGCGGGGATGAACGCGTGGCCGTCGACCTTGACGCCGCGAAGGGCGACGAAGCAATCGCCCGGGCCGCAGCGCCGGCTATCGACCTGGACGTGTTGGACATCGGCGTCGAGGTCCGCGTCCGGTGCGGCCAGATCGGCCGCCGAAAGCAACTGAGAGAACTTCATAGCTCGCGATTCTGTTTCCCCGCAAGGGGGAAGAATAGGACCCATGGGGCCCAAGAGGCCCGCGAGGCCCTGGTTGCGTTGCACGTCAGTCCCGCGGCGTCCTTGCCCGGCCCGGCTGGTCGCGCGTGACCAGGGTGGCGGCGCGATCGGGCGGGACGTCCAGGTAGGCCAGCGTCTTCTCCAGCACCTGCTTGACGTAGGGGGCGGCGACCGTGCCGCCATAGTAGCCCTTGGACCGCACGGGGCGGTAGATGGAGATCAGGCAGAGGATCCTGGGGCGGCTGGCGGGCGCCCCGCCGATGAAGCTGCCCGTGTAGGCGCCGTCGAGCAGTTGCCCGTTCTGGAAGATCTGGGCGGTACCCGTCTTGCCGAAGCTGGTCCAGCGGCTCAGGCGGCAGGCCTTGCCCGTGCCGTCCTCGACGACCTGCTGCATCACGCCGACGGTCTGGGCGGCGACGGCGGGGTTGAGCACGCGGCGGACGACCTGCGTCTTGCCCTGGTAGACGACCTGCCCGTCGGCGTCGACGATGCGGTCGACGATGCGGGGCTTGAGCAGCAGCCCGCCGTTGGACAGGGCGGCGTAGGCCATGGTCATCTGGATGGCGGTGGTGGAGACTTCCTGGCCGAACGGCACGCGGGGGGTGGAGTAGGTGTCCCAGTTGCGCAGCGGGCGGACCATGCCCGGGCTCTCGCCCGGCAGATCGATGCCCGTTCGCTGCCCGATCCCGAACCGCTGCAGGATCGCGTACAGCCGGGCGTTGCCCATCGTCGCGCCGATCTTGGCCATGCCGATGTTACTGGAGACGCGGATGATGTCGGCCACCGTCATCACGCCGTAGCGGTTGCCGTGGTCGCTGACCTTGCCCCCCCGGGGCGGAAGGTAGAGCCCGTTCTCGCAGAAGTACTTGGACTCCCAACTGACGTCGCCGGTCTGGACGGCGCCGGCGGCAATGATGGTCTTGAAGATCGAGCCCGGCTCGAAGGGGACGGTCACGGCGCGGTTGGTCCGCTGGTCGGCCCGGGCGGTGTCGAAGTCGTTGGGGTTGAAGCTCGGGGCCGAGTGCATCGCCAGGATCTCGCCGGTGTTGACGTCGAGGACGACGCCCGCGCCCCAGTGGGGCTCGTACTTGGCCAGCGACTCGGCGATGGCGTCCTCGAGATATCGCTGGATGTTGGCGTCGACGGTCAGGAAGACCGAGTCGCCGTCGCGCGGCGGGCGGGACTGCTCGACCATGGCGTAGATGGCCCGTCGACGGGCGTCGGCCAGCACCGTCCGCTGGCCGTTCTGGGCCTTGAGGTGGCGCTGCTGGGAGAGTTCCAGCCCCCCGCCCGGCAGCCCGTCGCGCAGGCGGAAGCCCAGGACCGCGGCGGCCAGGTTGCCGCTGGGGTATTCCCGCTCCCAGTCATAGTCGATGCCAATCGACCGCAGGCGGGATTTGCGGACGGCGTCGACCTGCTCGTTCGTGAGGTCGTACTGCCGCAAGGGCACGTAGCGCGCCGTTCGGCGTTGGAGGAAGACGGCCTGGATCTCGCGAGGGTCGCCGCCGATCAGGCGGGCGACCTCGATGGCGGTGTCGGCCAGGCGGTCGTCGGCGACCATGGCCGGGTCGAGATAGCAGAACGCCTTCTGGCGGCTGCCCGCCAGCAGGGTGTATCGCTGGTAGGTGCGGGCGTAGATGTTGCCGATCTTGGCCGGCAGGGGCGCCGTCATGATCTGCTGGCGTTGGGCGGCCTGGCGGGCCGGATCGATGTTCTGGCGGATCAGAACGTACAGCCGCCCGCCCAGGGCGAGAACGCACAGGAAGAGCAGTCCGAAGACCGCGTCGTATCGCCACTTGCCTGGCAGCGACGGTTTCATTCCGGGCGGCTTCACCTTTGCCACAGGGGCACTTGAGGGTTCACGTTCGCCGGGCGGGGGGCGGGCGGCGCGTCGACGGCCACCTTGCGCTCCGCCTCGGCCTTGTCCACCAGGCCCAGGGCCATCTCGGCCGCCCGGTGCCGGACGGCCCGCGGGGCGGTCAGTTCGCCCAGGCGAACCTGCTGCTCCCACAGGGCGCGACGAATCTTGACCTGGGCGGCCCGCAGGGTCTGCAGGCGATGACGGGCGACCATCTCCTCGCGCCGAACCTGCACGAGGGCGACGGCGATGGCGGCCAGCGCGATGATGATGATGCCCAGTCTCACTTCACGTCTCGCTTGTCAGTCCTGCGTCTGTCCTGCCTGCGGCTGTCGGCCCTGGCGACGGAGCCCATTCTTCAACGGACTGCTAGCTGGGGATCTCCAGTTCCATCCCGGGTTGAATCTTCCTGGGGTCGGAGATCTTGCTCTTATTGGCGTCGATGAGTCTCTGGATGCCGGCCCGGCTGGGGTCCTTGAGCACCTCGCGGGCGATACGGGTGAGCGTGTCGCCCTGACGGATAACGTACGTGTGTCGGGGTTGTTCGGCCGGGGCGGGGCCGGGGCCCTGCACGCGGATGGGTCGCGGGGGCGCCGAGTCCAGAACGGCGGGCAGGGTGTTCAGGTCCGCCACCATCGTGGGGGCCCGGGTGGGGCGCACGGGCGGGGGCGAGGGCGGGCTGCCGGGCGAGGCGGGCAGCGGCGGAATGGTGAGCACCTGGTTGACCTGGAGGCGGGTCTCGTCCTTGACGGTCCTCTTGTTGGCCTCGAGGATTCGCTTGTACTCATTCTCGTGCCCGGGCCCGTAGACCTTGCGGGCGATGCGGGTGAGGGTGTCGCCCGGCTGGACGGTGTAGGTTCGCTGGGCCGGCGGAGCCGGGGGCGGGGGCGCGTCGGCGAGGCCGGGAGCGGGCGTCGTTCCGGCGCCGCGCGGGGGCAGGACGACCGGCACGGAGCGGATGGGTGCGGCATCGTCGCCGATGGCGGCGAGCATGTCCCTGGGCGAGATCGGCGGCGGCGCGTCGGCCGGCGCGGCGGGCGGGGCGACCGGCGCGCTGGGCGGGGCGGATCGACCGCCGGGAGCGGGGGCCAGCGCCAGCACGGGCCGGGCGGGCGGATCGGTGCGGGCGGGCGGCGGAGTGGGCAGGTCGCTGTACCGGGTGATGACGTCCTCGACCCCGCCGCTGGAGACCAGGTCTTGTCCCTCAACGCCAGCGGGGGTGGATGTGCCGGCCAGTTCGCTGAGAACCAGCCCGAACATGATGATAAACAGCAGCCCGACCAGCAGCCCAATTCGCGTCTCTCGAGTCATGTTTGGCTCCATCCAAATCAGGTGCCGAAGGTCCCAGCGTCCGTCCGCTGCACAGCGCGCAGCTTGGCGGAGCGGCTCCGCGGATTCGCGGCCGTCTCCTCGGCCGTAGGTAGTATCGGCTTTTTCGTCAGAAAACTCGCGTGCCCGCCGCCTACCCAGTCCGCAAACGCGTGCTTGACCAATCGGTCCTCGAGCGAATGAAAACTGATGATAGCGGCTTTGCCGCCAACTGCAAGGATTGACGGCAGGATTTTCAGCAGTCGTTCCAGGCTGGCCAGTTCGTCATTGACGGCGATGCGGAGGGCCTGGAAGGTCCGGGTGGCGGGATGGGCGCCGCGCCGGCTGTGGCGGGCCGGGGCGGGAATGGCGCCGGCGACCAGCCGGGCCAGCCGCGTGGTGGTCTCGATGCGCTCCTCTCGCCGGGCCTCGACGATGCGCCGGGCGATCCGCCGGCTGTATCGCTCCTCGCCGTAGCGGTAGATCAGGTCGGCCAGCTCGCGCTCGTCCAGGGCGTTGACCAGATCGGCGGCGCTGCGATCCAGGCGGGGGTCCAGCCTCATGTCCAGCGGGCCCTCGACCTGGAAGCTCAGCCCGCGGGCCGGGTCGTCCAGTTGCGTCGAGGCCACCCCCAGGTCGGCCAGCACCGCATCGACCGCCCGAATGTCCGCCGCTTCCAACACGTGACGCACCTCGGAGAAATTCGCCTGGAACAGCCGCACGCGCGGGGCGAACGCCTCCAGTCGCGTTCGCGCGCGGCGCAAGTTGTCCTCATCCACGTCCAGCCCGATCAGGCCGGCCGTGGGCGGGGCGGCCCGCAGCCAGGCCTCGGCGTGCCCGCCCAGGCCCACGGTGCAATCCAACAGGATGCCGCTGCGGTCCAGGGTGAGCGTGCGGATGACTTCGTCCAACAGGACGGGCCGGTGGGCGGCGGCCGAGCTCATCGAGAAAGACCTCCGCCTTGGACTGTGCTCAATCGGGCACAGGCGCTGCCAACAGAGCTGTCCGGTCGATCTTGCAGCTTGCCCCCTCAGCACGCCGCCAACGCCCGCAGGGCGAACTGGGCTTGGGGGCTGAATTCCACCCGGCCATGTCCATCTCCCAGCGCTTGTACGCGCGCCAGCCGCTGAGCCAGATCCAGCAGGCGCTGCCGGTCCCCTTCGTCCAATGTCGAAGGGTCGCTCAGCCGGCGCCGCAGTCCGGCAAGGGACCGGCAGGATCCATCCCGCTGATCCGCTCCACCGCAAGCTCGCTGAGAGATGAACATGTGCGATTCCTTTCGGCCGGGTTTCACAGCCCGCCGCCGGCCTCCACATATCCGACGGCGGATACGTCTGCCTCGTGCGACTCGTCTTCCGCTACGGCGTCTTGTCTCGCTCGGCCTGGGCCAGGCGATCGGACGCCTCGTACAGCATCTGCCCGTACGTCTCGAGTCCCTTGACCACCCGCGGTTCCCACTCGTGGGTCGGCCAAATCTCCAGGTGGTCGCAGTTGCCCACCACGGTGACCTGCTCGGCCAGGATCGCCCGCTGCATCGACTTCTCCGGCAGAACGATCCGGCCCTGGGCATCGGGCCTGACCATCCGGGCCATGGCGAAGAACAGGCTCATGTCCCGCTGCTGGGTCGTCGGCAGGGGCGACCGCTTCATCGTGGCCACCAGCCGGGCATAGTATCGGTCCGGGTACAGCCACAGGTGACGGTCGGGACCCAGGATGAGCACGAAGTTGGTTCCGTCCTCTTCGGCGTCGATCTGATCGCGAAACATGGCGTTGATCGCCAGCCGATGCTTGGCCGGATCAATCGTCTGTTCGTTCTCCCCGATCAGAAGCGCCATCGCTCTCTAGGCCTTTCAACCACTACTTGGGAACGACAGGGATAGTACTCCACAAATAGGGAAAACGGCAAGCAAAAAAGGCCGGAAGTTGCGAAAAAAATTGGGCTTTTCCCGCAAAGTCTCGTCAGCCCTACCGATGGTATGCCCATCTGCGGGGAGCCCAAGTTGTGGGGCGCGCCGACAGCATCCCTGCCGCAAGAAACTCACTGACGATTTTTCAAATAGCGAAAATTCCAGGCCGACAGTTGGCCGTATTCCTCTTTTCGTCCAGACGATCTGAAGAACTTGAGCCTTTTTTCGCGCCACCGAAGGTCCACTTCGGTCGGCCGGGCGCCCGCGGGCGGGCAGGCGGACGCGGCGTCGAAAGGGACGGCAGAAGACGCCAAAAATCCCGTCGCTCACTTATTTAATCCGGTTCACAGTCAGGCCGATAGGTCAGACGGGGGGCGGATCATGGCAAGAGTGAACGACATCCTGTCCACGCTGCTTGGGACCGGTATATTCGACGTGTACCTCACCGGACGACGGTGGGGCTATTGGCCGTGCTGGGCGGACTGGCTGGTGGTGATCGGCTGTCTGATCGCGTCGATCCTGTGGAGCCGGCGTCTTCCCACGCTGGTCTCGGCGGCGATCACGCTGGCCGCCGTCGGGGGCGTACTCGCCGTGGGGGCGTTCTCCGGTTGGGACGTGACCCTGACAGCCTCCACGACCGCGGCGGTCGTCTGCCTGCTGCTGGGCTATCTGGCGGGCGGGTTCTGGAGGCGCTGGCGCGTGCGGAAGCTGGACATGGAGCGCCTCTGGCCGCCCGAGCTGGTCGCGTCGGTGGCCGACATCGTCCGCCTGCGGGCCGAGTGCAACATTCCCCTGGTGCAGCTCCGTCGCGGACCAGGCTTTCTGCATGACGAACGCGTCATCCGCCATCTGCCCCTGTGCATGAGGCAATCGCAGACGCAGGGCGAGTTCCGGCGGTGCGTGCAGGCTATCAACTCCCTGGTGATGGAATCGGTGGACCCTCGGGCCTGGCCCCCGCCGTCGGCCTGGGGAGAGGACCAGAAGGTGTTCCTGGCCGGGCCCAACCGTCATCCGTTCGTCGAGCGGCTGGCCCGACTCAGGCGATGGGCCCGCACGCACAACCGCAAGCTCGTGGGCGACATCTTCGCCCGGTGGATGATCCCCCTGCCCCCCCGCAACGGCAAGCCCGCGGTCTGGCGCCAGGCCCATCTGGCGCTGGTGGAAGAGGCTGCCGACTTCCTCGAAGAACTCCACTTCAGCCTGGCCGAGCTGGTCAACCGCGCCCGCTGACGCCCGGGCCTTGCCTGACTCATCCCCAGTTTCAAGAGGCGCTACCTGCGCAGGGCGGTCCCGCCCGACATGTTCTGTGGGTCTGTAGACTCTCAGCGACCGACATCGTCATACCCTCCGCCGCACAGGCCCAACGGGCCGGCGTAGGATAGCCCTGGCCGAAGCGCAGCGCAGGCCAGGGGGGCGGCGGCGTGATGCCCGAGCCCTGCAAGGGCGATGTAACGGATCGCTCGTGATCATCGTTGCCGTGTCGGTGTTCCACGGCTTACCCCGCCCCGTTGGGGCTCCGCGGGTTGGGGGCCTGGCACCCAGGCCTTCGCTGCGCTCCGGCCTGCCTGCCGTAGGCAGGCCTGGGCTACTTTCTTACGGGCCTTCGGCCCTGGCCTGCCTAAGGACGGCCCTGCCTAAGGTACAGCCTGCCTCCCTTAGGTACGCCCTGCCCTGGCGGCGGCTTCCAGGAAGACGGCGCCAAACTGGGGATGGGTCAGGGGCCTTGCCTATTGACCCTCCCCCGCTCGCGGTAGTAGGTTGATGTCTGTCCCAGCGCGTGGACCGATCGCGTGAGGGTCAGGCGGCCCCTTCCACAGTCCGTTTTGCGCAAGGAGTGCATGATGGGCAAGCACGTCAGCCGGCGCGGATTCCTCCGGACCACCCTGGCAGCGGCAGGCGGCGTGTACGTCCTGGGCGACGCCCGCCTGGCCCGCGGGTACCAGGCCAACCAGAAGCTGAACGTCGCCCTCATCGGCGTGGGCGGGCGGGGCACCTGGTTCGTCGACACCATGCCGAAGATGGCCAACGTCGTCGCCCTGTGCGACGTGAACGACCGGAAGCTCGCCGAGGCGTTCAAGCGGTGGGCGGACCTGGGGACGAAATGGGAAAAGTCGCCCCATTCCTGGGAGCAGAAGGCGGCGGAGGAGTACCGCCGTCTGGGTCAGGACAAGCCCCGGACGTTCCGCGACTTCCGCCGCATGTTCGACCAGTCGTCCAGGCAGATCGACGCGGTGGTGGTGGCCACGCCGGACCACACGCACGCGACCGCCGCCGCGGCGGCCATGCACGCGGGCAAGGGGGTGTTCTGCGAGAAACCGCTCACCCGCACGGTGCACGAGTCGCGCGCCCTCCGGGACCTGGCCCGCAAGCAGAAGGTCGCCACGGCGATGGGGAACCAGGGCACGTACTCGGGGGCCTTTCGCCGGGCGCTGGAGTTGATCCGCGATGGCGCGCTGGGCGAGATCCGCGAGGCCCACGTGTGGAACACCGGCGGGGGCAGCGACCGCACCGAGCCGCCCAAGGGCGAACCGCCCGTGCCCGACTATCTCGACTGGGACCTTTGGCTGGGCCCGGCCGCTCAGCGCCCCTACCACCCGGACTGGATGCGGCGCAACAACTGGCGAGACTTCGGCACCTGCCAGCTCGGCAACTGGGCGCCGCACTCGGCCAACCTGGCCTTCATGTCGCTCCAGGTCCACCAGCTCTGGCAGGCCAAGCCGGCAGCCGCCTGCATCCGCGTGCGGGCGGAGTGTTCGGGCCTCAACCGCCTCTCCTTCCCCAAGTGGGAGATCGTTCGCTGGGACGTCCCGGCGCGGGGCGAACTCAAGCCCATTACCATCACCTGGCACAACGGGCCCGCGCCGTCGGCCAGGGAGTTGATCGACCGGGCCACACAGGGCGCCGCCGAGAACGAGAAGGACCTCTGGCGCTTCGCGGGGACGCTGATCGTCGGCACGAAGGGCAGCCTCCACGCCACCGGGCACAATGCGTCGTTCCGCCTCCTGCCGGCGGAGAAGTTCGCGGGCGTGCAGTGCAGCCGGCCCGAACGGGTGGAGAGCTCCCGCGGGCCGGAGCAGGACTGGCTGGCCGCCTGCCGCGGCGGGCCGTCCGCCTGGACGAGCTTCGATTACGCCGCGGCTTTGAACGAGTTCCTGATGCTGGGCAACGTCGCCACGCAGTGCACCGGCGCGTTGACGTACGACCCGCCGGCAAGGAAGATCACCAACGACGCGCAGGCCGACGCCCTGCTTGGCTGCCCCTGCCGCCAGGGCTGGTCCCTGTAGCGTTTTTGCTGGTCTCGGCACGGACGCTGGCCGATAAAGAGACATCATTCGAAGGAGCAATCTGATGATCCGTGGACGTGCGATGCGACCAGGCGGGCTGACCGCCGCCGTACTGGCGATGATTGTGTTTTGTGGCGGATGCGAGTCCACGCCGCGCTCGACCGAACGCCCCGACGACCAGCCGCAGAAACCCACGCCCCAGATCGTGCTGAAGCAGGCGCCGGCCCACACGGTGGGCGTCGTCCACGTCGACGCCGAGGCGATCAAGCCGTTCCTGGTGCGAACGGCCGACGAGATGAAGAAGACCGCCGGGCAGGAGAAGGCGATCCAGATGCTTCAGGCGGCCGCCGATCTGGCTCAGAAGGTGGCCTGGCTGGACGTGTACGTGGTCAGCCTGAAGGACCAGCCCCCCCTGCTGCTGCTGTACTTCCAGACGGAGATGACGGCGGACCAGTTTGCCGACCTTCTCATAAAGGTGCTGATGGGATGGGGCTCGCTCCACCCCCTGGACCGCGTGCCGCACGAGGAGTTCATCCTGCTGGGGCCCAAGGACCACCCGGGCGTGGCGATCACCGACACCGCCGCCTTCAGCGAGATCCGAAACGGCGTGATCGTCAGCCCGGTCCGCCTGGAGGCCGTCAGCGCCGTCATCCACACGCTGGGCGCGGGCGCAAGCGACGAACTGGCCGCCCTGGCCGGTGAGGTGGAAGCCGGCTCGCCGCTATGGGCGACCCTGCGCCCGGCAGCCATGGACGCCGCGGCCCCGCAGAAGGTCCTGGGGCACGGCAGCTTCGAACCGGCCAAGGCGTCGCAACTCCGCATGGTCTTCGAGAAGGCCCGGCAGGCCGAGGAGTTCGAGCAGGCGGCGGCGCGGATGGAGTTGGCGAAGGTCTCGCGCAGCGACCGGGAGGTGAAGCTGGAAGCCGAACTGAACGCCGCGCTGGTGCAGAAGCTGCTGGCGGGCTTGCAGTCGGCCCAGCGACAGGCCGTGCGGGTGACGTCGGCGGCCCACCTGAAGTCCATCGGCGTGGCGGTGGCCTCCTTCCAGGCGGACAACTACGACAAGTCCCCGCCGAGCCTCAAGGCCCTGGTCGAGAAGCACCTGATCCCCGCGAACATGCTCGTCAGCCCCGCCAGCCGGCGACAGATCAAGACCGACGCCAAGGGCATTCCCACCGAAGCGGGCGACTACGTCTACTTCGAGCTGCCCGCCAAGGCCGACGCTTCCCTCGTCCGCGCCTACGAGCCGCCCGAACTCAACGCGGGCCTGGGTGGCAACACCCTGCTCGTCGACGGCAGCGTCCACTGGATGAACGCGGACGAGTTGGAGGCGGCCGTCAAGAAGACCAGGCAGGCGATGGAGAAACAGGGATCGTAACGCCTCTCGAGCGCGCCGTGCCCGTCGCCATCCCCGCTGCCGCCCTTGCGGCCTGCCCGCCGTAGGCGGGGCGCACTACAAGCGCACCGCCGACGGCACCGGCCTGGAGAGCTTCGCCGTCCGCTCCGCAATCAGCCGTTCCAGCTTCCGCAGGTCCCCTCCCAGCCGCTCGTATTGGCGCACCTGCCACTGAGACTCGCTGCCGGCTTCCATCATGCGCCGGGCGAACTCCAGCCAGTGGGTCGAGCCCAGCTCAGCCGCCTTGGGGGCCACGATCTCCAGCAGGCGGTCCAGTTGCTTGCGCACGGGGAGCACTTCCTGGTCGACCGGGTCGAGCACCCGCCCATCCAGGCCGTGGCGGGTCGCCTGCCAGCGGTTCTGGTCCAGGCAGCCCTCGGCGAACTCGGTCATGGGACATCCCTGCTCGAAGCGGTCCTGGTAGCAGGCGGAGGCGGCCTGGCAGATCGCCGTCAGCGCCGCGACGCGCCGCACGTCGGTGGGCAGGTCGAAGAGGCGGTACTCCACCGTGCCCAGCGGCGGCTGGACGCGGATCATCCACCACAGGTCGCCCGGGCGGGTGATCTCGCCCGCTTCCACGAGGCGATCGTAGAAGCGTTCCAGGTCGGCGAAGCGCTTGAAGGAGGGCGCCAGGTGCGTGCGGGGCAGGGAGTGGAACAGCAAGGCCCGCGTCGAGGCCAGGCCGCTGGCTCGCCCCTCGAAGAAGGGCGAGTTGGCCGACAGGGCCATCAGCGGATAGGCCCAGCGTTTCATCTCGTGCATGACGTAGACGCCGGCATCGGCGCTGCGCAGGCCGACGTGCACGTGCAGGCCCGTGGCCAGCATCCGCCGCGAGATGATCCCGTGCTCGCGGTGGACCCACCGGTAATGCTCGCTGGGGACCACCTTCTGGCGATGCCCCCGTGCGAACGGGTGCGTGCCCGCCGCCGCCAGCAGCACGCCCTGACGGCGCGCCGCCCGCGACAGCGCACGACGGTCGCGCACAACCGCGCCCAGCAGCCCGTCCACGTCGCGAGCCACCTCGCTGGCCGTCTCCAGGATCGACAGGAACAGCTCGTGCGACACCGCCTGCTTGAGCGGGCCGGCCAGGCTCCCCCACACCTGCTCCATCCGCGGCACGAGGTCGGCGGTCTCGGGATCGATCAGGTGGAACTCCTGCTCGACGCCGACGGTCGGATACGGGTTGGCCTGCCACGGCTTCATGACGATCGCAGCGCCTCCAGCGCCATCGCCGCCAACATGGCCGCCCCCGCGGGCAGGGCCTCGTCGCAGAAGTCGAAGGCCGAGTTGTGCAGCGACGGGCAGGTCTTTCCCACACCCAGGCGGAACATCACGCCCGGGCACTTCTCGAGATAGAAGCCGAAGTCCTCCGAGCCCATGCTGGGCCCCGACAGGAGGGCGAAGTCCAGGCCCATGCCCCGGGCCGTGCCGACCAGCCGCTCGTGGAGGGCGGCGTCGTTGGCCACCGGCGGGGTGTGCTGGTCGAGCGTGATCTGATGCGTCAGCCCAAGCGGACCGCACGCCCGGGCGACCACGCGGGCCATTTCCTCCAGGGCCCGCGTCCGCCCCTCAGGCGACAGCGTCCGCATCGTGCCCCGGACGACGGCGGCGTCGGGGATAACGTTCGGCGCCTGTCCCGCCTCCACCACGCACGGGCTGACCACCAGTTCGTCGCCGGTCATGTCCGCCAGGGCCTCGATCAGCCCGGGCAGGCCCAGTATGGGGCTGTTGGCCTCCTGCGGGCGAGCGCCGTGCCCTCCGCGCCCGACCAGGCGGACCGCCCACACGTCGCTGGCGGCCATCACCGTGCCGCCGCGCGAAGCGATCGTGCCCACGTCCAGGCCGGGCCAGCCGTGCAGCGAGAAGATGGCCGCCGGCAGCGGCTCCAGGGCCCCCTGCTCGATCATGAGCTTGGCGCCGTTGCCCTGCTCCTCGGCCGGCTGGAACAGCAGCCTGACCTTGCCCGCGGGCAGTCCGATTTCTCGCAGCACCCGGCAGGCCCCCAGCAGGCAGGCCATGTGCCCGTCGTGCCCGCAACTGTGCGCCCAGCCGGGGTGACGCGACGCGTAGGCGGCGCCGGTCTTCTCCTCCACCGCCAGCGCGTCCATGTCGGCCCGCAGGGCCACCACCGGACCCGGCAGGCGGCTGTCCAGTTCAGCGACGATGCCGGTATCGCCCACGCGGCGCACCAGGGCGGCGTCCAGCTCGGTCAGCTCGGCCGCGACGAACCCTACCGTCTCGAATTCCCGAAAGGCCGGCTCGGGCACCTGGTGCAGGCGATGGCGGATCCTGGTCATCCACGGCTGGATGTTCCTGGCCGCGTCAAGCAATTCCCGCAACTGAACCTGCGATAACTCGGTATTCATAGAGTGATTTCCGTACCATGATAGTCCCGCAAGCCGCGAAGGTGGATGCGCGGCGCCTTTGGGCGGGCCGCAGGAGATGGGAGAATCGCGTTTCGAGAACGCGCAGGTCCGGCCGTCTCCACAACGCCGCCGCAACGGGCCTTCGGAGGCTGGCGTCGCAAGGCAAGCCAGTCAGAAGCCCGGCACGCCTCACTTCGGCAGCGACTCGTACACGCCCAGGTCGTACAGCGTGTAGCCGCCCCACTCCGTGCCGCGTTTCACGCCTGCCAGGCGGACATATCGGGCCTTGGCCGGCGGGAACGAAACGGTCTCCAGCCCGCCCCGGGAGCGGGTCTCCGAGTGCACTTCGCTCCACTTGTTCGCTTCGGGCGCCACCTCCACGCGGTAGGCCTTGGCGTTGGCCTTGGCCCAGAACAGGGTCACGGCCGACACCGTGCGGACCGAACCCAGGTCCACGCACAGCCACTCGGCGTCCTTCTTGTCCGACGACCAGGCGGTGAAGAGGCTGTCGTCCAGGGCGGCCTGGGCCTTCTCCGCCTTGGACGAGGCGGTCGCCGTCTTGCCCCCGGCCAGGTTCGTCAGGCCCACGCGGAGTCGGACGCTGTTGGAGAGGGTGGCGTTTCCCTTGCCGTCAAACGCCTGGGCGACGACCTGGTGCAGCCCGGGCGGGGCATCCTTCCATACCAAGCGTCCCGAAGCCTTAGCCTCGCAGAGCAGGGTCGATTCCTTGAGAGCCTCGCCCTTCTTCTCCTCATCCATCAGGAACCAGTTGTGCCAGCCGCCCTTGAGCAGGCGCAGCTCGACCCTGGCGACGGGGGCCCCCTTGGCCATGGCGCGGACGTCGAAGGCGAGGTCTCCCGCAACCGGGGCCAGGCCGTCAGGGGGCGAATCGATCCGCACGACGGCGGGGACAGCCCGCCCGGACGGGGCGGGCACGTCCTCCAGCGTCAGCACCTGCGGATGGGCGTAGCAGGTGCGGGCCCAACCGGCGTCGCCTTCGAACCATTGCAGCACGTAGAGCCACCTGGGCCCCTCGGCCGCCATCTTCTGGACGTTGAGGAACGTGCCGCACTCGCACATGGCCTGCATCTTGCCCGGCGCGACCTCCTGCATGATCTGGAACGCCTTGGGGTACGACTCTTCCTCGTTCTTGCCCCAGCCGTAGTAGCTGTTGGGGTAGATGTCGATTCCGGCGATGTCGACGTACTGCGGGCCGGGATAGTACCGCTTGCGAAAGGCGGTGTGTTCTTCCGGCGGGGCCTCTCGCTTGAGGGTGGTCTTGAGCCCGCAGTTGAAGACCCAGATGAGGTTGTGGAGCTTCCGCTGCTTGACCAGGTAGTCGAACATGATCCGCCAGAGGGCGGCGGTGTTCTCGGGGTGGGTGTGGTCGGTCCACCAGAACCAGCCGCCGTCGATCTCGTGGAAGGGCCGCCACAGGATCGGGATGCGGGCGTCGGCCAGTTTCTGGAGGTAGTCGGCGTGGCGGGCCAGGTCGTCCATGAACGCCTTGTGCTCGGGCGTGCCGACCTGGGCGGCCTTGGCCAGGTCATAGCGCGGGCTGTTCTTGGGGCGGTCGCGCCAACTCGTGCCGCTGGGGTTCATCGGGTGCTTCCAGTGGAACTGGAAGGCGACGATCCCGCCGCGGGCGTGCCAGGCCTTGGCGTGCTCGATGGTCCGCTCGACCACCGGAGTATAGGTCTTGCCCCAGGTGGGGCTGTTCCAGCCGGTCAGATCGAAGGCCACGATGGCCGGCAACCGTCCGCTGGCCTCCTGCACGTACGAGGCGATGCCTGGTCCCCACGTGCCGCTGAGCGTCTTCTTGCCATACACCGACTGGAGGTAGTCCAGCAGCGCCCGGGCCTCGGGGATGAGGTCGCCGTCGGCGGGCTGGATGGCCGCAGGCGCGGCGGCGGCGAGGGTCAACAGCAAGGTCACGAGGGCGTAGACGACGAACCGGCTGGGCATACCGCGCTCCTGTGAAATCGTCCAGCCGCCATCGGCTCCGGGGGCCGGCGGCGGCTTACAAGGCAGAACGGATGAAGGGGGAGGGTATTGGCAGCCGGCTGCGGGTCATTGGATGTCGGGACGGACGTCAGAGGGCGCCGCCCGGCGCAGAACGGCTTGCCAGGTCTCCGTCAGGCCCAGCTTGGCCGCCCACGCTTCAATGTACCGCCGGTCGAGGATGTCTCCGCTGACCTTGATGATCCCGGCAATGTCGCGGAGGTGCTTCTCGCTGCCGCCTTCGTCGTAGTACTCGAGCTTGCCCAGGATGACATCTTCGGGGCAGGCGACAAACACCTGCCGACCGGGCAGGACCAGCACGGGACGCCGGCGGTCAAGTTGTCCTTTGCGCCAATTCTCCCGGCCGGCGATCATCACGTCGATCTTGTTGCCGCTGGAGGGATCGAGGATATTGAACTGGCTTGTCGATTGAACCGCCTTCCTGGCCGCCAGTGAACTGACGTAGAAGTCGGTCTCGGGGAACCGACTGCAGAGTTCTTCTGCCTGGTCGGCGGACATGTCCACGACGACGTTAATGTCCTGAGTGAGCCTGGGCTCTCCGTACGCCCCGCTGGCAATGGAGCCCACCAGCGCATAGGGAATCTCCAAGTCATCGAGGATATCGAGCGCAAAGCGGAGGAGGTCAGGTTGTTCCACGGGTCATTCTCCGGGCCACTTCCGCCTGAACCTGCTCTTCCGTCCAACCCGGATGCCGGGAACGGAGGTGTCCCGCTATCATGACACGCATCGTCCGGTTAAGGTCGAAGATGATCTCCACCCGCTCAGCCGGGCTCTTGCGGCGCAGGATCTCCGCGACCCTGTCGTCGACGACTTCGATCTGCCGGTCGAGATTTCCCTTTTCCGTCACTGTTCTGCGCCCCATTCAACGGGAACGATGGGATCCATGGGACGTATGGGACCCATGCGAGCGGCTTCCGCGACTTCGCCCGCCGCCGCCCAGCAAACAACCAGCAACGAACAGCCAACAACGCCGCAGGCCGAAGGCCAGCGCTAGCGGCGCTTCTTCTTCTTGAGCTTCTCGCGTTCCTTCTTGGTCAGGCGGTGGGAGCGCTGCTTGGTCTTGAACTTGGGCATGCCGAACATCCCCCCGCCGGCGGTCATCTGCTTGGCGAAGGCCATGCGGTCGCGCATGCCCATGCCGGCCATCTGTTTCATCATGCCCGCGGCCTGGGTGAAGCTCTTGACCAGGCCCGAGACGTCTTCCGGGGCCGTGCCGCTGCCGCGGGCGATCCGCCGGCGGCGCGGGGCGTCGATCCGCTCGGGGGCCTCGCGCTCGGCGGGCGTCATCGAGTAGATGATCGCCTCCATCCGCTTCATCTCGTCGCCGTCGAGCTTGAAGGCCTCCATCTGGCTGCCCATGCCGGGGATGAGCTTCATGATCTCGCCCAGCGGGCCCAGCTTCTGCATCTGCTTCATCTGCGCCAGGAAGTCGGTCAGGGTGAACTTGCCCTTGGCCATCTTCTCCTGCATCTTGGCGGCCTGTTCCTGGTCGAACTCGCGCTGGGCCTTCTCCACCAGCGTGACCACGTCGCCCATGCCCAGGATGCGGCTGGCCATGCGGTCGGCGTGGAACTCCTCGAGGCGGTCGAGCTTTTCGCCCACGCCGATGAACTTGATGGGCTTGCCCGTGACGGCCTTGACCGACAGGGCGGCGCCGCCGCGGGCGTCGGAGTCGAACTTGGTCAGGATCACCCCGTCCAGCTCGAGTCGCTGGTTGAACTCGCGGGCGGAGTTGACGGCGTCCTGCCCGGTCATGGCGTCGCAGACGAGGTAGATCTGGTGCGGGCGGGTGGCCTTGGCGATATCCTCGGCCTGCTTCATCATCTCTTCGTCGATGTGCAGCCGGCCGGCGGTGTCGATGATGACCACGTCCCGCCCGGTGGCGGCGGCCTGGTCCAGGCTGGAGCGGGCGACCTTGACGGGGTTCTTCTCGCCCTCGATGCGGAAGACGGGCACGCCGACCTGCTGGCCGATGATGGTGAGCTGGTCGACGGCCGCCGGGCGCTGGAGGTCGCAGGCCACCAGCATGGGATGCTTGCCCTGGTGCATGATCAGCTTGGCCAGCTTGCCGCAGGTGGTGGTCTTGCCCGAGCCCTGCAGGCCGGCCAGCATGATGATGGTCGGCGGCGGGCTGACGTAGTAGATTCGCGGGTCCACCGGGCCCATGAGGGCGGTCAGCTCGTCGTTGACGATCTTGACCATGAGCTGGCCCGGGTGGAGGGACTTGATGACCTCCTGTCCGATGGCCTTCTGGACGACCTGGTCGCAGAACTGGCGGGCGACCTTGTAGTTGACGTCGGCCTCCAGCAGGGCCTGGCGGACCTGCTGTATGGACTCGCGCACGTTCTGCTCGGTGATCTTGCCCCGCCCGGACATCCGGCGGAACACGTCGCTGAATTTGTTGGTCAACGATTCAAACATAGGGCCACAGGATACCAGAACAAGCCCCTCAACGTCTATCGAACTGTATCTTGCCCCCCTATCGGCCCGGGTCAGGGCCCGGCGGGAGGCGCCAGGGCCAGCCTGTTCCACCGGCGGTTCGCCGCCGCCACCCAGTGCAGCACCCAGGCGCGGGCGTTGTCCGGCGTGACGGTCCACTGGGGCTGGTTGGGCAGGTCGAAGATCCAGAAGGCCGCCAGGTCCACGTCCGCCCGCTCCAGGTCGGCCAGCAGGTCCTCGAAGATCCGCCGGCAGCGCGGCTCGTCCTGATCAGGCTGGAGGCCCACGCCGAACTCCCCCACCCAGAGGACCTTTCCCGCATCGCTGGCCGTCTTTCGGACCACGCGGAGGAACCCCGCGTGCGTGTCGGTCCAGCGGGCCATCTCCCTGGTGTTGGCGTCCTCGCCGTAGAGGTGGACCGAGATGTCGTCGGTGGCGGCGTTGTCGCGGAGCAGGATGTCCACCATCTGCTGGCGGGTGTCCTCTTTCCAGTTGTGGTTATGGGTGTTGTTCCACGCGCAGAACCGCGGGTGCGAGTGTCCGGCCAGGACGGGACGGCGCCGGTCGTGCTCCCGCACGGCCCGGGCGAACTCCCGCAGCATCACCGCGGCATGGGCGGAGGTCAGGTCGTCGCGCTGCGTGCCGCCCTTCTTGCGGAACTTCTGGGCGTTGGGCAGGTCGAGCGCCAGGTTCAGCTCGTTGCCGAACTCCCACGCCCACAGCGCGGGCGAGTCCTTGTAGCGCGTGACGAAATCGCGAACGACCTGGCGCATCAGCGCGATGGTCTTGCTGTCCGCGTTGCCCCACTGGTCGCGGTGCTCGTCGACCAGGTCCGGCAGGACGAACGTCCAGAACATCGACGGGATCAACCCCACGTTGCACCGCTCGGCCGTGCGGACCACGAGGTCCATCCGCCGGAAGAACTCCGTCTTGTCCTCCAGGTAGAGCTTCCAGTCGCGGGCCTGGAACCCGCCGGCGTTGAACCGCACGAACGGGATGCCCGCGGCGCCCAGCGCCTCCAGGCCCCGCAGCGTGGAATCGTCCTTGGGGTTGCGGAGGATGCGCTGGAACAGGTCGTAGTAGTTGGCCCCCACGCCGCGATAGGGCCGGCCGTTCCTGTAGAGCTTCCCGTCGCGGATGCTCAGCCCCGGCCCGGCCGGCGCGGTCGCGGGCATGACGACAGGCCCCGCCGCCGGCGGCGCGGTGCACCCGCCAAGCATGGACACTGCTATTCCAATCTTGGCGATAGTCCGGGCTAAGGAAATGGTAGGTCCTCCATTTTGAGGTGTTCCCAAGAATGCAATTCTCGGAGGCATCAGGAATGGCTTTCGAGTTCACGCCACATGAAGCTCTACCGCTGTACGAAGACTTTAGTTAATCGAAATGCCCTTCTCCCAGTTATCCAAGACGTCAATATCATCCGGATCAATAGCAATCTCCCGAAGCTGAGTTTCCTTGTCAAGCCTTGTGACCTTGTATGCCACAAAATCATCAAGCCGAAATTGCCCCTTGCGCATCCTACTGAAGAATTCCTTCAACATATCGGGAGAATGCGTCTCTATTAGAATCTTAGCGTCTGTCCGCTTAGCCGTATCGATAAAGACTCCAGCTAGAGCCCTTGCAGACACAGAGTGTAGATGGAGTTCTGGCTGCTCAAACAAAAGCGTGGCACTACTGTCACAATAGCTGCACTGCGCAATAACGGGGAGAACCTGAGAACACCCGTACCCAAGATCAGCCAGAGGGAGCTTAACGCCATCCGGCAAGCCTAGCGAAACGTCGAACAGATCACTGCTCCCGACGCGAGTAAGGTCTATCCTCTGCGCCAGGCCCATCTCGTTAAGCCACTTTGCCACTCTTGCCAAATGCTGCCGAGACCTTGATTGTATTGTCTCATTCGCCAACATCGGGACCGTTCCCTCGCCAAGGGCACCAACTTCCGTTCGATTGGCACCATGCATGGGATATCGCCGCAGAGGCTGCTGGCGAAATGGGCCCAGGTAGCGCGTGTTGAGCAGTTCCTCCTGAATCGTCTGATTCAGTGACCACACCGGGACAAACTCACGAAAGACATCAAACGCGGTCTTGCTCTTTGCCGCGCGAACCGCCAGAAATGGGTCCACCAAGAATGATCGAGGTCTCTTGCATACTACGGAGTTATTGGTTTGCATGTTCGTGAGAAAGAGATTCTTCCCCTTCTTCGACAGCTTGTATCTGTGACTGTCAATAAGAAACTCTCCGCCAGACAAGCAAGTCTCCTGCGTTCTCTTGATGCATCTAAAGGTCCACTTCATTCGTGCCCTGCCGACTGCCGAGACCATCTTGCCGGCGTCATCTATCTTGTTGTATCTTGTCTTATCCAGACTGAACCCCAACGTAATCATGTCACTGTAGGAACGCCCGTGAGCAACTTCTGTGAACCTCCCCAGATGCACGTCTGCAGATTCACCATCAAGCATAAGAGTGCTTGCGAGACTGGTGTTTTTCATTGTTTGCGAGAGGCATGCGAGAGCGTGGATGCATGTGCTCTTTCCGGACGAATTGGGCCCAATGAAGACCGTGATGGGCTTGAGTCTGATTTCACGCTCGGCTCCAACACCTTTGAAATTCCCGACAATCAGCGAACTAATGGCCATTGTTGTGCTCTCCTTCCGTAACCATAAGGTATCCCCTTTGGCACGGAAGGTCAATGCACGTCACGGGATCTATCCGCTAGGCCTGCGAATATCCGCCATTGGTTGATTCCCGTTCTGTTGAGCACATTCGGCACGGAGACCGCGACGGCTAGCGGGCCCTGCCTCAGGACACGAAGGCCATCGCAGATTCCGGGATTTGACGCATTCCCCTTCCGCGTCCAAGCGGGTATGATAGGGAAACTTGACAGGCCCTCGGCCGCGAGTGCGTCTCTGAACGCGGGGTGTGTTTTGAACTCGATGGGAGACGACGAAGCCTGCCGGCCGGCGGGCGAACAAGGAGATTCTACGATGCGCACGGCGTGGCACAATCGGCGGTTCCATTGTCTGGTCGCGGGGATTCTGGCATCGGCGGCGTGGGCAGTGCTGGCGGTGGAGACCGGCACAGGCGAGGAGCCGGCCCCCACAACCAAGCCCGCGGTCGCCGCTCCCATACCGGCCAAGACGCCGC